>Ga0213835_100345_pt1 | contig 48914 bp, 41 predicted proteins | sample SWPATP01_FD_160576 | JGI IMG/M metagenome (GOLD analysis project Ga0213835, IMG submission 160576) | Coastal seawater microbial communities from Marineland, Florida, United States - SWPA TP0 #1 | ecosystem: Environmental > Aquatic > Marine > Coastal | place: USA: Florida | collected 2016-08-05
ATCAGCACCCGGCGGCCGCGCAGGACCGAATCCACAGCCGCCCGGTCGAGCCCGTGCGCACGACGCCCGATCAACGCCGAAACGTCCACGCCGCGCCCCACCACCGCCGTGGCGCTCGACGGCGCCGATTCCCCCGGCACGCGCCCCGCGACCAACTCGCTCACCATCGGCACCACGCGGGACTCAATCCCCAGTCGCCCAAGCTCCGCCAGCAGCGCGCGAGAGCGTTCACGGTCTTCAGCCGGGAGCGTCACCAGCGCCGCCGTAAAGCCCAGCGCCTGGTGCACCGACGCCAGCTCGTCCCCCCGCCCGAGCACCGGCAACCCGCCCACAGCGTGCTCGCCCCGGTGATCCACCAGCAGGCAACCCAGCACCTCCGGCGAAGCCGCGATCGACCGCATGTGCCCGGCAAGCTCCGCGACCGCCCCCGACGTGCCCAGCACCACCACCGCCCCACCGTTCTCGGGGGTGGGAAAGTCCTGCAATCTCGATGTCCGTCGTTCGGGGGTCTCGGGCATCACGCGGCCTCCTCGTCAGCCCCGCTTATCGGCTCCGCCCACCCCGCCCCACCACCCCACGCCCAGATCCACAGCAACAAACGCCACCGATGCGCACGAATCCCGCCGATCGCTGCACTTGGGCGTTTGTTCCCGCTAACATGCGGCCCCTCGCGTCCGCGCCGCGCTCGCGTGCGACTCGAAAACCCGATCAGAATCCCTTCCAGGAGCCGACCCGCGTGCATCCCGCCTTGGCGCTCATCTTGACGATCGCGGTGGTGGTGGCGCTGGGTTGGGGGCTGATCGCATTGGGGCGTTGCCTGCCGTGGTTCGAGCGCGGGCCGCGCCCGGGCGAGCCGACGTTCAACATGGGCTGGCGTCTGTGCCGCCTGTACGCGAAGTCGTTGCACCGCCTGGAGATCCGCGGTCACGAGCACCTGGGCGACGCCGCGAGCCGCGAGGGCGGGCTGATCGTGGTCTCGAACCACACCGCCGGCCTGGACCCGGTCGCGATCCAGGCCGCCGCCCCGTTCGAGATCCGCTGGATGATGGCCGAGGACATGCGCCTCCCCGCGCTCGAGGCGTTCTGGACCTGGCTCCGCATCATCTTCATCTCGCGCGAAACCGAGCAGGACGAGCAAGCCGAGAACGGGCGATCGAACGAACGCGCCGAAGCCGTGCGCGAAGCGATCCGCCACGTGCAAAGCGGCGGCGTGCTTGGGCTCTTCCCCGAGGGCGGCATCGAGCGCCCGGAGAAGACACTCCTCCCCTTCATGCCCGGGCTCGGCATGATCGTCGCGCGGACGCGCGCCCCCGTCCTCCCGGTCGTCATCGAGAACACGCCGCAGGTGGACCCCGCGTGGGCGAGCCTCTGGCGCCCGAGCCGAACGCGCATCACCTTCCACCCCGTCATCGCGCACGAGCAGTGGCGATCCAAGGGACGAAACATCGCGACCGAACTCCGCGACCGCTACCACGCCTGGACAGGGTTGCCCACGACCGAGAAAGCCGCCGAGGTCATTCCCGGCAAGGGGCCCGGCAAGAGCCTCGACAAGACCAGCTAAGCACGCGCGGCGCCCGTCCTATCCCCGTTGCCCCATCTCGCGCACGCGCTCCAGGCGCATGCGGTGCCGCGGTTCGTGCGGCTCGATCTCCGCGAGCGCGCGCAGATGGCGCTCGGCGTTCGCAAAATCCTGGCGCGCCAGCGCCACGCGGGCCGCGAACTCGCGGTACTCGGCGTTGAAAGGGCTGATCTGCGTCGCGCGGTTCGCCGAGGCGTTCGCCGCGTCCCAGTCGCCGGCGTCGCCCAGAAGCCGCGCCAGCTCGATCGCGTACACGCCCGAGTGCATCTCGCGCGCGTCCAGCCACGCCAGGTGCGGCTTCACGCCCGAAGCCGGTCGCCCCGCGCGCTGCGCCTCACCGCTCCGGTACAACCGCACCAGCAACCGGTGCGGCAGCTCCGCAACCGGGCGGGCCGCCGCGTAACGCTCGAGCAGGTCCACCATGTCCGCGTCCGGACGCCCGCTGCGGCGCTCCAACTCCATCCGGACCTTGAGCTCCAGCAAATCCGGGTGATCCGGATAGGTTTCGAGCCACGCGTCCAGTAGTTCCGGCGTCACCGGCGGCAGACGGGCCGCGTCCACCTCGCCCGCTTCGCCCAGATCGAACACCACGTCCCCATCGGGCACGATCGCCACCGAGCGCCGCCCCGCCCCGCGTTCGCCGCGCACCGCTTCTCGCGTGCGCAGCGTCTCCAGCGTCGGCACGCCCGGCGGAACCGCGAGCCCCCACGCGATCACCTGCTCGCCCGCCCACGCCAGAAACGCCTCGTAGAACGCCGACTCTTCGACGCCCAGCGCGTTCCGGAACGCCTCGGGCTGAAGCTGTCCTTCCGCGACCGCGTCCATGAACCGCAGCGGGCCCTCGTCGCCGAATCGCTCGATCATGAACTCGTACATCCAGTGCGACTGCGCGTACGCGAGCGAGCGATCCGTCGGCTTCTCCGGGCGGATGAACCCCAGGTTGATCCGCGACATCGGGAACAGCTCGCCCGCCTGGTACGCCGACGCGAGCATGCGCGCCCGCTGCTCGTCGCGCGGCGCATCTTCCAGGTGCACCGCCGCCGCCTCGGTCAGCCAGTGCGGGATGCGGTTGTTCGTTCGGCTCAGCGTCACCGTGTGCACGTACTCATGGCGCACGACACGCAGCCAGTCGTACGGACCCGTGCTCGAGCGCGAGCCGCTCTTGGGGCTCTCCATCGCGATCACGCGCCCCGTCGCCGCCGCGACCGTGAAGATCTTCGGCATCCCCGTGATCCGCACGCTGAACCACGCGTGATCGGGCATCAGCTCGATCAGCGTCTTCTCGCTCGGCACGTGGCGGATGCTCCCCGGCGCATCGCCGGTCACGCGCTCGTGCATCGCTTCCAGTTCGACCAGCATCTCCTCCGCGAGAACCCGGTCGATCCCCGGGCGGAACCGCACGCGGAAGTGGTCGCTCTCGACCGTGTCATACGTCAACAGCTCGGTCAAAAGGCGCAGGGAGTTGTCCACGCGTGTATGGAACGGATCCAGGCGGGCGGCTGTGCGCAGCGCGTCCATCGCGGCTGAATCCCGCCCCCACTGCATCTCCAGCAGCCCCAGCTCGATCCACGGCTCGGCCCGGTTGGGCTCCAACGCCGCGGCACGGTTCAGAAAGTCCGACGCCTCGGCGTACTGGCGCGCGTCGCTCAACGCCGCGCCGACCGCGAGCGCCGCGTCGCCCATCGCGGGCGAAAGCGTTTCGAACGCCGCGACACGTCGCTCGGCTTCGGCGTAGTCGAACGCGCGAGCCGCGGCCGCCGCGTGCAGCGCCAGCGCGCCGCGATGGTTCGGGAACCGCTCGAGCACGCCCGCCAGTTCCGCCTCGGCCCGCTCGGGATCGGTCAGTCGCAGCGCGGCCCGCGCGCGGACGAGGGCCGCGTCGGCGCTCGGGCCCGCGCCGAGCGATTCGGTCAGTTCGTCGAGACGGGCCGCGATCGCCGTCGCCGCGTCGAAGCCGAAGGTGTCCACCTGCTGCTCGGCGATCAATCGCCACGCGCCGGCGAGGCGTGGGTGATGACGCAGCGCCTCCATGACGGCGGCGTTCGCCTCGGCGGGGTTGCTCTTGGCTTGCAGGATCTCCGCTTCCAGCAATCGCACGCGCCACGCCAGCGGCTCGCGTTCCCGCGCACGACCGAGCGCACCGATCATCCCGTGAAAATCGCCCGCGGCGTGCCCAGCGCCCGCGAGGCGCGTGCGGACCAGCGCCGCGCGCAGCCCCTCGGTCAACGCCGACGCCTGCTCGCCGGACATCGCGCGTGCGTCGCCCGTCGCCGCGGTCGCGGCACGCAGCGCGCCCTCGCGGTCGCCCAGCATCAGCAACGCCTCGGCCCGCAAACGAGCGGCCCGCACGCCCGGCGCGTCTGCGAGCAGCGCCATCGCCTCAGCCGGCTCACCGATCGCGATCGCCGCTTCGGCACGATCCAGCGGGTCGGCGGCCGGATCGCGCAGCGACGGGTGATCCCACGCGCGCACCGCGACCGCCGCGCGGGCCGCGAGGCGCGGGGCCGCCAGATCCTCGCTCGTCCACAGCCCGTGCTCGACACGCAGCTCGCGCGCCTCGTCGTCGGTCAAAAACGGGGCCGAAGCCGCACGCATCAGCGCCCGCGCCGGCTCGATCGTCGGCAACTCCACCGGTCGATCGCTCGGCGGCGCGGTCGCGTGCACCTGCGCCGATGCCGCCACGCCCGCGATCGCGATCAGGCCCGACGCCGCGAGCGCGCGCACACGCCGTGTCACCACGCCCACGGCATTCACTCCCCGCCCCCGCGCCACGGCTCGATCCGCACGTCCCACCCGCGCCCGCCGCGGGGCGGGTTGGTATCGAAAATTCGCGCGTCGATCGTCGCTTCGGTGTTCTGGCGCACGTCCACCATCTGCACGAAGCTCTCGTCGCCTTCGGCGCTGACCGTGCGCGCGAGGCGCGGGAGGAGCGTGTCCCTGCGGTACCAGACCTCGACTTCCTTCGCGGCCGCGTTCGGGTCGCGCGGGATCAGGCGGAGGCGGTACGTCCCCGCGTCGCGCGAGACGAACGCCGCGAGGCTCTCGTTGAGACCGTCGGTCGCATCGATGATCGACGCTTCGTACTCCGCAAGGATGTCGCCCCGGCGCTGCCCGATCGGCAAGGGGAACGGGCCCTCGCCCACCTTCAACGGGTCGAACCGCTCGCCCGGCGGCACGACCTGGCGCTTCACGAACTGCCTCGTCCCCGGCGTGCGCTCCACGAACCACTCGCCGTCGAACACGTACTCCTTCACTTCCTCCTCCACGCGCCCGCCCTGGAGGATCAGCGTCTCGAAGCGCACCGCGAACCGCTTCTGCGCGTCGGCGGCGGGCCCGTGAACCTCGTAAAAGAGCTGCCCCTGGCGCGTCTGCGTGTCGCCGGCGATCGCGAAGGTGCGCGTGTACTGCACGCGCGCGCTCAGGGCGCGCAGGTCCGCCCCGGCCGACTCCAGCGCGTGGAGCAGGTCGTCCACCGTCAAGATCGCCCCGGCTGCCGGAGCCCGCGCCGGCTCGCTCGCCTGACCCGCCGCGAGCGCCGGGATAGCGCCCGCGACGCAGACGCCCGCCAAAAGCCCCGCGAGGCCCCGTCTCATGAGGCCCGATCTGAAGTGGCTGATCCGCATCCGTGCTGCTCCGCCCGCGTTGCGGGGTTGTGGGTGTTCTGGAACGGGGCGGCGCGTGCTGTACTCGCCCGACTGATCTATCGGCCCATCACGGGCGGCGTTGCGAGCGGGAGGCGCCGGGAACCGCGATTGATCGAGCCCTGTTCGGGCCCTCAATCTTCTTCGGGCGTTTCGGGCGGGGTGTTCGAGCGGGAGCCGAGGAAATCCCGCAGGATCGCGGCCGCCGCCAGCGCGTCGCGACGCGTCTTCTTCTGCCCGTGCGTCAGCCCCGTCCGCGCCATCTGCCAGTCCGCGTCGGCACTGGTCAGGCGCTCGTCCTGAAAATGCACCTTCCGCCCCGTGCGCGACGCGACACGGTCGGCCACCGCGCGCACGCGCTTGGCACGAACGCCCTCGGACCCGTCCATATTGATCGGCAGCCCGAAGACCAGCTCGTCCCCGCGGTTCAGGTAGTTGTCGATCGCGCGCTCGATCTCGCGCTCGAGGCTCATCCCCCCGGCGTGCTCGATCGGCGTCTCGGTCGCGCCGGCCGGCTGGACCAGCCCCGTCACGTCATCGCCCACCGCGAAGCCCGTGCGCCGGTCGCCGAGATCGATCGCGAGGTATCGCAGTGTGAGCTCCAGTAGCCATCAGCCATCAGGGATCAGGGATCAGCAATCAGGCTTCGCGATCGAACCCCTGGCCCCTCTGATGGCTGATGGCTGATGGCTGATGGCTGATCCCTGATGGCTGCTCGCTTCTTCACGTCAACTCCGCCGGCAGCTGCCCGTGCAGCAGTTTCAATGCTTCCGCCTTCGCTTTGGGCATGATGAGTGTCGCGTCGTTTGTGCGCACGACCACGAGCCCCTGGCAGCCCAGCAGCGCCACCGTGTGCTCGTCGCGCGTGCCGTCGACGATCAGGTTGTCCGTGCTCTCGACCGCCAGGACGCGCCCGGCGCTCATCGCGCGGTTGCCCGAGGCGTCCTCGGGGACCGTCTCGGCATAGCTCGGCCAGCTCCCCACGTCGAGCCACGTCAGGTCCATCTCCACCGTCACGACCGAGACGTTCTTGTCCCGGCTGGCCGGCTCCATCACCGCGTAGTCCACGCTGATCTTCGGGAGCGTCGGGTAGACCGCGCCCAGCACCTCGTCGCGCTGTTTGGTCGTCCACGCCTGCTGGATCCGGCGCAGCCCGGCGGCCGACTCGGGCTTAAACCGGTCCAGGCAGTTCATGAACGTGCGCGCGCTGAAGACGAACATCCCGCTGTTCCACCCGAAGTGCCCGCTCTCAACGTACGCCTGCGCCCGCGCCAGATCGGGCTTCTCGACAAACCGGGCGACCTTGGACGCGAGCCCGTTGTACCCCGGCAGTTTGTCGCCCCGCTCGACGTACCCGAAGCCCGTCGCGGGGTAGGTCGGCTTGATCGCGAAGGTGACCAGGCGCGTCGGGTCCTCCTCCACCAAGCGGAAGCCGACGTCCATCAGCTCGCGGAACCGGTCCTGCGGCTCGATCACGTGGTCGGCCGTCAGCACGCAGAAGACCGCGTGCGGGCTGATCGTTTCAAACACCGCAGCGGCGAAGCCCACGGCGTTGACGGTGTCCCGTGCTGCCGGCTCGCCCAGGATCCGGTCCCCCGCGAAGGCGGGCAGCTCGGCTTCGATCGCGCCGCGGTACCCCTCGGCGGTGCAGATGTACCGCTGCTCCGCCGGCACGAGCCCTTCGAGCCGATCGGCGGCGAGTTGGAGGAGCGAACGCGGCTCGGGGTCGTCCCCACGCCGAATGATCGGGAGGAGCTGCTTCGGTTTCGCCTGGCGCGACATCGGCCACAGCCGAGTCCCCGCGCCGCCCGCCATGATCATCGCCAAACGCATCGTGCCGGCAGGATACCCGCTTCAGCCCTCTTCGCGCCGGGTCGGGGGGTCCTGACCCTCGGCGTGCCCCCCGTCGCAGGCGCGCACCGCGCCCTGACCGAGCGTAATCGCGTTCTTGCCCTCGCGCTTGCTGCGCAGAGCCAGCTCGTCGGCCCGCTCGAGCAGCGCCTCGGCGGTGGTCCCGTCCCACGGGAAGGTCGCGAGCCCGCCGGAGATCGTCAGCGTGCCCGGGGCCTCGTCGCCCAGCTTAGGGAAGCGTCGTTCGCAGACCTGGCGTTGGAAGCGACGGGCGATCCCGAAGACGGACTCAGGGTGTCGGCTGGTCGGCTCGCGCGGGCCGGTGGGTTCGTGGAAGATCACCGCGAACTCGTCGCCGCCGATGCGGCAGACGCGATCGGTCGGGCGGATCGTCGAGCGGAGCAGGTCCACGACGCCGACGAGAATCTCGTCGCCCGCGCCGTGCCCGTAGCGGTCGTTGTACTGCTTGAAGTCGTCGATATCGAAGACCATGAGCGTGAGGCTGCCGCGGTTGCGGCGCGTGCGTTCGAGGGCGCCGGGGAGGAATCGATCGAAGTAGCGCCGGTTCCAGGCGCCGGTAAGCGGGTCGGTGAACGCGGCCGATTCCAGCTCGCGCCGCTGCGCGCCGAGGGTCAGCCACCCGGCGAGCCAGACGGCCTGCCGCTCCAGCTCGCGCCGGGCGGCGAGCTCGCTCCGCAGCACACCCAGCGCACGCTCGCGCCACCGGACGGGGACATCGCCCGATTCGGGCGCGACTTCGCCGGGGGTGAAGATCACGTCGGGCGCGCCGGTTCGGGCGCGGATCTGGGCGAGAGCCGCGGGGATCAGGTCTTCCCCGCGCAGCATCGCGGCGACAATGGGCTCATCGCCCACGCCCGGGGCGGCGGGCTTGGGCTCGGCGCCCGTGTCGTTCTCGAGCATCGCGTCGGGCGCGCCGGTCTGGACGCTGTGCACGGGTTCGGGCGCGCGCGGGCCGCGATCGAGCCACGCGCGGAGCGCGCCCGGCGTCAGCGTCGCGTCGACCACGCCATCGAACGAGCCCGGGCCTTCCTGCGCGCCCGACCGACCCACGCGGAGCACCACAGCATCGGGATCGACCAGGCGCAACGCCTGCACGAACGACCGCGCCCGCCCGCCCACGGGCTCGGCTTCCGGCGCGACGATGACGGCGGCCCGTGGGGGCGAGCCGTGATCGATCGGGTCGCCCAGTTCCCCGATCGCGTCCAGAGGCGTGCGCACGCGGACCAGTTCCAGAGCCGGGTCGGCGCGGAGCGCGCCCTCAACGCCTGTGCGCCCCACGAGGATCACGCGGCAGCCCGTGCCCGGTGCCGTGTTCTGCGCTGAACTGATCGGCCCCAGGCTCGTCACATCCGCTCCTCATCGCCGACGACCAACCGCCGACCATGCCATGTCGCGTTATCGCCCCCCCGACAACCCCTCGTCATCGGCTAGGAGCATCGCCAACTCCTCGTCTGTCAGAATCGTTCGCCCCGATGCGGGGCCGTGTTCGGGGTCCGGCGCAGAATGATCCCCAAAATACGGGGGTATTTCACCCTCCGCGTCGCCCGTCAGTCGCAGTTCCGGCGCGGGCTTCGGCGGGTTGGGCGATCGGGCGGGCTGTGCCGACTTCGGCGCCTGGACAGGCTCGGGCGTTGGCTGCTCGACCCAGCGGGCGGCGTCGTCGCCGCGCACCGAACGCAGCGGCTCGCCCGGTGTGCCCTCATAGACCCAGCAAGCCGTCGCGGGGCGGAATCGGCTCACCGCGCCCACCAGTTCCCCCGCGCCGAGACACGCCCGCGGGTCCACCAGCAGCACCGCGCGCACCGACGAGCCCGGCGCGCACAGGTGCGCCATCGCCAGCATCGGCTCCGACGTCGCGACCGTCTCGATCCCTCGGGTGTGCAGCGCCCGGGCGAGCACCGGGGGCAGATCCGTCCCCGGCGGGTGCAGAACGACCGCGCGGCGGACCGTGCCGCCCCGCGCCCCGTGCTTTGCCCCATCACCGATCGGCATCACGACAGTCTATCCCGATTCGCCCCCTGTCCCGGGTGCATGTTCCCCGGAAAACACGCGAAAATCCGCGGGCGCGGGCGTTCTCGGACGGCAGCGCGCGGGCGCGATCCAGAGTGCGCAGCTTGCCGAGCGTCAGGCGTTGGCGATGAGCAGGTCGGCGAGGCGTTCGGCGCCCTCAGTCGGGCCCAGGGTGCGCAGCCCGGCACGCATCCGCTCGCGTGCCGCCGCGTCGCGCAGGAGCGTGCGCACGCGCTCGCCGTGCTCGCGCAGGTTGAGCGCAGGCTCCACGCGATCCTCCAGCACGACCGCGCCGCCGACCTCGACCAACGGGGCGGCGTTGGCGTGCTGATGGCGGTCGCGGTGGTCGGGGTAGGGCAGGATGATCGAGGGGACGGCGGCCCGCCAGGCGTCGGTGACCGTGCCCCCCCCGCCGCGCGCGATCGCCAGATCCGCGACACGCCACGCGAGCCCGAAGCGGTCCAGGTAGGGCTCGACCACCCCCGGCACGCCCGCGCGGGCCCAGGCGGCGCGGGCACGATCGATCATCTCGCCCGGGCCGGTCTGGTGGACGATCTGCCAGCCTGCAAACAGTTCGGGCGCGTCGTCGAGCAGGGCGAGCACGAAATTGTTGAGGGATCGCGCCCCCTGGCTGCCGCCGGTGATGAGCAGGACGGGGCGGTCGGGCTCGAGCCCGAGTTCGGCACGGGCTTGTTCAGGGGTCGCGTCGAAGCCCGCGCCGGGGCGCACGATCGGGGGGATGCGCGTCCAGACCGGGGTTCGCGGGGCGTCGGGAACGGGCAGGGTGGTCAGGACACGCCCGGCTTTAGGGGCGATCCAGCGGCTCGCCTTGCCCGGGACGGCGTCGAGGTTCACCAGCGTGACGGGCACGCGCTCGACACGCGCGCCCTGCACGGCCGGGGCGGCGACGAACCCGCCGGTGGTGACCAGCTCGATCCGCGCGGGCAGCCCGGCTTGCTGGAGTTCTTGACGCAGGGCGCGGATCGCGTGGCGCGTGGCGCGCACGCTCGGGCCCCAGGCGCCGACGAACTTGGCGAACTTCCAAGGGTGGAGCACGGGCGGCTGGGCGGGCAGGGGTGTCCAGGGCTCGCCGGTTGGTTCGAGCACGCGGGCGTCGATCTCGCGTGAAGAGCAAAGAAAGCGGGTGCGGAGGTTCGGGCGGCGTGCGCGGAGCGCCTCGGCGATCGCGAGCATGGGGGTGAGGTGCCCCCCGGTGCCGCCGGCGGCGAAGCAGACCGCGCCGAGTTCCTCGCCAAATTCAGCATCGGACGGGCCCGGCGTCACCACGCCGACGCCCGATCGCGACGGAAGACCTCGGGGGCGGAGACGGGGTCATCCTCGTCGTCGTCAAAGCTCGGGCGGCGTGATCGGGACGCGACGGGACGGGGGGTGTGAAGCCGGTCTTCGGCGGCCTCGTCCTCGTCCTCGTGCTCAGCGAGGGGTTCAGCGACGGGCTCGGGCTGGGTGCGTGCGATTGCGATGACCAGCCCGAGGGCGGCGCAGGTGAGGATCCATCCGGTGCCGCCGGCGGAAACGAGGGGGAGGGCGATCCCCTTGGTGGGCCCGAGCCCGGTGACGACGGCGAGGTTGATCGCGGCCTGCCCGCCGAGGGTCGCGAGGACACCCAGCGCAAACAGGCGGCATGGCGCGAGCAGCTCGCGCCGGACGACGCTGTAGATCGCGAGCACGAGGGCGGCTTGGAGAGCGATGACGACGCCCGCGCCGATGACGCCGAGCTCTTCACAGATGACGGCGAAGAGGAAGTCGGTCGTGTCCTCGGGGAGGTATCCAAATTTCTGGAGCCCGTGCCCGAGCCCGCGTCCCCAGAGCTCACCGCCGGCGACGGTCTGGAGGCTCTGGATCATGTGGTACCCCGCGCCCTGCGGGTCGGCCCATGGGTCGGCGAAGCTGACCAGGCGCTGGACGCGGTAGGGGCTGTGCACGAGCGCGCCGACGAGCCCGATCCCGGCGAGCGGCGCGAGCAGGGCGAGGTGGAGCAGGCGCACGCCGCCGGCGAGGAGGACGGCGGCCCCGGCGGCCCCCATGAGGGCGGCAGTGCCGAAGTCTTCGAGCACGACGAACGACGCGACCGCGCCGAGGGCGAGGGTCATCGGGACCATCCCCAAGAGGAGCGTGGGCATCCACCTCGCGCGGGCGGCGGCGACCACGGCGAGCAGGGCGGGCAGGGCCCACTTGGCGATCTCGCTGGGCTGGACGCTCAAGAGCCCGAACCCGGGGATCGTGAGCCCGATCCAGCGGGTGGAGCCGTTGACCTCCCGGCTCAGCCCGGGGATGTAGACCGCGGCGAGGCAGGCGAGCAGGGCGAGCGTGCCGAGCGCGAGGACCCCGAGCCCGGCGAGCGGGTGGTCGGCCCGCCCGTCGCCCCCGGGTACGAACGCCTGGGCGAGACGGCGGACCGGGAGCGCGGCGCAGCACGCCATCGCGCCGACGGCCAGGAGCATGTACAGGCTGGCGCGGCTGAGGAGGATGGAGGCGCCGGTGACGACCTGGTCCTCGCCGGCGCGTCCCTGGGGCCCGATGGGGCTGACGCTCATGGAGGCGCTGTTGACCATGACCACGCCGACCATGAGCAAGGCCAGTGCGCACAACGCGATCGCCTGTCCGGATCGGAGCATGGGCTGGTTATCGGCCAAGGTGGGGAGTGGGCGAGAATCGGACGGGGACACCCGGGGATGGGGCTCTCGGCTTTGTTTCTGGATCTACGAGCGGCGAGGGTCGAGCAGGCACCAGGAGCCAGTGACCAGGCACCAGTGCTGCATGACGGTGTCTGGTGCCTGGTGCCTTCTGCGGAACCGCTCCCTCACGGTCGCGGCTCGTCCGGATACCGATCCGTGCCTCAGCACCTAGGATCGTGGCTGTGCGTGAAGCGACGCCCATGTTGAGCCCGCTCGGGTTGACGAGCCGAGCGTTTGTGGACGCGGTTGCGCCCGGCGGCAAGGGGGAGCCGCAGGCGATGCGGGCGTACCGGCGGTTCTTCCGGGAAGGCGTGACCGACGCGCCGCCGGCGGTTGGGGTGATCCCGCCGGTGGTGCGGTCGCTGCGCGAGGAGACGGAGGAGGGGCCGACGTTCAAATTCGTCACGCGCCTGGACCGCCCGATCGACGCGGCGGCGCTGGCGGCGAACCGGCGGACGCGGACGGGGGAGACAAGTGCGGCGGGTGCGGCGGAGGACCGCTCCCTCACGGTCGCGGCTCGTTCGGAGGGCGACGCGGGCGAGACTGGGAGCGAATCCGACCGTCGCCTGCACCTGGGCGTGCTGGCGGGTGATGACCGAGTGCGTCACCTGGACGTGGAGTCGGTGATCATCCCGATGGTCGGGCAGAAGGGGCGTCGGACACACACGCTGTGCGTCTCGAGCCAGGTCGGGTGCGCGATGGGGTGCGGGTTCTGCGAGACGGCGCAGATGGGGCTGGTGCGGAGCCTGACGGCGAGCGAGATCGTGGCGCAGTGGTTCAACGCGACGCACCGGCACGAAACCGAGGACGGCGTGCCGCGACGGATCGACAACATCGTGTTCATGGGGATGGGCGAGCCGCTGGACAACGCCGAGGAGGTGCTCCGGGCGATCGAGGTGCTGACGGATCACAACGGGCCGGGCGTGCCGATGAGCAAGATCACGGTGTCGACGGTGGGTCGGATCGACGGTCTTCGGCTGCTGAGCAAGAAGCTGTTGAACCCGGGTTGGCGGAAGATGGGTTTGGCGGTGAGCATCAACGCGCCGAACGACGAGATCCGGAGCCGGATCATGCCGATCAACCGCGCGATGCCGATGGTGGCGCTGCGCGAGGCGCTGCTGGAGATGCCGCACCAGGGGACTCGGAAAGTCTGCTTCGAGTACGTGCTGATCCCGGGTGTGAACGACGCTCGGGAGCACGCGCGGGAGTTGGCGGCGTACCTGGAGCCGTTCGGCAAGATCGGCGGGGATTTCACGCCGAGGGGGATGGTGAACCTGATCCCGTACAACCCGCGTCGGAACTCGCCGTGGCCTGCGCCGACGGAGGAGCAGACGGACCGGTTCCTGCGCTGGCTGATGGACGAACGCTTGTTCGTGAAGCGTCGGCGGACCAAGGGGCGGAGCCAGATGGCGGCTTGTGGGCAACTCGGGACGGCGGAGATCCGTCGGCGCCGGTTCGTCGGCGAGGGGGCCGAGTCGGCGAGCGGGCGGGCATGACGCGCGAGCAACGGGCCGCGCTCCGGCTTCGGGTGTGCAGCCACGAGTTCTGGCCGACGTGGGTGCGGTATACGCCGATCGCGTTTGTGGTGCTCTGGGAGAGCGTGCGGAGCGGGGGCGTGCGCACGGCGCTGTGCGTGAACCCGGGGATCCCGGGCGGCGGCGGGCTGGTCGGCGAGGACAAGGCGGACATTCTCGACGGGCTGGCGAGCGGCGAGCACGTGCTCGCGACGCGGCGCATCCCGGTGGGCACGCCGGAAGATCGCGCCGCGGCGCTGGAACAACTGCTGTGCGAGGATGAGGCGCTCGGGGGGTATCCCGTCGTGCTCAAGCCCGATCGCGGGTACCGCGGGTTCGGCGTGCGCGTGGTGCACTCGGCGGACGAAGCGCTGGCGTACTTCCGCGAGATGGCACTGCCGGCGAGCGCGCAGCGGTATCACCCCGGGCCGATCGAGGTCGGGCTGCAATGGACGCGGTTCGTCGATCAGGTTCGCGATGAGGACCCGTCGCGCCCGGCGGGGCGGATCACCGACGTCTGCGACAAGCGGTTCCCCAGCGTCACCGGCGACGGCGTGCGCACGCTGGAAGCGCTGATCTGGGCGACGCCGCGGCTCGCGGCGCAGGCGCCGATGTTCTTTGAGCGGCACCGCGATCGCCTGCACGAGGTGCCGGGGGCGGGCGAGGTGGTCTCGCTGGGGCGGATCGGGAACCACATCCAGGGGACGAAGTTTGTGGACGGATCGCGCCTGATCACGCCGGCGCTGGAGCGCGCGGTGGACGACCTGGCGCGCTCGTTCCGCGGGGCGGGCGGCGGCGGGCTGGACATCGGGCGTTTTGATGTGCGGGCCGAGAGCGAAGTCGCGTTGATGGACGGTCGGTTCGCGGTGCTGGAGTTCAACGGCGTGCTCGGCGAGCCGACGAGCATGTACGACCCGTCGCGGTCGGCGCTGGGGTGCTGGCGCGTGCTGGCGCGGTGGGTGTGTTCGATCTACGCGCTGGGGCGAGCCCGGCGAGCGCTCGGGCACCGCCCGCCGAAGCGGATGGCGTTGGTGCGCATGATCCGTCGCGACGCGGCGGAACGCCGGGGAGCGATCGTGTCACGCTGAGCGATCCGCATACCCTGCACGCATGCGACTTGCTGTCATCATCCCTGCCGCCGGTTCGAGCAGTCGGTTTCGTGATGCGGACGCCGGCGCCGATCCGGGCGTGATCGCGGGGGCGCGGTCGAAGCTGGACGAAGACCTCGGCGGGCGTCCTGTTCTGCACCGGGCGGTGGAGCTGTTCACCGATCTCGACGCGGTGGGCGCGATCATCGTCGCGGGCCCGCACGAGGCGGCGGCGATGGACGAGTTCAAGCGTCGGCACGGGGACAAGCTGGGCATCCTGGGCGTGACGATCGTGCCGGGGGGCAAGACGCACCGGTACGAGACGGTGGCGGCGGCGCTGGCGCACGTGCCGGGGGACGCGACGCACGTGCTGATTCATGACGGCGCGCGCCCGTGCACGCCGAGCGTGGTGATCGAGCGCGTGCTGGAGGCGGCGGCGGTCTATCCGGCGGTGGTGCCGACGGTGGAGGTGAGCGACACGCTCAAGCGGTTGAGCGCGGAGACGCGCGAGAAGCCGGCCGACCCGCTGGCGGCGATCCTAGGTGGCGGCGATGCGCCATCGAACAGTGCTGACACGATCCGCCCGGTGATCGAGACGGTGCCTCGCGAAGGGTTGGCGGCGGTGCAGACGCCGCAGGTGTTCGAGGCGGATCTGATCCGGCGCGCGTACGCGCAACCGAACCTCGACAGCACCGACGACGCGCAGCTCGTCGAGCGGCTCGGGGTGGAGGTCGTGGCGGTCGCGGGCGATGCGCGGAACATCAAAATCACGCGGGCGGCGGACCTGGTGATCGCGCGGGCGATCCTGGGGTTCAAAGCGCCGAGCGAACGACCAACACACAAGCGGTTCTGAGTTCGTCCCTCTCACTCCCGTAACGACGCACCGCCCCGAAGCCGGGCGTGGCTTCGGGGCGGTGCGCTGTGGTGCGCCCGTCGCGGATGCGGGTGCGACGGGACGGGTGTGGTGAGCAAAGAATTAGCCGCGGCGGCGGCGTGCGGCGGCGAAGGCGGCGATCGCGAGCAGACCCGCCGAGGCCGGGGCCGGGATGACCACGTTCTGCACGTAGTCACGCGCGATCACGAGCTCGGCTTCGCTGCTGTTGAGCCCGAAGACGACCCAGAAGGGCAGGGAGTTGTCGTAGGTGACGGTGTTGCCCGCGCCGGGCTCGTAGAAGAACTCGAGGTTGAGGAGGAAGACGCCGTCGGCGGGGTTGGAGGAGCCGACGCCGTTGAGCTGGAAGGTGTGGTGGATGTGGTGGCGCCCCCACTGCCCGGGGTTGGTCGGGTGGGAGGTTTCATCGCGGACGGCGGTCGCGAAGCCGGGGACGAAGCCGACGTCGGTGGTGGCGGACTGGAGGAACCCGCCGGAGAACGGATCAGAGCCGAAGCCGATGGTCATGGTTTCATCGGCGGCGACGAAGCTCTGGGTGGTGGAGTCCCAGACCTTGAGCTCGTCGAGAATGTTGAAGCCGATCGCGCCCGGGGTGGCGAAGGTGCCGCCGGGGCTGTTGGTGCCCGGATCGGTTCGGAAGAAGGTGACGGGGTCGATGGTCTGGACGAAGACGCGTGACTCGCCGAGGTAGCCGACGCCGCTCTGCCACGCCTGGGTGGAGAGGGCACCGTTGACGACGTCGATCCCGAAGTGGGAGTTGATGACCGCGCCGGCCGAGCTGGCGATCGCGGCGGCGGTGAGGGCGGCGATGATGACGGGCTGCTGCATGGTGTGATGTCCTCTCTCGGTGCTGTGGCCGGGCCGATCGGCGCGGCGGGGATCATGGTGTGTGTGCATTGCTGCTGTGGCGTCAGCGCCGGCGGCGTGCCGCGCTGATGGCGGCGAGCGCGAGCAGCGCGCTCGCGCCCGGCGTCGGGATCGCGAACTGGACGGTGTAAACATCGCTGTCGCTGTAAACGCCGTTGAGGTCGATGATCTGGAAGCTGACGGCGAAGGTCTGGGTCAGCCCGTCCCAGTCGTTGATGTCGACGGTCCAGAAGGGGTGATCGTCGAAATCGGGCTCGCCGAGGGTGAAGAACTCGCCCGGGTTGACGTACCCGAGCGGGACGCCGGTGAACGGGTCGAAGCCGAGGGGATCGACGACGCGGAAGCCCGGATCGACGCTGACGATGCGGACGGCGATGCTGGCGGTGCCGAGGCTGTTGGGCCCGGTGAGGGCGTAGAAGTCCTCGTCGGCTTCGTCATCGACGATGTTGGCAAAGCCGGGGTCGTCGGCGATCCAGCCGGTGAAGCCGCTGGTGGTGATGAAGCTGAGCGGCTCGATGTCGTCGAAGTTGAACTCGACGGCGAGTTGCCCGGTGCTGAGGTTGAAGCCGACGGCGAAGTCGGACCCCAGGTCGGCGTGCGCGACGCCGACGGCGGCGACGAGGGCGATGATCGCGGCGGGCGATCGACGGATGATGTTTCGCATGGTGCTCTCCTGCCAACGGGGGTGATTCGAACAGGCACGGCGGCCCCGAAGGCCGACGGTGTAGCGCTAATGATAACGCATTTGCAATTACTGTCCAGCCCGGCATCGCCGAATCCCGCGGCTGGAGGCCGGTTTTTTGAGAATCGAGCGTTTTCCCTGGTCGGTTCGCCCGCGGCATCGGGGCCCGCGCTCGGCGTCGCCGGGCGAAGGGGTAGAGTGTGCCTATGCCCATCGAGCGTGTCGGGACCGGATCGGCTTGGGAGGCGCGGAACGGGTATTCGCGGGCGGTCCGGGCGGGGGACTGGGTGCTGCTGACCGGCACGGCGGCTTTTGCGCCGGACGGCTCGGTCGTGTCGCCGGGTGAGGCCGGGGCGCAGACCGAACGGTGCTACGCGATCATCGCGGGCGCGCTCGCACAGCTCGGGCTCGGGCTTGAGCACGTGGTCCGCTCGCGGATTTTCCTGACGGACATGAGCCAGGCCGACGCGGTCGGGCGGGTGCACAAGCAATTACTGGGCGCGAACAAGCCGTGCCTGACGCTGGTCGGCTGTCCGGCACTGGTGCACCCGGATCTCGTGGTCGAGATCGAGTGCGAGGCGTGGGCGGGCGAGTGATGGCGAGGCCGTGCGGTGCCCCGTGCGTTCAGGCGGTGAACTTCTTCAAAAGTTCCGCGATGCGTGTGCCGAAGCGTTCGGCCGTCTGGCGATCGCCCTGGCTCGGGGCTTCGTCCGGGCCTTTGCCGTGGTCGGACTGTGTGCCGAGCCCGAGGTAGAAGCCGGCGCGGTTGATGCTGTCGGGCTCGCGCCCCTCGGACAGGATGCCGGGCGAGATCCAGACCATGCCGTGCTGGGCGGCGTAGCGGGCGAGCTCTTCGAGCGTGCCGAGCTTGTCGCCGGCGAGCGACCCGGAGTTGGTGAACCCGGCGGCGAACTTGCCGCTCCACGCCTGCTTGGCCCATCGCCCGCTGGTCGACTCGATGAACGCCTTGAACCCGGCCGAGACTGAGCCCATGTAGGTCGGGCAGCCGAAGACGATCGCGTCGGCCGAATCGAGTTCGCCCCACTTGCCGCCCTCGTTCCCAGGACAGTCCTCGACGCTGAGCACCAGCACCTCGACACCCGCGACCGCGGCAGCGCCCTTGCGCACATGCTCCGCGACGGCCTTGGTGTGCCCGTAGCCGGAGTGGTAGACGATGGCGATCTTCGGCATGTGGTTTCTCCTGGTGGCACAGCTCTGAAAGCAGTGTGCGTGTCTGTTCGTGTGATTGACGTGGTTGGAGTCGGGGACCACAGCTCGGAGAGCTGTGCCACCAAGGGCGTGTCGTTCAGTTGAGCTTCATCGCCGCCAGCATGGCTTTGCCCATGTCGGCCGGGGTTTCGGCGATGGTGCAGCCGGCGGCTCGGAGGGCGTCGATCTTGCTCTCGGCCGTGCCCTCGCCGCCGCTGATGATGGCGCCGGCGTGCCCCATGCGCTTGCCGGGGGGGGCCGTTCGACCGGCGATGAAGGCGGCGACGGGTTTGGTGACGTGCTGCTTGATGTAGGCGGCGGCGGCTTCTTCGTCGGAGCCGCCGATCTCGCCGATCATGAGGATGCCGTCGGTGTCCGGGTCGTTCTGGAAGAGTTCGAGGCAGGCGACGTGGTCGAGCCCGCGGACGGGGTCGCCGCCGATGCCGATGCAGGTGCTCTGGGCGAGCCCGAGGTTGGAGGTTTGCCAGACGGCTTCGTAGGTGAGGGTGCCGGATCGGCTGACGATGCCGACGGCTTTGCCGGTGGTGCACTTGGGCTCGGATCGGTGGGTGTGGATGTAGCCGGGCATGATGCCGATCTTGCACCCGCTGCGTGTGTAGGGATCATCACCGGAGGTGCCGGAGCCGGTTTTGGGCCCGGGGGTGATGACGCCGGGGCAGTTGGGGCCGATGAGCACGATCGGGGCGTACCCCTGCACGCGCCGGGCGTTGTTCATGTCGTCGAGGACGGCTCGGACGCGGACCATGTCCTGCACCGGCACGCCCTCGGTGATCGCGCAGATGAGGCGGATGCCGGCTTCGGCGGCTTCCAGGATCGCGTCGCCCGCGAAGGGGGGCGGGACGAAGATCATGGTCGCGTCGGGTGCGGCTTCTTCGACGGCTTGCCGGACGGAGTCGAAGATGGGCAGCCCGTTGGGGTCCTTGGTGCCGCCCTTGCCGGGGGTGACGCCGCCGACCATGCGCGTGCCGTAACGATGGCAGCCCTTGGTGTGGACGGCGCCGAACGAGCCGGTGATGCCCTGGCAGATGACCTTGGTATCCGGTTGAACGAGGACAGCCATTCGGGCCCCTTTGCACTGATGTCGTGGGTCGGTGTCGAGCGCCGCGATCGGTCGCGGGGGGCATGGTAGTGCCCGCGAGCGCCCGGGACGCCCCCAACCCATCCCTACCATGTGTACCCCTACGATACCGGGATGAGCGACCTGTGGCAGGATCGTCGTGCGGCGCAGCGTCGGCGGGCCGAGCCGTTGGCGGTGCGTGTGCGCCCGCGGACGCTGGACGAGGTGGTCGGGCAGCGTCACCTGCTGGCGCCGGGGAAGCTGCTGCGCCGGATGCTCGAGGCCGACGCGATCACGAGCCTGATCCTGCACGGGCCGCCGGGGACGGGCAAGACGACGCTCGCCGAGCTGATCGCGGGGTACACCAAGCGGCATTTCGAGCGTGAGAACGCCGCGAGCGTGGGCGTGAAGCGGATCCGCGAGATCGCGGACCAGGCGTCGGCGAGGCTCGAAGACTCCGGGCCGCGGACGATCCTGTTTCTTGACGAGATCCACCGGTTCACCCGGGCGCAGCAGGACGTGCTGCTCGGCGACGTGGAGCGCGGCACGCTGACGCTGATCGGCGCGACGACGGAGAACCCGCTGTTTGCGTGCAACTCGGCGCTGGTGAGCCGGAGCACGCTGTTCCGCCTGGAGCCGCTGACCGAGGACGAGATCGGCGAGGTGGTCCGACGCGCGGTGCGCGACCCGGAGCGTGGGTTCGGGAAGCTGGCGATCGAGCTGCAGGATGAGGCGGTGCGGGTGTGGGCGATCAAGAGCGACGGCGACGCACGGCGTGCGCTCACGGCTCTGGAAGTCGCGGTGCTCAGCTCGAACTCGGGCGAGGGACAGAAGATCGTCATCGATCGCGCGGTGGCGGAGGATTCGATCCAGCAGAAGGCGGCCGTCTACGACCAGACCGGGGACGAGCACTACGACGCAGCGAGCGCGCTCATCAAGAGCGTCCGCGGGTCGGACCCGGACGCGGCGGTCTACTGGATCGCGCGGATGCTGGAAGCCGGGGAGGATCCGCGGTTCATCGCGCGCCGCCTGGCGATCCTCGCGAGCGAGGACGTGGGCAACGCCGACCCGCGGGCGATCGGGCTGGCGCTGGACGCGTGGCACGTTGTGGAGCGCGTAGGGATGCCCGAGGCGCGGATCACGCTGGCGCAGGCTGCGATCTATATGGCGCTGACGCCCAAGAGCAACGCGTCGTACCTCGCGATCAAGGCGGCCGAGACCGACGTGCGCGAGGGGCGGACCGTCGCGGTGCCGATGCACCTGCGGGATCCGAACTCCTCGCCGATCACCCAAGCGGGCGCGGACGCGAGCGTGCGCATGCGGGAACGCCGGGGCGAGCGATACGCCTACTCGCACGATGCGGGCAAGGGCCAGGGGCAGCGCTTCGAGGGGGGCGTGACGGGTCAGGACTACCTCGGCGTGGACGCGCGGTACTACGAGCCGACGCAGCACGGGATGGAGAAGATCCTGAGCGAGCGGCTGGCGGAAATCCGGGCGATCCGGGCGACGCTGCGGGATCGTCCGGAACGTTGAGTGTTCGAATGATCTGATCTGTTGGTGCCCCGGAAACGCGGAGCCGCTGGTGCCCCGGAAATGCGCAGCCGCTGCGGCGGAGCTTTTCCGGGACTCTGCCGCCTCCCTCGCTCCGGACGCCGTCCTCGCTCGGCATGGAAAAGCTCCGCCCCTTTGGGGCTCCGCGTTTCCATGGCACCGGAGGCTGGGTATTGCCATGACGCCGTTGGTGTATGGCGGGAGACGGTGCGATTTCGCGCAAGGGATGCGCGTTCGCCGATCTTCCGGGGGTTCGTGTCGTGCGGCCGATAGCGTGGGTGTGATCCGGAGTCCTGTCCTGATGAGCACGCGCCCGGGTGCCGCCAAACCTGCCGCCCGACAGGCCGCCCGCGAGCGCCTGCGTGCGCTCGATGCGGACGCGAGGCGCGACGCCTCGGCCCGCGTCTGTGCGCACCTCGCCGCACGCGAAGTGGTACTGCGCGACGCCGCGGCTCGGGTGGGGGGTGGCGAGCCGGTCGCAATGCTCTACCTGCCCCTGCCGGGGGAGGTGGACGTCGAACCCCTGGCACGGCAATGGCTTGCGGCGGGGTGGACGGTGTGTTTCCCGCGGGTGGGCTGGGGCTCGGGGGCGATGGAGGCGGCGGCGATTGCCGCAGCCGGGGGGTTGGATTCGGAGCTTGAAGTGTCCGAGCACGGCGTGCGGATGCCGGGGGCGGCGTGCCGAGGGGTCGAGATCGGGCGGGTCGGGGTCGTCCTGACGCCGGGGCTGGCCTTTGATACGCACGGCGGTCGTCTCGGGCGTGGGGGCGGGTTCTATGACCGCTTCCTGTCGGGGCTTGCGCCTGGGGCACGGGTGATCGGGGTGGCGTTCTCGGCTCAGGTCGTGGAGCGCGTGCCGATCGAGGCGCACGACCGCATCATGGACGCGGTGGTGACGGAACAAGGGTGGTGGGCCGACGGAGTCGGTCCGGCCGATTGAACATCAGGAACCGCGTTGGCACGGACCGGCGCGAGGCCCGAGGGGCGCGGCGGATGCTCGCCCGGTCGGGTGCAGACGGAAGGAGCCGAGACGATGCTGCCATCGCAGAGCGCACGAGCCGCGGGTGGATCCAGGGGCGGAGCCTACGGGCGTCGTCGTCGCCGCAAGGGCCCGCTGGGGCTGCCGCTGCCCGGAGCGCTGGTGGCGATCGCGCTCCTGGTGGGCGCGGGGTGGCTGCTGGTGAGCTGGTGGGGCTCGCCGCGCGAGGCGGACGCGGGGCAGAGCGGCGAGGCGCGCACGCTGGCGACCGCGACGCCCTCGCGGGAATCCGCGTCGCCGATCGCCTCACCGATCACCTCGCCGACCGAGCGTCCGGCACGCCTGGACCCGCCGGTGGAGACCCTGACGCAGGGGCGGACTCCGAACACGTCGAACCAATCGCCGGCGCCCGCGCTGCAGTCGCCGAACCCGTCGCCGAGTTCGTCACCGAACCAGACCCCGAGCGGGCAGCCGGGCACGCGCAACGCGCCGTCGCCCGCGCCGAGCCAGGCTCAGAACCCGTCGCCAAGTTCCAGCACGCCGACGATCCCCGCGCCGTCGGCTCGTCCGCCCGCGCCCTCGGGCTCGAGCGTGACGAGCGAGCAGGCGCTCGCGGAAGCCGAGCGTCTGGTGCGGGCCAACCGCCCGGTGGAGGCTCGACAGGTGTTGAACGACGCGCTGCTGCGGACGGGTCGTCACGGGCCCGGGGCGGCGGCTCTGCGCCAGCGTCTGGGCGCGCTGTCGGAGGACATCACCTTCAGCCCACGCGTGTACGACGCGGACCCGTACGCGATGACCTACGAGGTGCAGCCGGGCGACAGCCTGGCGCGGATCGCGAGCCGGATGGGCCTGGCGGTGGATTGGCGTCTGATCCAGCGTGTGAACCGGATCACGGACCCGCGCCGGATCCGAGTTGGTCAGAAGCTGAAGCTGGTGCGCGGGCCGTTCCACGCGGTGGTGCACAAGTCGGAATACCGAGCGGACATCTACGCCGGCCCGCCGGAAGCCGAGAGCGAGTGGGTGTTCATCCGTTCGTTCACGGTCGGGCTGGGTGAGGGCGATTCGACGCCGGTGGGCGAGTTCGTGGTGCGCCAGGACAGCAAGCTGATCAACCCGCACTGGGTGAACCCCCGAACGGGCGAGCGTTTCCACGCCGACGACCCGCTGAACCCGATCGGCGAGCACTGGATCGGGATCGAGGGCGTGGGCCCGTACGCGGTGCACACGGGGTACGGGCTGCACGGCACGATCGAGCCGGAGAGCATGGGCCAGCAGCGCTCGATGGGGTGCGTACGCCTGCTGCCGGACGACATCGAGCTGGTGTACGAGTTGCTGGCTGAGGGGATCAGTCGGGTGGTGATTCTGCCGTAGGGGGCGGGGCGATTCACCAACGAGCCGCGACCGTGAGGGAGCGGTTTGCTCGGAACGTCTGCAGAGGACCGCTCCCTCACAGTCGCGGCTCGTTCGGAGAGCGCGGCTATTCAGTTCGTCAACCGATCCATCGGCAACTCCGGCGGCTCGGCGGTGCTGACCGCGGCCCGCGCGATCGTGAGCATCGCGGCTTGGCTGGTTTTCTGCGCGAGCGGCGCCCAGAGCTCGATGATCTGAGTCGGCTTCGAGCTTCGGTCGATCTCGATGCGACTGGTGCGAAGGTCAAGTCGGACCGGACCATCCCGAAGCGAGAACGATTCGGCGCGCAGCTTGCCGAAGCCGAGCGTGCCGGCGTGCATGAAGTCCACACGCCCGGGGACGATCCGCACCTGCACCGGTCGGCGAAAACACCACGCCGCGCAGCCGGCGATCGCCAACAACATCAAGATGAGCCCGATCGGCGTGATTTGCAGTTGCGGCCCGGGAGACAAGAAAAGCAAAAACAGCCAGAAAAACGACATGATTCCTAACGACCAGATGATCACCGCGAACGCCTCGGCCCACGTGTTGCGGTGGAGGACCGTGGATCTCGTCGGCATCCACAAAGACACGATCTCCGGCTCGAAAGGTTCATCGCGCAGCGGGAGCAGAGCCGCACGCTGGCGCGGGTGCAGCGCGATATTGATGTGGGCATCGGGCGATGGCCCCGGGCTGAGTTCGGGATCCTGACCCCTGCCCCAGCGGTGCAGTCGCCAGATAATTGCGATCCAAAAGCCCAAAATACTGAGAGGGAGCAGGATCGCCACTGGCGGCGGCACGGGCAAGCCGAAGAGAACCACGCCCCCGCGATTCGACATCATCCCGAAGATGGTCATGATCGCCACGAACATCAGGATCGTCGCGAGCAGCAAACGAGAGTGCGGCTTGGGCGTGGATTCCAAGCGGTTGCACAGATGCACACCGGGCGGAAGATCGGCGACCGAGCCGCGTGGAGCGACAGCCGTTGGCTCGCGGCTCGAGGCGATCTCGCCCATGCGCCCAGCATAACGCCGAGCGCACGAGCCGCGGCATCGAATTCTCAATCCACGCTCACCACGTCAACCGATCCATCGGCAACTCCGGCGGCTCAGCAGTGCTGACGGCGGCTCGGGCGATCGTGAGCATCGCGGCTTCGCTGCGCGGGGTGGTGGCGAAGCTCACGATGCGCTGGCGGGCCACCTTCGCGGCGTGCTCGGCTTTCGCCGGCTCGCTCGCCTTGTCGCCGGGGTACCGCTCGTAGACCGGGCGGAGGACGAGCTGGCGCGTGCGCACGTCCACCAGCACGGGCTCGCGCAGGTCCAGCGATTCGGCGTGGGGCGTGCCGAAGCCCAGCGTCGGCATGCGCAGGATGTCCACACGCCCGGGCACGATCCGCAGGTACGTCGGGCGCCGGAACAGGTAGAGCGTGAACACCAGGAACGTCGCGCCCATGAACAGGTGCGGCGTGTACGTGTTTGGGAAAAACGCCAAAGCCGGGAAGATCATCAGCGGAAGAAATCCCCAGACCCCACCCGATCGCTCGATCAGATCCCGGCGTGCGGGGGGCGGGGTGGGGCGGAAGACGGCGCTGCCCGGGATCTGGGAACGCCCGGGCGCAGAGGGGAGCAGGGCGTCGGCCCGGAAGGTTCGGAAGATCTCGGGCTCGAACGGGTCGTCGCGGAGGGGGGTGAGTTGGGCGAGGTGCTCGGCGTCGATCACGATGTTGACGCGGGCCGACGGGTCCGGGCGGATCGGGACGGGCGGGAGTGTGACGCCGCGTCGGTAGGCGCGGACGGCCTGCTTGCCGACCCACCAGAGGATCGCGATCGTGAGGATGGTCAGAGCCGCGGCCCCGATCTCGTGCGGGATCCCGTGGACGCGGGCGAGGGCAACCCACGCGACGTACGACCCGGCGACGAGGACGAGCAGGATCGTGGGGATGAGGGCGATGATGGCGGGCGCGCCGTCAGCGCTGATGGGGAACGCCGAGGCGCAGAGGTGGACGCCGGGCGGGAGCGGGCCTGGGGGGGCTTGGCCCAGTTGCTCGGAGGGCTCGGGCGGGCGTTCGTGGGTGTCGGTCGCGGGCTCCATCGGGGCGCAGGATACCGGGTTGGGGGACGGTCTCCGGGGGGTTCTGTGCGTGGGTTTGAGGCGTCGTGGGGCGGGCGGGCGACCTATGATTTTGGGTTGCCGATGCGCCCGGATCGCCCGTGTTGAGGCGGGCCGCGTGCCCCGCGTGGGAGGGGTTCGGTCGGCGTATGCCGAGGCATCCGCGGGCGCGATCGTGCGGTGGAGCGTTGATGCCCGTGGACCGTCCCGCAGACGAATCTTCCCGCGAGCCTTCCAGCGAGGTGCCGATGAAGCCCCCGACCGAGTCCCCTGCCGCCCCCGCAACCCCCAATGGTGCGCTCCCCAAGCAGAACGGGGCGTACAACGCCGACCAGATCCGCGTGCTCGAGGGTCTGGAAGCGGTGCGCAAGCGCCCGGGCATGTACATCGGCGGGACGGGTCTGAACGCGCTGCACCACCTGGTGTACGAGGTGGTGGACAACTCGATCGACGAGGCGATGGCCGGTCACGCGACGACCGTCACCGTCTCGATCGAAGCCGACGGGTCCTGCGTCGTCACCGACGACGGGCGCGGCATCCCGATCGACGCGATGCGCAACGACGACCCGATGCTCGACGGCAAGCCCGCGATCGAGATCGTGCTGACCAAGCTCCACGCCGGGGGGAAGTTCGGGCAGGAAGGCTCGGCGTACAAGGTCTCCGGCGGTCTCCACGGCGTCGGGGTGAGCTGCGTCAACGCGCTCAGCGACTTCCTGGAAGCCGAGGTCTACCGAGACGGGCACATCCACCGCATCGCGTTCGAACGCGGACGCGTGACCGAGCCGCTGCACGTCGTCGGGCCCATCCCCGGCGGCAAGCGTGGCACCGGGACCAAGGTCACCTTCAAACCCGACCCCACCATCTTCCCCGAAACCGCGTTCGACTACGCGACGCTCGCCACGCGCCTCCGCGAGCTGGCGTTCCTGAACCCCGGCGTCACGATCCGACTGCGTGACGAGCGCGTCGGGAGCGACGGCAAGCCCAGGGATGAGAGCTTCAAGGCGGAGAACGGGCTGCTCGAATACTGCGAGCACCTGATGGCTGCGAAGACGCCCGTCTCCAGCCCCGTCTGGATCAAGCACGAGGACGAGCCCAAGAGCCTGATCTGCGAGGTCGCGCTCCAGTACCACGACGGGTACCAGGAGCAGGTGCTCGCGTTCGCGAACAACATCAAGAACGTGGACGGCGGCACGCACGCCCAGGGCTTCAAAGTCGCCCTCACGCGCACGCTCAACGGGTATGCGCGCAAAGCCGGGATCATCAAGGATAAAGACCCCGTCCCCACCGGGGAGGATCTGCGCGAGGGGCTGATCGCGATCGTCAGCGTCAAGCTGCCGGACCCGGCGTTCAACAACCAGCCCAAGGAAAAGCTGCTCAACCCGGAGATCGAAACCTTCGTCGCCGGCGCGGTCAGCGAGGCGCTGGACACCTGGCTCGAGGAGCACCCGGGCGAGGCGAAGAAGCTCTGTCAGAAGGGCATCATCGCGGCCCAGGCGAGGGAAGCCGCCCGCAAGGCCCGCGAGCTGACGCGGCGCAAGACCGCGCTGGACTCGGGCTCCATGCCCCACAAGCTGCGCGACTGCAAGACCAAGGATATCGACCGGAGCGAGCTGTTTCTGGTCGAGGGCGACAGCGCCGGCGGGAGCGCGACCCAGTGCCGCGATGTGGAGACGCAGGCGATCCTCCCCCTCCGCGGCAAGCTGCTGAACGTTGAGAAAGCCCGGATCGACAAGATCCTGGGCTTCGAGGAAATCCGCACGCTGATCGCGGCGCTGCGCACGGGCATCGGCATCGATTTCGATGTCACCAAGCTCCGGTACGGCAAGGTCATTATCATGACCGACGCCGACGTGGACGGCTCGCACATCCGCACGCTGCTCTTGACCTTCTTCTTCCGTCAGATGCCGGAACTGATCCGTCGCGGGCACGTCTACATCGCCCAGCCGCCGCTGTACCAGATCCTCAAGGGCAAGAAGGGGCGGTACGTGCTGGACGAGAAGACGCTGGCGTCGACGCTCACCGAGCTCGGGCTCGAGTCGGCGGTGCTGAGCGTGCGCGACGTGGAGGGGATGGACGACCGCGGGCTGATCGAGGGCGCGGAGCCGAAGGAGATCCGTCGTCTCGAAGGGCTCGACCTGAAGCGTGCGGTGCAGCACTTGCGCCGCCTGCACGAGCTGGTGGAGATCGCCGAGCGCCGCGGGACGCGGTTCGCGGATCTGCTCAGCGAGCGTTCGCGTGATCCGCAGGGCAAGGGGCGTCTGCCGAGCCACAAGGTCGCGTGGCAGGCGAGCACGGCGTACGCGTGGAGCGAAGCCGAGGCGAACGCGGTCATCGACCGCGAGGGCCTGCGCCTCGCCGAGGTTCCCGCGGAGAATGAGGCGGAGCGTCAGGCGAAAGCCGCCGAACGCGGCATCGCGCCGGACCAGCTCGAAGCCGAGGACCGGATGCGCCCCGAGGCTCAGGTCCGCGAGCTGCACGAGAACAAGGAACTGATGCGCATCTTCGAGGAGCTGTCGGCCCTCGGGCTCTCGATCGAGGACTGGGCGCTGGTCCGCGAGGAATCGGTGACCGGCGAGACGCTGCCGGCGAAGTTCGCGTGGCTCGTCGGCTCCGCCCAGCAGGACACGGCACAGGACTCGGCCCAATCCGAGAAGGACGAGCCCCAGGCCGGCGCGTCCGATGAGGACGGCGACGAGGCGGGCGCCGAGAGCGAGTCGGCACGCGCGCCGTCGCGCGGGCGCGTGGTCGAGGCTGAGAACCTTGCCTCGGTGCTCGACGGCTTGCACGAGATCGGTCGCCGCGGGCTGGAGATCAAGCGGTTCAAGGGTCTCGGCGAGATGAACCCGGACCAGCTCCACGAGACGACGATGGCGCTCGAGAAGCGGACGCTGCTGCGTGTGAGCTGGGACATGGGTCAGGAAGCCGAGTACCTGTTCAGCACGCTAATGGGCGAGCAGGTCGAGCCCCGCCGGAAGTTCATCGAGGATCACGCGCTCGAGGTGAAGAACCTGGACGTCTGATCCGAGTTCTTCGTGTTCGGGTGAGCGTTTCCGGACCGGTCTGCCCTTCGCGTTTGGCCCAGCACGAGACTGGCGTTCTGGTTGTCGGGCGGTGCCTGATCGAGTTCCCGTCGCGGCGCTCCCGCGTCGTTCATACCCAGCCCGCATGCCCCGCACAAACGGACCACCCGCCGCGGTATCCAGGCGTGAATCCCCCGGGATGGGCGGTCCGCGCCGATAGCTCTCGTGCGATGGGCATCGCACCGTGACGGTGCGCGAGGGGTGGACCAGAACAAGGGGCCGAAGGGATGATCGCATCTGGGAAGCACGGGAACGCTGGCGAGGGCAAAGACGCCCACCGCGTCAACACCCTGGGCATGGACAAGCGTGTTCTCACGCGCCTGGTCGATGCGTTGGAATCCCGGGATCGCAGCGCCCCGAACGGCGGCGGGAAGCGCGAATCTGGTGGGAAGCGTCCCAGCGGATCACGCCAGCGGACGCACGCCCGCTGGCGGTTTCTGAACGAAGCGATCACCCTGGAACTGGCCCAGCCCGCCGGGGGATCGCTGCGCATGATCGTCGCGTGCCGCGACCTGAGCGCGGGCGGGATCAACCTGTTGCACCGGGCGTACGTGCACACCAACACCGCGTGCACGGTGCGCCTGCCCCACCCGACCGACGGGACGATCGAGGCGCACGGGACGATCGTGCGGTGCCAGCACATCGCCGGGATGGTGCACGAGCTCGGGGTCAAGTTCGACACACCGATCGAGATCAAGGAGTTCCTGCCCTACGACGGGCAGACCACGTACTTCAGCTACGAGCACGTGGACACCGAGAAGCTCGTGGGACGGATGCTGCTGGTGGACGAGGGCGACCTGGACCGCGAGATCGTGCGCCACTTCCTGAAGGACACGAGCCTGCGGGTGACCGAGTGCAAAACCGGGCAGGACGCGCTGTCGCTGCTGGATGGAAGCGTCACCGTGGTGGTCATGGATCATCACCTGCCGGATATGTCGGCGGGCGAATTCATCGGGACTCTGCGCGAGGCGCAGGTCAACATCCCGGTGCTGCTGCTGAGCTCCGACAAGAGCGAACAGGGACGTCTGGAAGCTGAGCGTTCCGGTGCAAACGCCACGCTGATTAAGCCGGTGACGCAGGACCTGCTTCTGCGCGTGCTGGGGGAGTTCCTGATCCCGCGCCAGGAGGAGAAGACTGGCGCATCGATCGCGCCGAAAGTGCCCCGAGAGTTGACGGATCAGTTCCTCGATCAGGTCCGCAGGAGTGCGACGGATCTGCAGTCCGCGATCGCCAAGGAAGATGCGATGTCTTGTTACGCGACGTGCATGCGTCTGGGCGGAACGGCACCATGCTTCGGGCACGGCGGGCTCGCCCGCGTCGCCGAGACCGCCGGACAGATCCTCTCGCTCAACATGAATATCGAGGAAGCCCGGAACGAGCTGGAGACGCTGCTGAAGATGTGCCAGCGGATCGGGCACGCCGCGTAGCACGTGGGGCCCACGTCACGCGATCCGCAAAGGGTGACCGACGGGATTCGAACCCGCGACATCCTGGACCACAACCAGGTGCTCTAACCAACTGAGCTACGGCCACCATCCGCGGCGTCGCCCCTCGGGAGGCGCGACGTCGGAACCCAACAATACGCCCCAGCCCCGCCCCGCGACAAACCCAAGGGCACCCAGCCCCCACCCAGCGCCCCACCCCACCCCCACCCGGCGTCCCGGGCGAACCTCGCCGGGCCCCGTGTTGGCCCACGGTGCGTCATGTCGCATCGGATCGGGCGTGGACTGGGGTAGAGCCCGGGGGCTGACCGGGATAGGGTGAGGATCGCCCGCGGGCGGGTGTCGGACACTGGGGCCGACCCGTCCCCCGGGGCTGTTCGCCAGGGGAGGAACCACGCCCATGCCCGCGACCGCCACGCTCGATCTGAACGCGCCCAACGTGCACCACAACCTCGCCCCGGCCGAGTTGATCGAGCGAGCCGTGCGAGCCGGCGAGGGCACGCTCGCCGCCAACGGCGCGCTCCTCTGCATGACCGGCGACCGCACCGGGCGCAGCCCGAAGGACAAGTACCTCGAAGACTCCCCCGAGATCCACGACAGCATCTGGTGGGGCAAGGTCAACCAGCCCGTCAAGCCCGCCCACTTCGACCGCGCGCTCGCGATCGCCCACGAGCACCTGAGCAAAGCCAAGGACCTCTACGTCTTCGAAGGCTTCGCCGGCGCCGACGCGGACCACCGGCTCGGCGTCCGCGTCGTGACCGAGCAGGCGTGGCACAACCTGTTCGCGCAGACGCTGTTCATCCGTCAGGGCACCGCCGCCGCCGCCGGCTCGACCGACTGGAAACACGACTGGACCGTCCTCAACGCCGGTCGTCGGCGACTGACCGCCGACGAACAAAAAGAGTTCGGCGTCTCCAGCCCCGTGCTCATCGTCCAGAGCCTCGCGAAGAAGACCGTCGTGATCCTCGGTTCGGAGTACGCCGGGGAGATGAAAAAGAGCATCTTCTACGCGATGAACTACGACATGCCTGAGCAGGGCGTCTTCCCCATGCACTGCTCGGCGAACGTCGCGAAGGACGACGCGTCCAACGTCGCCCTCTTCTTCGGGCTCAGCGGCACCGGCAAGACCACGCTCTCAGCCGACCCCGATCGCGCCCTCATCGGCGACGACGAGCACGGCTGGGGGCCGAACGGCGTCTTCAACTTCGAGGGCGGCTGCTACGCGAAGTGCATCAAGCTCAGCCACGAGGGCGAGCCCCAGATCTGGGACGCGATCAAGTTCGGCTCCGTCCTCGAGAACACCGTCGTCAACCCCAAAACCCGCGAGCCCGACTACGACGACGGCTCCATCACCGAGAACACCCGCGTCACCTACCCCGTCGATTACATCCCGGGCGCCGTCATCCCCAGCATGGGCAACCACCCGCGCAACATCATCTTCCTCACCGCCGACGCGTACGGCGTGCTCCCGCCCGTCTCCAAGCTCACGCCCGAGCAGGCGATGTACTACTTCATCAACGGGTACACCAGCAAGCTCGCGGGCACCGAAGCCGGCGTGACCGAGCCGCAGCCCAACTTCAGCCCGTGCTTCGGCGGCCCGTTCATGCCGCGCCCGCCGCACGAGTACGCCGCCATGCTCGCCGAACGCATCCGCAAGTACAAATCCAACGTCTGGCTGCTCAACACCGGGTGGACCGGCGGGCCCTACGGCGTCGGGCACCGCTTCGAGCTCAAGTACACCCGCGCGATGGTCACCGCGATCATGGTCGGCACGCTCGCACGCGAAGTCTTCGAGCCCGATCCTATCTTCGGGCTCCACATCCCCGTCCACTGCGACGGCGTGCCCCCGGGCGTCCTCCACCCCGAGGCGACCTGGAAGGACCAGAACGCCTACACGGACCAAGCAAAAAAACTCGCCGCCCTGTTCCGAGAGAACGACGCGAAGTTCGAGATGAGCGACGAGGTTCGCAAGGCCGGGCCGAGAGGCTGAGACAGAAGGCACCAGGAGCCGGGCACCAGTGTGGACTGCTCGGGTCTGGTGCCCGGTGCCCGGCTCCTGGTGCCTCTGACTCAAAACACACACATCACCAACGGAGCCCCCATGCCCTCCCGCAAGCCCATCGTCGGCGGCAACTGGAAGATGCACACGACGCGCGCCTCGGGCGAAGCGCTGGCGCGCGACGTCGCCGCCGGGCTCATCGCGAGCGCGGGCATGGGCGGGGTCGAGATCGTCGTCTTCCCGCCGTTCCCGTACCTGCTCACCGTCGCCGCGGTGCTGAGCGAGCGGGGCGCGCCCGTCGCGCTCGGCGGGCAGGATCTCTGGACCAAGCCCGAGGGCGCGTTCACCGGCGAAGTCTCGGGCGCCATGCTCGCCGACGCCGGGTGCACGCACGCCCTCGCCGGACACTCCGAACGGCGTCACGTGCTCGGCGAGTCCGACGAACTCGTCGGCGAGAAGCTCCGCGCGGCGCTCGCAGCCGGGCTGCAAGGCGTGCTCTGCGTCGGTGAAAAGCTCGACGAGCGCGAGAGCGGCAAGACCGACGCGGTCAACGAGCGCCAGCTCCGGGCCGGGCTCGCGGGCGTCTCGGCGAGCGACATGGCGCGCGTCGTCATCGCGTACGAGCCCGTCTGGGCGATCGGCACCGGCAAGACGGCCACGCCCCAGGACGCCCAGAACGCCCACGCCCACATCCGGCGCGTCCTCGCGAGCCTCTACAACAACGACGTCGCTCAGGCGACCCGCATCCAGTACGGCGGCTCGGTCAAGCCCGACAACGCGGCCGAACTCTTCGCACAGCCCGACATCGACGGCGGGCTCATCGGCGGCGCCAGCCTGAAAGCCGCCGACTTCCTCGCGATCTGTAGCGCCGCGGGCGAGAGCGCCAGATAAGCAAAGGGCCAAAGGGCCAAATCCGATCTGGCCCTTTGCACATTTGCGATTTGGCCATTTCTCAGTAGAGCACTCGCACGCGGATCGTCTCCGGCACGTCGCGCAGCTTGGTGGCCAGCGCCTCGCCGTCCGTCGGGTCCACGTCGAGCACGACGTAGCCGACGTCGCCGCTGGTCTCCAGATGCTCGCCCCAGACGTTCGCGCCGATCACGCTGATCGCCTCGTGGATCGACCGCATCACGCCCGGCACGTTCCGGTGCGTGTGCAGCACGCGGACCGGTCGCGGCTTGTCGCCGCCGAGCGCGGGCTGGGGGGCAAGATCGACTTCCGGCATGTTCACCGCGCCCGTCGTCGCGCCCACGTTCACGAAGCGGATCAGCTTCGTCGCCACGTCCCGCGCGATCGACGCCTGCGCCTCTTCCGTGCTCCCGCCAATGTGCGGCGTCAGGATCACGTTGGCTAACCCGCGAAGCTCGCTCTCGAACGCCTCACCCCGCGACCGCGGCTCCTCGGGAAACACGTCCAGCGCCGCCCCGCCGAGCCGCCCCGAGCGCACCGCCTCCGCGAGCGCCGCGACGTCCACCACCGAGCCCCGCGCGTTGTTGATGAGAAACGCCCCGGGCTTCATCTTCTCGATCTGCGCCCGCCCGATCAGCCCGCGCGTCGAGCCCGTCGAGGGCACGTGCAGCGAAACCACATCCGCGCGAGCCAGCAGCTCGTCCAGCCCCGAAACCTGCTCAGCATTGCCCAGCGCCAGCTTCGCCTGCACGTCGCAGAAGATCACGCGCATCCCCATCGCCTCAGCCAGCACCGACACCTGCGCCCCGATGTGCCCGTACCCGACGAGCCCGAGCGTGCGCCCGCGGATCTCGTGCGCCCCGCCGGCCGACTTGTCCCAGTCCCCCGCGTGCATCTTCACGCTCTGCTCGAACAACCTCCGGTGCAGCGCGACGATCTCGGCGATGGTCAATTCCGCGACGGACCGCGTGTTGCTGAACGGCGCGTTGAAGACGGGCACGCCACGGGAACGGGCCGCGTCGAGATCGACCTGGTCCGTCCCGATGCAGAAGCACCCGACCGCGAGCAGCCTGGGCGAGCCGGCGAGCAGCTCGTGCGAGAGGTTCGTCTTGGAGCGCACGCCGACGAGGTGAGCCGATCGCGCAGCCTCAGCAAGCGTCTGCGCATCCGGCGAGCCCGCGCGCGTGCGCACGTCAAAGCCCGCGTCGCGCAGCATGCGCACGCCTTCGTCGTGCACGCTCTCGAACAGCTCGACCACGATCCCCGAAGCCGGGAACCCGCCCGTGAGAACACGCCCGCTCACCGCTCGCCTCCTTCTGCCCCGGCTTCAGTCCCTCTGATCAACGTCCGCCGGCGCGGGGGTCATGAGCTCGATCCCGCCGGTCGTCGGCGGCTCATCGGGCGCGATCGTCACGATCCCCGACAGGATCGCCAGCCCCAGCACGGCGCAGAGGATAAACCGGTAGATCCCGAACGGCGTCAGCCCGTGGCGCGTCAGGAACGAGACGAGCCACTTGACCGCGAGCGCGGCTGTGATCGTCGTGACGACGAACGCGATCACGATCGAGCTCATCCCGAGCGCTTCGATCATGCCCGGCGCCTCGGGCGTGGTCTCGCGCTGCATCTCTTTGTAGAGGCGGTAGACGCACGCGCCGCCGAGCGTGGGCAGCCCGAGGAGGAAGCTGAACTCCGCGGCGTCCTTGGGCTTCAGCCCGACCAGCACGCCGCCGGTGATCGTCATCATGCTCCGGCTCGTCCCGGGCCACATCGCGATGCACTGGAGCAAGCCGATGACCAGCGCCCGCCCGGGCGTCAGATCGTCGAGCGTGCGCTCGCGGTTGGTGTGCCGAACCGTGGAGAAGCGACCGAGACGCCACTGATCCATCAGGATCATGTAGACCCCGCCGAGGAACAAAGCCGCGAGCACGGGCCCAGCGTGGAAGAGCCAGTCCTCGATGATCTGGTTCAGCATGACCCCGATCACCGCCGCCGGGAGAAAGGCGATCAGGATGTTGATCCCAAGGCGCAAACCTTGCGCGTCTCCTGGTCCGATGCCGACGATCCCGAGCCCGGCCCGGAGCATCTGCATGACCCTCGGCCAATACAGCCCCGCGACCGCGAGGATCGCCCCCCCCTGGATCACGATGTTGAACGCGTCCATCGCGGGCTTCACCCGCGGCTCATCCAGCCCCAGCAGGCTGGAGGCGAGGATCAGGTGCCCCGTCGAGCTCACCGGCAGGTACTCGGTGATCCCCTCCACCACGCCCAGGATGACCGCCTGCCACCACTCCATGCCAACGCCCCCTCTCGCTCAGTCAAAAAATCCCGGTTCGGAAAGGGACTGTATCGGCCTCATCACCCAAGCTCGCCACCCTCCGCTCCGAGGTGGCACAGCTCTCCGAGCTGTGTGTCCCTGCCCTTGGTGCCATGGAAACGCGGAGGCCCAAAGGGCCGGAGCTTTTCCATGCCGATTGTCGGACGGGCACGGATGATGACACAGGCATGGAAGATACGGAGTCCCGGAAAAGCTGCGCCCTGGCGGGCTTCGCGTTTCCGGGGCACCGGAGGTGAGACAGGGAACACAGCTCGGAGCGCTGTGCCACCTAAGGATCCGTCGTGCCTGAAGCTGACTCACCCCGCGCCCCGGTGCACCGTGTTGCGGACCCTGCCGATCCGCGTGTCGCGCCGTACATGAACATCAAGGACGCCTGGCTGCGTCACCAGGCGGGGCTGGACCCCGGCGGCTCGTTCATGGTCGAGGGTCGCGGCTTGATCCCTCACCTCCTCGCCGGACGCTACCGACCACGGAGCCTCCTGATCGCCCCGGCTCTGCACGACGCGATGACCCGCGCGGGCGAGCTCGACAACTGGCCCGCGTCCGCGCCGATCTATCTCGCGGAAAAACCGGTGCTGGACGCGATCACGGGGATGGAGCTCCACCGCGGCATCCTCGCGCTCGCGGCACGGGGTGCGGAGCCCAAAGCGGCCGACGTGCTTGCGCGGGCGCAGGTCGCGGTGGTGCTGGAGGATCTCGCGAACCACGACAACGTCGGCGGGATCTTCCGGAGCGTGGCCGCCCTCGCGGGGGTGCCCGATCCCGACGCCGACGGGCCCTCGGGTGGAGCCGTGGTGATGAACGCGCGAACGTGCGACCCGCTGTATCGGAAAGCGGTCCGCGTGAGCATGGGGGCGGCGATGCGCGTGCCGTGGGCGAGGCTGGAGCCGTGGCAGGAAGGGCTGAACAATCTTGCAGCCCGGGGCTTCCACACCATCGCACTCACGCCCGCGCCCGACGCGGTGGACCTGGCTGAAGCCGTCGCGATGCTGCGAAAAGAAGCCTCGTCTCCTCGGATCGCCCTGCTCGCGGGGGCCGAGGGACCGGGGCTGAGCGCGCACGCGATCCGGTCGGCCCAGCTCCGCGTCCGCATCCCGATCGACCCGCGGATCGACAGCCTGAACGTCACCGTCGCCGTCTCAATCGCCCTGGCGGCGCTCGTCGCGGAGTGAACCGAGGGGATTCACTTGGTCGAAGACCGCGCCAATCCGACGCGCCCGACTTGGAACCTTGGGGCGAACTCGGCATACTACAAACAGAGCCCGCGTTCCCACGCCCGCGTTCGAGCGCGGACGGTGCGCCGATCATCGGCGGGGACGGGCATCGAGCGGACACCGGAAGGAACCATCATGCGCGCACGACTCATGCTCACAGCCGCGGCTCTGGCGCTCGCCAGCCTCGGCGCCCCCGCGGCTCTCGCGAACGATCCCATCCAGCGCCAGGGCACCGGCGAACGGCGCGAAACCCTGAACCGCATGGAGAACCAGCGCCCGCCGGCCGGGCTGTGGGACGCGCTCCAGGGTGCGCCCGAAGCGTCATCGTTCGAGGGCAAGGTCGTCCTGATCTACACCCTCTCGCACTGGTACCCCGTCAGCCACCGCCCGCTGGCGAACATCCAGCGTCTCTACACCCAGCACGCCGATCGCGGGCTGGTGGTGCTGGGCGTGCACCACGACCAGGGCTTCGAGAACGCGGCTTCGTTCTTCCAGAGCCGCAACGTCACGTTCCCGATCGCGCACGACGTGGAGAACCGCTTCCGCGACGCGCTCCGCGTGGATCAGGACCCGGATTTCTACGTGATCGACCGTGCCGGCATGCTCCGCTTCGCGGACATCGAGACGGGCAGCGTCGCCCGCGCGGTGGAGTTGCTGCTGGACGAGACTCGGGAGGATGCCGAATCCCGCCTGGATCGGCTCGCCGAGACGCGCCAGCGTGCCGACCGCGAGGCCCGTCGCCCGACGCAGATGAACCCGGACGTGCTGCGCGCGATGGACCAGGAAGTGCCGTTCACCATGCCGCCGGCTTCGGCGTTCGAAGCCGTCACCTGGCCGGAGCACAACACCGGGCAGCTCTCGGCCGAGAGCTTCCAGGGCAAGCCGCTCCCCTCGGCCGAGGCGATGCAGAGCTGGGAGTGGTTCAGCGACAAGCCGGAGACGCGCGGGCGCGTCGTCGTGCTCGATTTCTGGGCGACCTGGTGCGGGCCGTGCATCCGCGCCATGCCCATGCTCGACCGCATGCAGACCGCCAACCGCGATGACCTGGCGATCATCGCCGTCACCAAGCCCGACTCCGGACAGGACCGCAACCGTGTCGCGAACTACATCCGCAGCAACCCCAAGAGCTACTTCAACGCGTGGGACGCGACCGGCTCGCTCAGCGAGGCGATGAGCGTCCGCGGCATCCCGCACGTAGTCGTGCTCTCCACCGACGGCGTCGTCCGCTGGCAGGGCAACCCGCACGATCCCAAGTTCCAGGAAGCCGTCAACGCGGCGATCCGCGTGGACCCGGGCGTGCAGGCGAGGCGCGCCGCCCGCGAGGCGCACATGGACCGCCTCCGCCGCGGCGGCTGATCGCCCATCGACGCCCAACCGACCTGTTCCTCCGACGCCCGGGCCAACCCGCCCGGGCGTCGTTTCTTTTCCCGCGCCCCGCGCGCACGGCGCGAACAATCCCGCGTGACGATCGAGCCGACAACCGAATCCTGCATCGAAGCCCCGACCGAGCCCCTGCTGCACGTCGTGCTGCACGAGCCGGAGATCCCGCCGAACACCGGGACGATCGGGCGGATGTGCGTCGGCTTCGGACTCCGCCTGCACCTGATCCAACCCCTCGGGTTCGACCTGGACGAGAAGGCCCTCCGTCGCGCGGGGCTCGACTACTGGCCCCGGCTCGACTGGCGCCTCCACGACGACTGGGCGGCTTACGAGGCCTCGACTCCCGGCGCGCGCCGGTGGTGGTTCACCACGCGCGCCGGCGCGAGCGTCTTTGAGACCGAGTTCCAGAGCGGGGATCACCTGGTGTTCGGGAAAGAGACGGTCGGGCTTCCGGCGTCGATCGTGGCGCAGGCCGGGGACCGGGCGCGCCGGATCCCGCTGCGCACGGGCGAGCGTTCGCTGAATCTCGCGTGCGCGGCTTCGATCGCGTGTGCCGAGGCGATCCGGCGCTGCCTCGTCCGCGGCGAGGCCGAGATCGACGCCCAGGGCTGCCTCCGGGGCACTACACTCCCGCGTGCGACCTGATCGGGGCCCATCGCGAGGACGGATCGCCGGGTGCGCGCTGCTCGCGGCGGCGTGCCTGGCCGCGCTCGCGGGGTGCCAGAAGTCGCTCTTCCCGCAGGGGCAGCCGAGGACGCAGTTCGATCGCTACGACCTCGCTCGGAACCAGTACGCGAACCAGACGAGCGTGGACGAGTTCGGCAGGCGGCGACCGAACCTGCGCGGGCGGCTGCTCCCCAGGGAGTGATGCCGAGCGGTGACAGGCACACCATCGGTGGTGCAAGTGTGATCGGGTCGGATCGGACGGGGCGGGCGCGGGTCGTGCAGGCGCGCTCGCGAAGACGTTACAGACGGCGCAACCCGCAGGGATTCTCGCCGGAAATCGCAAGAATCCTGGGCGGGCGGCCCGATCGGTTGGTACGGTTGCTCTCGGACGTCTCCCGCTCACCCGGGACCGTCCCGAGCGCGTCGCAGGAACACGGCGGGCAAGGCACGAGGGCAGCGCAGGGATGACCAACTCCGCCCCGAACCAGCAGGCAGGCACCACGACCAGCGCCGTCGCGCTGCCGCTCTCGCGGCGCACGCGCACCGTTTGGGCGGCGCTCGCGGTCGCAATGTCGGTCGTCGGGCTCGGGCTCGGCGCGCTGCAGGGCGGCGGCGTCGGGTCCCGCAGCGACGGGATGACCGTCGTCCCCCTCATCGCCACCCCCGGCGCAGGCTCGAACATCGAATCCGTCCTCCGCACGCGGGCCGAGCTCGACGGCGGGCGTTGGCAGGGGATCGTGATCCACGCCTCCGGCTCGCGCCACGGGTCGCCCGAAACCCTCGAAGCCGAGCACCGCGCGATGAACCTCCGCGGGCTGGGCTACCACTTCGTGATCGGCAACGGGCGCGGGATGGACGACGGCGAGGTGCACGTGGGGTGGCGCTGGCTGGACCAGCTCCCCGGCGCGCACGCCGCGGGCGATGATGCCGCGTGGTACAACCATCACGCGGTCGCGATCTGCGTTGTGGGCGACGGCGACCGGGGCTCGTTCACCGAGGCCCAGATGCGCCGTCTCGTCCAGCTCTCGGCTCTGCTCGCCCGCGAACTGGGCATCCCCGAGGACCGCGTCGTCCTCCACAGCGATATCGCCCCGGTCCAGAGCCCCGGGCGGGCCTTCCCCGTCGCGGCTTTCCGCGAACAGCTCGCCAACCTCCGCTGATCGATCCGTTTTGCTTTTCCCTCGCGGCTTGCGCACGCCGCGAGGGGTTGTAGACGTTGACAATCGAACCTGCAATCGAACTGCGTCATCGAATTAGGCAGGGCGGAAGCCGAACCGTTCGGGGCGGTCGTGCGAACGCTTCAGACCCGGTTCCGGGTCTGGCACCGGGCTTCGGGGCGCAGGGGTCGGGGCTCGGGCGGGGGTCAAAAGGATCGCGGGGCGCGAACCGGCGTTCGTCTGGCGCGTCCAACGGGCTTGCTCCGGGCTTTGGAGAGGCCCTGAGGCGTGCCCGAGGGTGGCGACGGGCGTACCATCGCCCCGGTTCGCTCCGGGCGGGTTCGAGCTCTGGGGCGGCCCCTGGGAATCGCGGCGTTCGCCCGCCGTTCGCCGGGTGAGCGGAGGGAAGACGCGTCGGCGTGGTGTCCCGCAAGAAGGGTGATGTGATCGAGGGCTACAGGGTCCTCGACGAACTGGGCCGCGGGGCGGCTTCGATTATCTATTTGGTTCAGGAGCCCAAGAACAAGGGCATCTTCGCGCTGAAGCACGTGATCAAGCTGACGCCGAAGGACCAGCGGTTCCTGGACCAGGCCGAGGCCGAGTGCAAGGTCGCCCAGGCGCTGGACCACCCGAGCATCCGGAAGATCCACAAGCTGATCAAGGTTGGCTCGTTCCTCGCGACGCGGGAGCTGGTGCTGATCATGGAGCTGGTGGACGGGCAGTCGATCGACGTGAACCCGCCGCGGACGCTGCTGAACGCGGTGGAGATTTTCCGTCAGGTCGCGGACGCGCTGCACCACATGCACACGCGGGGGTATGTCCACGCGGACATGAAACCGAACAACGTGTGCGTGACCGACAGCGGCTCGGTGAAGATCATCGACCTGGGTCAGAGCTGCAAGGTGGGGACGATCAAGGAGCGGATCCAGGGCACGCCGGACTACATCGCGCCGGAGCAGGTGCACCGCCGGGCGATCACGCCGAAGACCGACGTGTACAACCTGGGGGCGACCTTGTACTGGGTGCTGACGCGTCGGCACATCCCGACGGCGCTCGCGAAGGGCGACAGCCTGGTGGGGAGCCTGGACGACAACCTGATCGAGAAGCCGACGCACGTGCAGGAGCTGAACCCCCGCGTGCCGGATCGTCTGGGCGAGTTGGTGATGCAGTGCGTCGAGGTGGACCCGGCTTCGCGTCCGGAGTCGATGCAGGCGGTCGCGGATCGTCTGGACCTGGTCGGGGGGCTCATCCGGGCGCAGCGGAACAGCGAATCCGCGGCCGCGATCCGTCCGGAGGGGCGTTCGGACGCCAGCGGCGTGCGTGCGGCCCCGACGAACGGCGATCCGGGCGCCTCCCGCGGGCCCACTGAGGGCATGCCGAACGAAGGGTCCGCCTAACCCCCCGATCCGGCTCAACCCGCACGCCCGGTCGGCCGACCGGAAGGCATGTGGTTCTCCGGACGCCGATCGACGACGACGACCTCCGCGAAACGGGTCCAGCCAGGAGACGATGCGATGCTCGCCGACCTGGATCTGAAAGACCCGGCGTCGGTGCGTCGCCTGTTCGACGAGGGAGCCGAGGCCTGCCTCGACGCACGCTGCCGCGAGGGCTCGATCGACCGCATCGCGCCCCCCGGGCGGCTCATCGCGACCGGCGACCTGCACGACAACCCGGTCCACCTCGCCCGCCTGGTCGCGGCGGCTGAGCTCGACGGCGACGCGCCCGAGCCCGTCGGCACACACCTGACCCTGCACGAGATCATCCACTCCGACCGCCTGCTCAACGGGATGGACTTCAGCTACCGCGCACTGGCTCGTGTCGCGGCGCTGAAGGCCGCGGCGCCGGAGCGCGTCCACCCGCTGCTGGCGAACCACGAGCTGGCGCAGTTGACAGGCGGGGCGGTGGTCAAGAACGGCGTGCGCTGCGTGGACGCGTTCGATGACGCGCTGGATCACCAGTTCGAGGACGACGCGCCGCTGGTGCGGGCCTCGGTGCGCCGGTTCATCCGCGCGATGCCGCTGGCGCTGCGCTGCGAAACGCCGCAGGGCGACATTCTGTGCGCGCACAGCCTGCCCGGGCCGGCGATGATGGGCAGGTTCGATCCGACCGTCCTGGAGCGCGAGCTGACCGACGAGGACATCGCGGCCCGCACGGGCAGCGCGCACATGATGGTCTGGGGGCGAAAGTACGATGCGGACCAGCTCGAGGATCTTGTGGAACGCTGGGGCGTAAACCTGTTCGTGCTGGGCCACGAGCACGCGCCGAATGGGGTGCACCTGGTCCCGCCGAACGCGGTGGTGCTCAACAGCGACCACGAACGCGGCGTGTACCTGCCGATCGACCTGAGCAAGAAGCCGCTGGCCGCCGAGGCGGTGGCGATTGTGGTCCCGCTGAGTCAGGGCTGAACCCGCGAGGGTTCATGTAGACTGCGGGCATGAGGGATGAGAAGCCATCCTGCCCGCGTTGCGGCTACGACCTTGCCGGCGAGGTCGCGTCTTGGGATCGCCTGGAGCCGGCGCGGTGCCCGATGGAGATGACCTGCTCGGAGTGCGGGGAGGTCTGGGCCTGCCGCGATGTGCTGAGCCGTGAGCACCGCCTGCTGCCGGGGTTCTGGGAGCATGAGTCGCCGGGGCGGCTCGCCGGGGGGTGCCTTCGAACGTTTTCGTGGCTGGTGATCCCGTCTCGCTTCTGGCGACGGGTGAGCCTGCATCACGAGCTCCGCCCCAAGCGGCTGTTGGCATGGGCGATCGGCTTGCCCTTGGGGCTCATGGTCGGTGCTGCCTTGGTGCGGGGGATCTTTTTTCTCTCGCTGATTTTGCGTGGCGCCGTTGATCGGTGGGATGTTGATTTTCGCGACAACTTCAGCGACATGCTCACGCTGCCCTTCGCGGTGGTGCGTCAGAGCGGGTGGAGCTGGAACCTTCACCGCTTCGATGTGATGTACAACGTGCTGCCGTTTGTGCTCGCCACGATCGTGTACCCCGCGATGCTGCTGCTGTTGCTGCAAAGCCGCGGGGTTGCCAGGTTGCGGTGGATCCACATCGCCCGCGCTGCAGCGTACAGCACAAGCCTGCTCATCGTCCTTGCCGCAATCGAAGTCGTGATCGCGTTGAGCGTCACAGCACCCGCGATCGTCCGCCCGCCGACGGCTGCGGCGTGGCACGGCGGAACATTCGTGCGCACGGGCTTCTCGATCCTCACGGAAGACCTGCGACGGACGATCTATGGCGATTACTGGCTCATGTGGACCCTCAGATACGTCTACGTTGCGTGGCTCGCCTGGTATTGGAACCGCGCGATCGTTGTCGGCTTTCGCCTGAAACGCGGATGGGCGATCTGGAGCCTGCTCACCGCCATCATGTTGCTCGTCTGTCTCGGGTTAAGATATGCTTTGATCACAAAGTTTTATTGGGATCTGTTGCAAGACGCATCATTCTGAAACGCAGCGAGGCTGTCCGGGGTGCGCGAATGTCCGTACGCCTCGACTCAGCCTGAGCTTATGACACTTGCACCATGCCGACACCTCTCCCATCCTGTCCGCGTTGCGGCTACGACCTTGCCGGCGAGATCGCCTCATGGAATCGCCTGGAGCCGGCGCGTTGCCCGATGGAGATGACCTGCTCGGAGTGCGGGCACGGGTTTTTGTGCCGGGATGTGCTGAACCCGGCGTACGGGCGGCTCGCGGGGTTCTGGGAGCATGAGCCGCGACGGCGACTGCTGCCCGCGTTCGTGCGCACGCTGGGGTGGCTGGTGCTGCCGTTTCTGTTCTGGCGGCGTGTGCAACTGCATCACACGGTGCGCCCGGCGCGCCTGATCGTGTGGGCGGCGGTGCTGCCGGTGTCGCTGCTCCTGCTGGCGGCGGCGGCGCGCGTGGCGTTTGTGCTCTCGCTGGCGATCCAGGGCGTGGTCTCCTGGCGCGATCCGGTGTTGTTCGAGATGCTGATCAACGCGTGCACGATGCCGTTCGTGCAGTTTTCGCACGGGCATGTGTACGTCAACCTGGACACCACGGTGCTGCTGCTGACGCCCTGCGTCACCGCGGCGGCGATGTACCCGTTGATGCTGTTCCTCCTGCCAGTGAGCCGAAAGCGGTCGCGGGTCCGGTTGGCTAATCTCTGCCGCGGGTTGGCGTACGGGTTATCGATCGGCGCGCTCCTCGCGGCGATCGAGCTGGTGATCTCCGCGAGCGCCACGGCGCTGGCGCTCACCCGCCCGGTCACCATCAACCCGTACGGCTTTCGCATCGACCAGTCGCATCAGTTCCATATCCGGTACTACGAACTGTGGGAACTCGCGATATTGCCGACGCTTCTGCTGACGATGCTGTTTTTCGTCTGGCTCGCCTGGTTCTGGAACCGCGCGATCGTCCGGGGCTTCATGCTGTCGCAGGGCGGGCTGATCTGGGCGCTGCTGACCCTGACCGCCCTGCTGGCATCGGTGGTCGTGAGCATTGTGTTCTCGTGGTTTGAATGGCAGATCACGGTGAACTATCTCAGTCAGCTGATCTTCCCGTGAGCGCCGCTGGGCGGCGCTTTCGCCCGGCGGCCCGGGGCTCCTGCTCCTAGAATCCGGGCATGAGCGCCGACCCCATCACCCACGACGTCCTCGCCCTCCTCCGCGACGCTGACCCGGAGGTCGCGAACCTCATCGAGAAAGAGGGCGAGCGTCAGGACACGACGATCGAGCTCATCGCGAGCGAGAACCACGCTTCGCCCGCGGTCATGCACGCGATGGGGACGTGCCTGACCAACAAGTACGCCGAGGGGTACCCGGGGGCCCGCTACTACGGCGGGTGCGTCTGGCACGACGAGATCGAGACGATCGCCCAGGATCGGGCCAAGAGCCTGTTCGGGTGCGCGTTCGCGAACGTGCAGCCACACTCAGGGGCGCAGGCGAACGCGGCTTTGTTCCTCGCCCTCCTTCAGCCCGGGGACACGTTCGCGAGCCTCGAGCTCTCCGACGGCGGGCACCTCTCCCACGGGCTCAAGGTCAACATGAGCGGCAAGTGGTTCAAGCCCGTCCACTACCCGCTGCACTACGACCAGGCGCACCCGGATTTTGAACGGATCGACTACGACGCTGTCGAGCGTGTGTGCATGGAGCACAAGCCCAAGCTGCTCATGTGCGGGTACAGCGCGTACCCGCGGGAGATCGACTTCAAGCGGTTCCGGGAGATCGCCGACAAGTGCGGCGCGATCCTGCACGCGGATATCGCGCACATCGCGGGGCTCGTGGCCGCCGGGGAGCATCCTTCGCCCTTCCCGCACTGCGACGTCGTCACGACGACGACACACAAAACCCTCCGCGGCCCGCGCGGCGGACTGTTCCTCACCAACGATGAGGAGATGGCGAAGAAGTTCAACCGCGCACTCTTCCCCGGCATGCAGGGCGGGCCGCTGATGCACGTCATCGGGGCGAAAGCCGTCGCGTTCGGCGAGGCGCTGAGGCCCGAGTTCAAGCGGTATCAGCAGCAGGTGAAGGTGAACGCGAAGGCGCTGGCGTCGGCCCTGACCGACCGCGGCTTCCGCATCAGCAGCGGCGGGACCGACAACCACCTCATGCTCGTGGACCTCCGCCCCAAGAGCGCCGACCTGACCGGGGCCGACGCCGAGCGGTGGATGGAGGACGCGGGGATCATCTGCAATAAGAACGGCGTCCCGCAGGACCCGCGCCCGCCGAAGCAGACCAGCGGCGTCCGCCTCGGCACCCCCGCCGCCACGACCCGCGGCTTCCGCGAGGCGGAGATGAACCGCGTCGCCGACTGGATCGAACAAGTGCTGACCGCCGGCGGCGACTCGGGCGTCACCGGGCGCGTCCGCGAGGAGGTCCGCGAGCTCTGCGGGCGGTTCCCGATCTGGGGCACGCCCGAGGCGGCCCGGGCCTGATCGGCGGTGGGCGCCGAACCGGGCACGGCACGCGAGCGGGAGGAGGCGTTTTGGAACCCGGCTCGACGCGACCCTCGGAGCTTCCCGTCACACCCCAGGCCGGGGCTTTGGTCACCCGCGCCCGCCCGGACGGCGCCATCGAGTGCGTGGTCGTGACCGCGAACGCCGGGGGGTGGACGATCCCCAAAGGGCTGATCGACCCGGGCATGACGCCGACGCAGATGGCCGAGATCGAAGCGCTGGAAGAAGCCGGCGTGATCGGGCGCGCTCGTCCCGCGGCGCTCGGTCGGTACAGCTACGAGAAATGGGGCGGCTTGTGCGAGGTCACGATCTACCACGTCCCGCTGGATCGGGAGCTGGAGCGATGGGCCGAGCAGGACACGCGCGAACGCCGATGGGTGACGCTGGATGAAGCCGCGGGGCTGATGAAGTACGACGCGCTGGCTGAACTGCTGCGCGAGCTGGCGGCAAGGTTCGAGCGAGGCGAGCTCTCGTAACTCAGGGTTCGATCCAAGCTCAATCAGGGCTCGATCGGCGGCACGCGCCACAGGCGTTCAGCCGTGTGCGTCACGCCCGTCACCGCGTCCTCCAACCGCACGCGGACGAGCAACTCCGGCGTGCCGAACACGCCGGGGATGTCCACCCAGTACGACGGCGCGCTCAGCCCGGCGCGGTACGCCTCGCGTAGTTCCGCGGGCGTGAGCGTGACGTGGGCGAGCCGCCGGGCCCCGATGCCGATCGGCGGCTCGCGGAACAGGCGATCTTCCGACATTGGGATAGGAGCGTGGTCCGCCTCGGCCCGAGCCGCACCGTTCGCGCCCGCGAGCAGCGGCGGGAGCACGATCACCTCCACCGTCAGCGACCCGGCAACCTGCACGAACCGCCCGCGCCCGTCGATCGGGCGCACGCGGACGCGCACCCGCCCCGTGTCGCGCCCATCGACCGAAAGATCCCGCAGCGGCTCCAGCAATTCCAGCCGCCCAGCACGCGGCAACGCCTCGCGCACCGATTCGGGCATCGGCGCCTCGCCCCGGCGCTCGGCTTCGGCGAGCCGGGCACGAAGCTCCGCGTTGCCCGATTCCAGCGACGAGATGCGCGATTCGAGCGAAAGCACCTCGCGGCGCAGGCGGTCGTTCTCGTTGGTGAAGTTCTTCGGCCCGCCGCAGGCGACCAGCAGCAACGCCGCGAAAACAAGCACGCCCAGCGCGCCAACGGGTCGGATCAAACTCGGCGATCGTCGCGTCAACCTGCGCATGCTCAGATCCAAAGCCGGACGCACCACACAAAGCCCTGTTGAACAGATCGGTTTATGAACGAGCCGCGACCGTGAGGGAGCGGTTTCCCGCACAATGCCGCGGAGGACCGCTCCCTCACGGTCGCGGCTCGTCCTGAACGTCTGCTCAACCGTATGCGTTCGATGCACGCGGCGATGAAATGTTCCGTACGCCCGGGAGATTGATCAGGGCGTGCGAGGATGCACAGCCCGCACGGGCGGGACGCCCGTGTCACAGCGAAATAAAAGAGGGAAGGGGAAGCCGTCGCTCCGGCTCAGCTTTCCTTCTGCTTCGGCATCGTGGTCAGGACCTGATCGATCAGCCCGTACTCAAGCATCTCGGCGTCGTCGAGCCACTTGTTCCGGTCGCAGTCGGCCTCGATCCGCTCGATCGTCTGCCCCGTCTGCTCGCTGTAGACGCGGTACAGGCGGTCGCGGAGGCGGAGCATCTCGCGGGCTTCGATCTCCAGGTCCGTCGCCTGACCTTCCATGACGCCGCCGATCAGCGGCTGGTGCATCAGGTTCCGGCTGTTGCGCAGGGCGTACCGCTTGCCCTTGGTCCCGGCGCACGCGAGCAGGCTGCCCATGCTGGCGGCCTGCCCGACGATGTAGGTCGCGATATCCGGCTGGATGAACTGCATCGTGTCCAGCATCGCGAGCCCGGAGGTCACGCTCCCGCCGGGGGAGTTGATGTACATCGAGATGTCGGCTTTGGGGTCCTCGTTCGCAAGGAACAGGAGCTGCGCGACGACGAGGTTCGCCATCTCATCCGAGACCGGGCCGCCCACGAAGATGATCCGGTCCTTCAGCAGGCGGCTGTAGATGTCGTACGAGCGCTCACCACGCGCGGTCTGCTCGACGACGATCGGCACCAGGTACGACATCGGTTCGGTCCTTCCATGCGCGGACGCGTTCGCGGCGTGCCCCGCGCGGTCTCGCTCGATCACCCGTTCGGCAACTGATGCTTCGACGCGTCCCCGGCGCTGAGCACCTCGTCGGCCAGCCCGTACGCCACCGCCTCCTCAGCCGAGAAGAACTTGTCGCGCTCGCCGTCCCGCGCCACCGTCTCCACGTCCTGACCGGTGTGACGGGCGAGAATCTCGTTGAGCTGACGCTTCGCCTTGATGATCTGCTCGGCCTGGATGCGGATGTCCTCGGCCTGCCCGGTCACCCCGCCGTACGGCTGGTGGATCATCACCTTCGCGTGCGGCAGGATGAACCGGCGACCCTTGGTCCCGGCTGTCAGCAGCACGCTCCCGCCCGAGTACGCGCGACCCAGGCAGTACGTCGCGATCGGGCTGGAGAGGAACCGCATGGTGTCGTAGAGAGCGAGGGTGTCGTCCACCGCGCCACCGGGGGAGTTGATGTAGAAACTGATCTCCTGGGCCTTGCGCTGATGCTCGAGGTAGAGCATCTGCATCATGACCCGGGCCGCCGAGGCGTGATTGATCTCGCCGATGAGGAAGACGATGCGGTTTTCGAGCATGAGCTCGTCGATCGTCATCTCGCGTGTCCGCTGGTAGCTGACGCCTGCCGCCGGCATGGGCTCTCCAAACGCCTGATCGAGCCGCGGGCGGGGTCGATCCCCAAGGCCCCGGGGCCCGAAATCCACAGGGTCTCGGGGACACCCCGCGACCCGGAACCGAGCACGCGGGCACTATAGCCCGCGCGTTCCCCAAACCACCCCAACCCCCATCACACCCCCCACCCCGCCCCCTATCGACCGATGCCCCGCTCGCCTGAACCGCCCGGGGTCATCCTGACCCTATGGGATTCGCGGACGTTGCCCGGGGCTCGTCCCGACCCGTAGCATCCGCCCGGAGCGGGGGCGGTTCCCTCGAGCCTTGATCCCCGGACCTCGGGGCCCGCGCCGTCGCGGGCCCGACGCGGGAGCCCACGTGTCCACAGCCGTCATCAGCGACATCCACGGGAACGCCGAGGCTCTCCGGGCCGTCCTGGCGGACATCGACGCCCGCGGGATCGCGCGGATCATCTGCCTGGGGGACATCATCGGCTACGGGCCGGAGCCCCTCGCGTGCGTGGACCTGGTCCGCGAGCGGTGCGCCTGGGCGCTGATGGGCAACCACGACTTCGCCGTCCTCTACGAGCCGACGAACTTCAACGCCGTCGCCCAGTCGGCGGCGTACTGGACGCGGGAGCAGTTCGACGCCGAGCCGGACGAGGCCCTCCGCGCCGAGCGGTACGACTATCTCGGTCGGCTCCGCGTGCGCGTGATCGAGCCGCTGCCGGGCGAAGGGGAGGGGAGCGAAAAATCCTGCCTCGCGGTCCACGGCTCGCCCCGACGCCCGATCAACGAGTACATCTTCCCCTCCGACGCGACCGACGCCCCGGACAAGATGGAAGCGCTGTTCGAGCGCATCGACAACCTCGCGATCGTCGGGCACACCCACGTCCCCA
>Ga0213835_100346_pt1 | contig 48907 bp, 41 predicted proteins | sample SWPATP01_FD_160576 | JGI IMG/M metagenome (GOLD analysis project Ga0213835, IMG submission 160576) | Coastal seawater microbial communities from Marineland, Florida, United States - SWPA TP0 #1 | ecosystem: Environmental > Aquatic > Marine > Coastal | place: USA: Florida | collected 2016-08-05
CTCGTTTTCGCTGTCGCAACGGGAAGCGGATATCGCAATCACGATCGACCGGCCAGAACAGGGGCGCCTGGTCTCATCGCGGCTGACGGATTACACGCTCGGCCTCTACGCCTCGAAAGCCTATCTGAATGACGCGGGCGTGCCCGACAGTATCGAGGCCCTCAAGGACCATGCGCGGATCGGCTACGTGGAAGACCTCATCTTCTCCCCGTCGCTGAACTTCACCGGCGAGGTGATGCGCAACTGGGATGCGGGGTTCGAGATTTCGAGCGCAATCGGCCAGATCGAAGCGGTGCGGTCCGGCGCCGGGATCGGCATTCTGCACGACTATGTCGCTTCGCAGGACATGAACCTGACCCGCATCCTTCCGGACATCTCCATTCGCCGCGCCTATTGGAGCAGTTATCACGAGACGGCCAGGAACCTGGTGCGGGTTCGAACCGTCGCGGATTTCCTGCGGGAAGTCATTCAGGAGGAAGCGCGGATCTTCGTGTGGAAACCGCCGTCCGGACAAAAATAAAGCCCGCGAGAAGCGGGCCTTAAGCATTCACGGCGTCCAGCCTGATAGGCCGGACGTCTGCGATTACGACGCCTTCAGAACCGACATCGGCATCTTGAGGGCATTTGCGATGCGCTTCAACTTGGCAGGATCGAAATCCGTGCCGTTCTCCATACCCACGATCTCGTCCGTGACCAATCCGGTCGTAACGGCAAGATCGTCGATGCTGTAGCCGGCAGCCTGGCGCGCCTGGGCAATCAACCCAGCCACCTGATCCGGTGCGAGAACCTGTTCTGTCGAGGCACGAAAGTTATTAATGGAAACCGTCATGGTAATCTTCCTTCCGTCAAAATCTGCCGCTAGGCAGTGAAGGGGGCAAGCAGCCCGAAGTTCGACTGCACAATTTTGGTGCCGCCAGAGCCCAATAGATATGCATTGATGCCCCCACGGCAAGGGCATTCGCTGCACTGCAACAAAAAGTGTTGAGCGTCGTCGCAGATCCGAGCCCGTTGTTTGCCGCTTTTTCGAACAAAAACAGTCTTCGCGCGTTCTCTGCTCGAATAGGGACGTCAATATGCATCAGTCGAGTTCGAAACGTTTTGAAAATCTGGGTATACCCGGAAGCACCGATGCTGACATTCTCGAGGCGGCGCATCGCCTTGTGGAGCTTCACCTGACCTATTTGCGCGAACACGAGACGAAGAACGACCTCTTCGACGTGCGCGACCTGCCGGCCTCCAAGGACTCGCTGGTCAATGCTTTCCGGTTGACGCTTGCGACCGAGAACAGGACTCATATGCGCACGCTGTTGCTGAAGGCGGGCATGACATTGGCGCAGTTTCAGGAAAACATCGGTCGCCCGATGATTGTCAAATCGCAGGATGGCCAGAAACCAAACCAGGTCCGGCGGAGCGATATCGATGCTGCCGTAGCGCGGCGGTTCAACAAGGCCCTGGTCCAACTGGGCGAAGAACGCGCCAGGCTCGGCCGTGTGTTTCAGGACGCCATGCGGATTGCCGGCGACAAGCCGCTTCACTGATCTGAAATTCCAGGAAAAGAAGTGGTACGGTTGAGTGGGGTCGAACCACTGACCTCAGGCGCCACAAGCCTGCGCTCTAACCAACTGAGCTACAACCGCACAAGACGCCTAAATCGCGTCGCCGGTGCAGATACTGCCATCGGCAGCGTTTGGCAAGCCCCTTTTGAGAGAACGAAGCCAAAAATGGAATGGCCGCCCAGTCGGCGGCCATGGAATATGGGCGTGATGCGCTGGTCGCTATCACGCGGTTCGGAAATTTGCCATTGCCTTTTTGGCAGCGTCCTTGCCCGGCCGCGACACGTCTTCTGCAAGCTGGCGGGCCATGTCCTGCATGGATTTTGCCTGCTCGACCGTCGCCTCTGCCTGACGGCGGATGAACGAGGTCTGCAATTCGAAGAATTCCGACGCTGATTTGACGCCGAGCAGCGCCTGCATGTGCGAGAGCGACAGATCCGCATTGGACCGGAACGCTTCCAGTGCCTTCAGCCCGAGTTCAACGGAACCGGACTGGGCCGTGTGAACTGTGGATTCCACCGCCACGGTGGCTTCCTCTGTCGCGGCTTTCATCCTAGCATAGGCTTCACTGGACTGGCTTGCGCCCTGCCCGGTAAGGTCGCGAAGGCGTTCGCCAAGCTTCATGGGATCGAAAGCGGAAAACGAAAACATCTCTTCTGTGCCGTGTGTCATCGCGAAAGCTCCTCCAAGGCTCTACCCCGACTTTTAAATGGGCAAAAGCCGGAGTTGGATGCCTGAAATATAATCGCAAACGTTGTGCCGCGCAACGAATTTGTGCGGCGCACAAAAGCGCCGCCGTTAACCCTGACGGAGGTTTAACCGGTCGGCCTGTGGACCCCGGAAGGGGGGCAAGGTATTAACGAAGGATTAAGTCTCTCAGGAATGCCGGTAGTTAACCGACAGGTCGTTCATGTCCTCTGTACAGTACCCTTTCATCGACATCGCCGTCCACGAGCGCGTCAGGGAACGCTTTGCAGCGGGCGACGGTATAGTGCTGTTTTCCTCCGACATGCGCATGCCTCTGTGGGCGAACGGACGCGGTGCAGCGCTCTTCGGATTTGGCTCGATCTACGACCTGATCGATCAGGGGCCGAACCGCGCCGACGTGGCCTTTCGCCAAGTCGAGGCAACCGCACGCCAGCTTGCCAAGGTCGGCGATACAAGAGGCCTCGCAGTCCGCGTTATTTCCGGTTTCCAACGGGTCGTGCTTCGCGGGGCCTGTGAACTTGTCGAAGTCCATGGCGAGCGGGCCATTCTGTTTTCGGCAGCACCCGAGCGGGAGCTTGCAACGATCGCCGAGCGTGCGGAGCGGATGATCGAGGGCTTCGAGGAAGCAGACACCCATATCGCTATCGTTGACGCGGCAGGCAAGGTTGCTGCTGCCTCCGAGCGTTTTGGAAGTCTCGACATATCGGAAGCGGCGATCACGACACTTTCGGCGACGGCATCCGCCGATCCCAGCCGGCTTGCCAAACGGCCGATCATGACCGCCAAGGGCAACCTTCCGGCTGCCATCGGCAAGCTTTCGGACGCCCCTGCCCTCTACATTCTGTTCACTGTCGATATGGCGACCGATGACGCGGTTACCCCGCAAACCTTGGTTGATCCCGGCGTCGTTGCGATGGTGCCCGATGACGAGACTGCCGTCATCGACGCCCTTGCCGCGATCGAGGACGACGTTGAGGCTCAGGAAGAGTTCGAGCTTCCTGAAACCGTGACGGCGGCAGAGGCAACCGAGATCAACACGGTCGCGATTGAAGAGACTGCGGCGGACGAAGAAATTTACGAGCCCGCCGAGCAGCCGGAGCCGGTTGCGGAAATAGAGGCTGCGGTAACCGCGGTTAACGACGCAGCTACGGTTGCTGACGCGCCGGTCGATGGCGACGTACCAGTTGAAGAAGCGGCGGCGGTAGAGCCGGAGAGTGAAGAAGTCGATCTGGAGCCCGCTCCGGAAGCAGTTGCCGAAGACATCGTGTCGGAGGATGTTGTCGAAGACATTCCGGCGCATGAGATCGCGGAAGACCGCTTTCCGGCACCGGAGGCTGCGGAAGCATCCGAGCCCGCCGAAACACGGAGCGAGCAGGCTCTGACATCGGTCGCCGCTCCCGAAACTACGGTTGCCGAGCCCGATGCATCCGGCGACGTGGAAGGCTTTGTGTTCAGCCGCGATTCACGCGCTGTGCGTTTCGTCTGGAAGATCGATGCCGATGGGCAGTTTACAGAAGTCTCGGGCGAATTCGCCAAGGCCGTGGGACCGCATGCGGCAGATGTTGTCGGCATGGCGTTTTCCGACCTCGCCGCTCTCTTCCATCTCGATCCCGAGGGGCGCATCACCGAACTGCTCGGCAAGCGCGACACCTGGTCGGGCAAAACCATCTGGTGGCCGGTAGAGGGCACGGCACTTGTCGTGCCGGTCGATCTGGCGGCACTGCCCACCTATACCCGCAGTCGCGAATTCGACGGCTTCCGCGGCTTCGGCATCGTGCGGATCGCCGACGCCAAGGATGATCCTGACGCCACCGGCCTGACGCTTTCGCCGACGACGGTCGAGGATGAAGCGGTCAAGGAGACTGACGAACCGGGCATCGAGGACGCGGTAAACGACGCCGATCTGCCATCCGATGACGCGGAGCAGGTCTCCGACGTTCTGGAAGACCGCCCGGTGGAGACGGAAGCGCAACCGGCGGAGCCGGAAGCAACGTCCCCGTCTGATAGCGCCATCTACGGAACCACCTATTCCGATAGCGACCGTTCCGACGCTGCCCCGCTCGAGTGGCCGGCCGGTGAGCGTCCTGCGCTGCGGCTGGTCGAGAATCCCGGCCGTCGCCAGTCCGACAAGGTCATCCAGCTCGAAGAACACCGCGCCCGCCTGACGCCGGTCGAACAGGCGGCCTTCCGCGAGATTGGGCGCCAGCTCGACCGCGCAACGGAAGAAACGCCAGCAAACGCCGAGACTGCGCCGGCTGAACCAGCGCCGAGCAAAGCTTCCGCCGCAAGCGAGATTTCCGCAGAGAATACTGACGTTTCAGAGCCAGTGGCAGATGAGACTGATGTGACCAATGCTTGGCAGGAGCAGCCTGCTTCGCACGTGGCATCAGAAGAAGAGGTGCTTTCCGCCGAAGAGGCACCGGCCGCAGAAGACCACGTGTCGGATGAGGCCGAGATTGTCGCTCAGGCGGAAGACGAGGGCCAGAGCATCGAGGCATCCGAAACGGATCTCGACGGCAGCGCTTTTGACGACCACTTCGCCTCGGACTTCCCGCCTGTCGCTGCAAACGAGAACCAGAGCGACAGCGAGGACGACGCTGGCACGGAAATCCCGGCTGCGCCAATGATTGAGCCCGCAGATGTTGCGCCGGAGCCAGACCATGTCGAGCCATCCGACGTCCCTCTGCTGAGCATGATCCCGGTGCGCGAGCGCATCGGCCTCTCCGCCGAGATTGTCGATCAGATGCCGGTGGCACTGCTCGTTCACAACGGCGACACGCTGATCCATTGCAATCCGGAATTCCTCAAGCTGACCGGCTATGCATCACTTGAGGAACTGGAAGAGGTCGGCGGTCTGGATGCACTCCTGCAGCGTCAGGATTTCGATGGCGATGGTGCGAGACCAAGCGGCATGGTGGTGGTGCGCGCCGACGACGAGATCCTGCCGGTGACCGCACGTCTGCAATCGGTTCGATGGGACGACACGACGGCCCTGATGCTGGCGCTGATGCCGACGACATCCGACGCGTCGGAAGCAAACTCGCTGTCCGATCACCCGGGCGAGGAAATCCGCACGGTTGCCCGCACGGTCCGCCCTGCCGACCAGCTGGTCCGGCTGCAGGTGGAAGTCGAAGAGTTGCGTGCAATCCTGGAAACTGCGACCGATGGCGTCGTGCTGATCGGTGCGGATGGCGAGATCCGTTCGGTGAACAGGGCGGCAAGCGCGCTGTTCAACTACGATCAGGAAGAAATCGACGGCAAACCGTTCGTGATGCTGTTTGCCCATGAAAGCCAGCGGGCGATCGTCGATTATCTTTCCGGACTTGCCGGGCATGGCGTTGCCAGCGTGCTGAACGATGGCCGCGAGGTGATCGGTCGCGAAGCGTCCGGCGGGTTCTTGCCGCTGTTTATGACGATCGGCAAGCTGACCTCGTCGAACGGTTATTGCGCCGTGATCCGCGATATTACCCAGTGGAAGCGCACCGAAGACGAGCTTCGCACGGCAAAGCGCGCCGCCGAGACAGCCAACGCCCACAAGAGCGATTTCCTGGCGCATGTCAGCCACGAGATCCGCACGCCGCTTAACGCCATCATCGGCTTTTCAGACATGATGGCCGGCGAGCGGTTTGGGCCGATCGGCCATCCGCGCTATATCGAATATGCCAACGACATCGGTCGGTCCGGTCGCCACGTCCTCGACATCGTCAACGACCTTCTCGACATCTCGAAAATCGAAGCCGGCGAGATGGAGCTGGATTTCGTCGCTGTCGGTCTCAACGAGACGATATCGGAAGCCGTGTCGCTGGTGCAGCCGCAGGCAAACGGCCAACGGGTGATCATCCGCACCGCGCTGTCGCAGGCTGTGCCGCAAGTCGTGGCCGATCTGCGCTCGGTCAAGCAGATTGCACTCAACATTCTTTCGAATGCGATCCGCTTCACGCCATCGGGCGGGCAGATCGTGGTGTCGACCGCCTACGAGCCGAATGGCAGCGTGGCGCTGCGTATCCGGGATACCGGGATCGGCATGACCCGGGCGGAACTGGAACTTGCGATGAAGCCTTTCCGGCAGGTTGCCGGTGCTGCCCGCAAGCGTGGCGACGGAACAGGTCTCGGGCTGCCGCTTACCAAGGCGATGGTGGATGCAAACAAGGCAGCCTTCTCGATCAGCTCGGCGCCGAACGAGGGAACGCTGGTGGAAATCACCTTTCCGCCGCAGCGGGTGCTTGCCAACTGAACGCACGTAAAAAGAAGGCAGCCCTGAGGCTGCCTGGAATTGATGCTGTTCGAAAAGTGACGGAAGACTTCCTAATCAGCAAAGCCTGAGCCTTGCTCATCTTCCCTACACGAAAAGTATCATGCCGGATCAGTTTTGGCGGGCGAGGCTTAACACGCCGTTAAAAACCAATACCAGTTCCGGCAATGCAGGAACGGCGACCCGCAATGGCACAGGGCACCAGATGGCCGTCAATTCCGCAACTCCGCGACATTGGCAAACAGCTCCAGCGCGTCCGGGTTGGCAAGCGCCTCCCGATTTCTGACCGGCCGATTGTGAACGATATCGCGCACGGCAAGTTCGACGATCTTGCCGGATTTGGTGCGGGGAATATCGGCGACCTGGATGATCCTTGCCGGCACGTGCCGTGGCGAGGCGCCTGCGCGAATACGCGCCTTAATCTCCCTGGTCAGTCGGTCGTCCAGCGTCAGTCCGTCCGCCAGCCGGACGAACAGCACGACGCGCACATCCTCGTCCCAGTCCTGGCCGATACAGATCGCTTCGGCGATCTCGTCCATCTGCTCGACCTGATTGTAGATCTCAGCCGTGCCGATCCGAACCCCGCCGGGATTAAGCGTCGCATCGGAACGGCCATGGATGACGATGCCGCCATGGGACGTCCATTCGGCGAAATCGCCATGGCACCAGATGTTGTCGAACCGCTCGAAATAGGCGGCTCGGTATTTCTGACCGTCGGGATCGTTCCAGAACATCAGCGGCATGGAGGGGAATGCCTTGGTGCAGACCAGTTCGCCCTTTTCGCCACGCACCGGCTGGCCCTCGTCGTTCCAGACATCGACGGCAAGGCCGAGTCCCGGCCCCTGGATCTCGCCGCGCCAGACCGGCTTCAGCGGATTGCCCAGCACGAAGCAGGAGACGATATCCGTGCCACCGGAGATGGAGGCGAGATGGACGTCGTTCTTGATGCCCTGATAGACGAAGGAAAAGCCTTCCGGTGACAGCGGCGAGCCCGTCGAGGTCACGAGGCGAAGGGTGGACAGATCGTGGCTCTGCGCAGGCACGATGCCACTTTTGCGCACGGCGTCGATATATTTCGCGGACGTGCCGAAAACGGCGAACCGCTCCTGTTCCGCATAGTCAAACAGGATGTTGCCATCCGGAGCAAAGGGCGAACCGTCATAGAGGCAGAGTGTGGCGCCAACTGCGAGACCGGAGACCAGCCAGTTCCACATCATCCAGCCGCATGTGGTGAAATAGAACAGGTTTTCACCCGGCTCGATGCCGCAATGCAGCCGATGTTCCTTCACATGCTGGAGAAGCGTGCCGCCGGCCGAGTGGACGATGCATTTCGGGATGCCGGTCGTGCCTGACGAAAACAGGATGTAGAGCGGATGCGAGAACGGCAGCGGCTCGAATTCGACGGTCCGTGCCGTAAATGGCGCCAGGAAATCGGCAAGCGCGCGGCCGTCGGATAGGGTCTTTGCGAGCGGCGCGGCATTCTTGTCCTGCGACCCTGCATAGGGCACGACCAGAACCGGTACGCCGAGCGTCTTTGAAACCGCGTCGACCTTTGCCGACACATCCTGCAGTTTGCCGTTGTACCAGTAGCCATCGCAGGTGATGAACAGCTTTGGGCCGATCTGTCCGAACCGGTCCAGCACGCCCTGTTCACCGAAATCCGGTGAGCAGGAAGACCAGATTGCCCCGATAGAGGCTGCTGCCAGCATGCAGGCGATCGTTTCAGGCATATTCGGCATCATCGCGGCGATGCGATCTCCCCTGCCGATGCCGAGTGCGCGGTATGCCTGCTGAAGCCTTGACACCTCGCCCTGCAACCTTTCCCAGGACCAACGGTCCTTGACCTTGTCCTCGCCCCAGAAGACCAGAGCGTCCGAGGTCTTCGCGTCGGCTCCGCTGCCGGCAAGCAGGTTTTCGGCGAAGTTCAGGCGTGCATGGGGAAAGAAGCGGGCGGCGAGCATCTCGCCATCGTCGTCCAGGTAGACGTCGCCCTTGTCGCCCTTGACGCCGCAGAAATCCCAGACGGCGGACCAGAAATCGCCGCGCTGTTCGATCGACCAGCTGTGGAATGCGTCGTAATCCTCAAAACCGATTGAATACCGCTCGCTGCACCAGACGATGAAGCGGGCAAGCGGTGCTGTCCGCAACGTCTCCTCCGATGGCGACCAAAGCGGCTGCTGCTCACTCATGCAATTCTCCTCCTATGCCGTTCACAGGCGCGTCCCTGACCGTCTGTATATCATGCGATCGAGGGGGATAAAGCACGGGAGCGCGCGCTTGCTGCATTTGCGCGACGCCGGCATTTCCTATATTCGCGTGAGCCATGCCCAACGAGACAGACGGAAAGCTGCGCAGGACCTTCGGACGCCCCTTAGGGAAGCGGACGCGCATCGCCTTGATCGTCTTGGTTTCGCTGCTGAGCCTCTTCGTCGCCTTCCAGCTCGCGGCACCCTTCCTTGTTTCGACCGTGCTGGTACGGGAACGGATGGAGCGCGCCGTCGAGGAATGGATCGGCCACGACGTGTCGATCGGCGGACAGCCGTCGCTTGCCTTCTGGCCGGAGCCGCGCATCACATTCTCCGATGTAATGGTTCGCAACATCGATCATGGCAAGAAAGGCATGCTTGGCAGCGTCCGTGAACTGTCGGCGTCGTTCGATCTTCTGGGCGCGCTGGTGGGACAGCCGGAATTCAAGGATTTCCACCTCAAGGACCCGCAGCTTTTCGTGCTGCGCAAACCGGATGGGCGACTGGACTGGACCAATGACGGATTGCTCAGCCGCGCCGTTCGTGCTGTCAAAAGCGATGGCACCGGTCAGTCGCTGGACAATGCGAATGATGCGCCGATCGGCGATGTCCTGATCGAGAACGGCACGCTTCAGATTACCAACGAAGAGGATGGCCGCATCGTCCGGGTCGACCGGATCGACAGTGAGATCGACTGGTCCTATCTTTCACGCAGCGCGAGCTTCAAGGGCCAGGCAACGATTGCCGGCCGCAGGGTCACGGCCGATATCACCTCGCGCCAGCCTCTGCTTTTGTTTTCGGGCCGCAGCAGTAGCACATCAGGCTCAATCCAGTCGGACCTGTTCAACGCGAAATTCAGCGGCGTCGTCAACCTCGCGAGCCACGGCTTTTTGTCCGGAGATGCCGAATTTGCAACGGCGGACGGCGCCAAAGCCATGCAGTGGATGGGGTTCGATCTGCCAGGCACGGAAAAGCTGAAGCAGCTCTCCGTGAAGGCGCGGCTGATCACCAACGATACGGCGATGCGGTTCGAAAGCCTGTCGCTCGGTATCGACGACATCACGGCAAGCGGCATTCTGGACCTGACCATGCCGGCGGATGCGCCCCCGCGGCTGACGGGGACGCTCGCCCTCAACACCCGCGACGTGTTGCCGATGCTGGCCGAGATCGCGCCGCGACTTCTCGACAAAAGCGATCCCGCCGCAAGACTGCGCGACCGGCTCGAGCTGGATTTGAGGCTTTCCGCACAAAGCGTCGAGATCGGCCCCTTCCAGCTCAGCGAAGTTGCCGTCGGCATCATGAACATCGGTGACCAGTCACGGATCGATATTCTCGACAGCGATTTCGAAAACGGACGACTGACCGGCCGCATCGCGACGATCAAGGACGGGGAAACGGGCGGCGTTGCAATAAGGCTCTCCGTGCAGGACGCCGACTTCGCCAGCGCGATCAGCCGGCTTGGCCTGAAGGCCCCGCTACCCGGGGCCTCGGGCTCGCTCGAACTGGCGCTGGACGTGGCGCGACCGGTGACGGCGGAAACGCTGCGCAACGCCAAAGGATCGCTGCGCTTTCGTGCCGGCAGCGGAACTCTGGCCGGTGTAGACATGGCAGGCATAAGACGGCTGGCGACCCAAAAACCCTATTTCACGCTGAGCGAAGCAGGGACAGGACCTTACGAATTCCAGAGCGTCGATATTAACGTCACCGTCGCTGATGGTTTAGCCGATATCCGCAACGGGCTGATCGTTGGAACCAACGAGCGTATTACGCTCAACGGCATCGTGCCCTATGCCAATAACAGCCTCGCGCTTTCTGCCGGTGTGCTCACAGATTCGAGCGGAACAACCAGCGGGGACGCTGCCGCTGGTCGCCCGGATGCCACCCAATTTTTCATTGGGGGATCCTGGCAGAACCCGGTGATCTGGCCGGTCGTGAAGCCCGCGTCGAAGATCACCGAATGACGTACGCCCTGAAAGTTCAGCTGCCTGTCCGCAGCGCCATATGCTCGTCGCGGATGCGCCGGACCTCGGCGCGCTTGGTGCCGATCGAGGTGGCGATGACGCCGAGTGTCACCAGCGCGATCAGGATCGTGCAGATTGCGTTGATCTCCGGCGTCACACCGAGCCTCACCTGCGAATAGATCTTGATTGGCAGCGTGGTGGCACCTGGCCCAGTGTTGAAGCTTGCGATCACAAGGTCGTCCAGCGACAGGGTGAAGGCGAGCATCCAGCCGGAGATGACGGCGGGCAGGATCAGCGGCAGGGTAATCTGGAAGAACGTCTTGACCGGCGGGCAGCCGAGATCGAGCGCTGCCTCTTCCAGACTGCGATCGAAGGTCAGTAGCCGCGACTGAACGACGATCGCCACGTAGCACATGGTGAAGGTCGTGTGGGCGATGATGACGGTCCAGAACCCGCGATCGACGCCGATCGCCACGAACAGAAGAAGCAGCGACAGGCCGGTGATGACCTCCGGCATGACCAGCGGCGCATAGATCATGCCGGAAAACAGCATTTTTCCAGGAAACTTCTGGTAGCGGACCAGCGTCAGCGCTGCCAGCGTGCCGAGGATGGTACCGAACGTGGCGCTCAACAGACCGACGCGGGCCGTGACCCAGGCGGCATCCATAAGACCCTGGTTCGACCACATCGAGACGTACCAGTTGAGCGAGAAGCCGCCCCAGACCGTGACGAGCCGCGAGGCGTTGAACGAGTAGACGACCAGAATGATAATGGGGATGTAGAGGAAGGCGAAGCCAAGCGTCAGGACGGTGGCATCAAGGCGGTTCTTTGTCATCTCACGCCACCTTCTTCTGCTGGTTCTGGAAGATGGCGATCGGCACGACCAGCATCAGGAGCAAGACCACTGCTACGGCCGAGGCAAGCGGCCAGTCGCGGTTGCTGAAGAACTCCGTCCACAGCGTCTTGCCGATCATCAGCGTATCGGCGCCGCCGAGCAGATCCGGGATGACGAATTCGCCTGTGATCGGGATGAAGCAGATCATCGAGCCTGCGATGACGCCCGGCAGCGACAGCGGGAAGGTGATTTTCCAGAACGCCTTCCACGGCGGGCAGCCGAGATCGTTGGCGGCTTCCAGCAGAGTATTGTCCATCTTTTCGAGCGCCGCATAGAGCGGCAGGACCATGAAGGGCAGATAAGAATAGACGATGCCGATAAAGACGGCCGTGTCGGTTCGGAAGATCTCCACCTGTTCGTCAGGTCCCATCAACCCGATCGTCTGCAAGGCGAGCGTCAGCAACCCGTCCGGCTTCAGGATGCCGATCCAGGCATAGACGCGGATCAGGAACGAGGTCCAGAACGGCAGGATGACCAGCATCAGCAGGATCGGCCGGATGGAATTGGGTGCGCGCGCCATGGCAAGCGCCATCGGATAGCCGATGAGGAGAAGCAAGAACGTCGAGATCGCGGCAATCCGCAGCGACGACATATAGGCCTGGAAGTAAAGCGGGTCCTCGGTGAGAAACAGGTAGTTCTCGATGTCCAGCTCGGAGACGAAATCGCTGATGGCGCCCCAGCCGCCGAACACCGGCGTATAGGGCGGCATGGCAATGGCCGTGTCCGACAGCGAGATCTTGAAGATGATCAGGAAGGGCGCGACGAAGAACAGCAGCAGCCAGAGATAGGGCACTGCGACGACCAGCCAGCGGGCCGGGTTGGCATGCGGATTGTCGGCTGTCGTATCGGCCATGATCGCGCTCCCTATCGTGTCAGCACAAGGCCGGCATCGCGTGACCAGGTCAGCCACACCATGTCGCCGAAGGTGATCGGCCGATCGACCAGGCGCGAGACGTTGGCCTGCGCGGCGCGGACGATACGGCCGTCCTCCATCTTCACGAGAAATACCGAGAAGTCGCCGAGATAGCCGATGTCCCAGACTTCGCCATAGGCCGCATTGAGGGACGTATCGGCGGGCTGTTCCTGCGAGATGCGCACCTTTTCCGGGCGGACCGCGTAGGCGACGTGATCTCCCTTGACGGCCTGGCATTCCTGTTCTGCGGCAACGCTCAGACCGTCGCTGTCGATCCGCACCAGGCCGGGGGCGCCGAGCGCGCTATCGGTTTGCGTCACCGTGCCTTCGAGGATGTTGATATCGCCGATGAAGTCCGCCACGTAGCGGCTGTTCGGGGCCTCGTAGATTTCGGCCGGCGTTGCCACCTGCATGATGATGCCCTTGTCCATGACCGCGATACGGTCGGACACGGTCATCGCCTCTTCCTGGTCGTGGGTGACGATGAGGAAGGTGAGTCCCAGCGTCTGCTGGATATCCATCAGTTCGAACTGGGTTTCCTCGCGCAGCTTCTTGTCCAGCGCGCCGAGCGGTTCGTCGAGCAGCAGGACCTTCGGGCGCTTTGCGAGCGACCTTGCCAGCGCCACGCGCTGGCGCTGGCCGCCGGAAAGCTGTGCCGGCTTGCGCTTGGCGAACTGCTCCAGCTTGACGAGCTTCAGCATTTCCTCGACGCGGGTATCGATCTCGCCCTTTGGCAAATTGTCCTGCTTGAGACCGAAGGCGATGTTCTTTTCAACCGACATATGCGGGAAGAGCGCGTAGGACTGAAACATCATGTTGGTCGGGCGCTTGTAGGGCGGAACACCGGAAATGTCCTTGCCCTGCAAAAGGATGCGGCCTTCCGTCGGCTCCTCGAAGCCTGCCAGCATCCGCATCAGCGTCGTCTTTCCGCAGCCGGACGGCCCGAGCAGCGAGAAGAATTCCCTCTCGTAGATATCGAGCGTCAGATTATCGACGGCGGTGAAATTGCCGAAGCGCTTGGTGATGTTTTCAAAGCGGATGAAGGGCACCGAAGCCGGATCGGTCCACGGAGAGAATTTTCGTTTTACCGGTCCGAGTGTCTTTGCCATCGCCTGCCCCGCCTGCCCTAAAGAAATATTGCCAGAAACAGATCGGGGCAGGTTTTGCCTGCCCCGAAGCCGATGGTTACTTGCCGGTCTTGATCTGGGTCCAGAGCCGGTTCAGCACGCGCTGTTCCTTGGGCCCGTAAGGCGAGATCGTGAAGAGCTTCTTGGTGACCTCTTCGGTCGGGTAGACCGCCGGGTTTTCCAGGACTTCCTTGTCGATGAACTTCTGCGAGGCCAGGTTGCCGTTGGCATACTGAACGTAGTTCGATGCCTTGGCGATCACTTCGGGCTTCATCAAGTAATTGATGAATTCATGCGCTTCGGCCACGTTCTTTGCATCGGCCGGGATCGCAAGGTTGTCGAACCACATATAGGTTCCTTCCTTGGGGATCGAGAACTCGATGTTGACGCCGTTCCTGGCTTCCTCGGCGCGGGTCTTTGCCTGCAGAATGTCGCCCGACCAGCCGATGGTGATGCAGATGTCGCCGTTGGCGAGATCATCGATATAGGACGAGGAGTTGAACGTCTTTGCCGAGGAGCGGATGTCGGAATAGACCTTGCCGCCGGCTTCGAGATCCTTCGTTTCCTTGCTGTCGGGATCCTTGCCGACATAGTTCATGCCGATCGCGAAGGTTTCATCGGATGCGTCGAGGATGTTGACGCCGCAGGACTTGAGCTTTGCAGCATTTTCAGGCTTGAACAGCACGTCCCAGCTGTCGAGGGGCGTATCGCCGAGTGCCTTCTTGACCTTATCGACATTGTAGCCGATCCCGGTCGTGCCCCACATGTAGTTGACGGCGTATTCGTTGCCGGGATCGTATTTGGCAAGACGCGCCGAGATTTCCGGCCACAGGTTGGAAAGGTTGGGGATCTTGGACTTGTCGAGCTTCTGGAAGACGCCGGCCTGGATCTGGCGGGCGAGGAACGGGGCGGTCGGCACCACGACGTCGTAACCGGAGCCGCCGGCAAGCAGCTTGGTTTCCAGGATATCGTTGCTGTCAAAGACGTCGTAGACAACCTTGATGCCGGTTTCCTTGGTGAAGTCCTTCAGGATCGATTCATCGATGTAATCGGACCAGTTGTAGACATGCACCGTCCGTTCCTGGGCGGACACGTTCGACACGCCGAAAGCGGTCGCAGCCAATGCGGCGGCTATGCTGAGCAAATGGGCTTTCATCAATTCTCTCCTGTTGCAGCACCTGCAGCCACCGCCCCTGCGCGGCAGGACGGTTCGCGCGAATTTCCCTATAATTTTGAGGAGAGTAGAAAGGAATTCCCCAGGCCACAAGGGGGAATGTGCAATGCAGCAGCGGTTACCGGAAATCGACGCCGCCCGAACCCATGCCCTTGTGCCAAGCCGAAATCGCAACCGGCTCATCGTTCACAAAAAAGGGCGGCCCGAAAGCCGCCCCTTGTCATTTCATCTTCCCGCGCTCAGGCTGCCCGGCTATCCTGACGGGCCATTGATCTCTGGCTGTCGATCTTGAACTGCTGGACGAGGCCGAGCAGCATATCCGCCTCTTCAGCAAGACGACGGCTCGCCTCGCTGGTTTCGCCCACCATGGCACCGTTCTGCTGGGTCATCTGATCCATCTTGTTGACGGAGCTATTGATGTCCTGAAGCGCTGCGGCCTGGTCGCGGCTGGCAGTGGCGATCGTATCGACATGCTTGCTGATGATGGTGATGTCGCTGCTGATCGTGGCCAGCACTTCGCCCGCTTCCTGCACCAGCGTCGATCCGGAATGGACCTCGTGGCTGGACTGGTCGATCAGGCCCTTAATTTCCTTGGCCGCATCGGCGGAGCGCTGGGCCAGTTCACGGACTTCCTGGGCGACGACCGCAAAGCCCTTGCCGGCATCCCCTGCCCGCGCGGCTTCGATGCCGGCGTTCAAGGCGAGAAGGTTGGTCTGGAAGGCGATGTCGTCGATGACGTCGATGATCAGTTCGATCTTCTTGGACGCTTCCTCGATCTTGCCCATCGCTTCGACGGCATTGCGGACCACGGTGCCGGAACTGTCGGCGCTCTTCTTGGTCTGCGTCACGGCGTCATTGGCTTCACGAGCGCGTTCGGCAGAGGAGCGCACGGTGACGGTGATCTCGTCCACGGCGGCTGCCGTCTCTTCGAGCGACGCGGCCTGGCTTTCGGTGCGGCGTGACAGGTCCGTCGACGAGTGGCTGAGATCGGAGCTGCTCTTCTGGATCGAGAGCGTGCTGGCCCGGATATGCGTCATCGTTTCACGCAGCCGCAGGATCGAATTGTTGAAATCGGTCCGCAGGCCTTCAAGACGACCGGAGAACGGCGTGTCGATCGATGCGGACAGATCGCCCTGGGACAGACGCGACAAGGCCGATCCAAGCTGCGTGACGGCGTGCTCGATCTGGGCGTCGACATGCTGCTTTTCGGTATCGTTGCGATGGCGATCCGCTTCCGCTTCGGCACGCTCTGCGGCGCTGCGGCTTTCGATCAGCTGCTTTTCGCGGTCCTTATCGCGGAAAACCTCAAGGGCTCTGGCAATGTTGCCGAATTCGTTCGGCAGCTGGAGATAGGGGATCGCACTCTTGTTATCGCCCTGCGCAATGGCGCGGACGCTGCCGGTCAGCACGCCGAGCGGGCGCACGAGTGCCCGGATGGCGAAAAAGCTGAAGAAGCCGAGCACCAGAAGCGCGATCGCCGACGTGCCGATGAGGATATAAGCAGACGACGCGATATGGGCGAAATAGACTTCCATCGGAACACCGATGAAGAGGACGCCGGTGACTGCACCTGCGGCATTGGTGATCGGGTAATACCCGGTCATGTAGTCCTTGCCGAACAGAACCGCGTTTCCGAAATAGGATTCGCTCTTTCCGAGCTTCGGCTGCGCCGGATGTTCGGGAGCAAGCTTCGTGCCGATGGCGCGCTCACCCTTCTCAGTCTTCACGTTGGTGGAGATGCGGACGTAGTCTGCGCCCTGCTTTTCAAAGATCGTTGCAACGCCGCCGATGGCAGCAGCGGCACGGTCGACCACATCATGGCCTTTCAGAGCGCCTTCGCCCTGGAGAACCTTGTTGACGACTTCGTCGCGGATCTCGGTCTTCGCACCGGGCAGTTCCAGCTCATAAAGAAGCCCCAGCGTGCGCATCGCCTTATAGGCATCGGCACGTGCACTCGACATGACGTCGTTCCGAAGATTGACATAGGCAAGCCCGGAAAGAGTAGCCGCTGCCACGGAAACGAGAAATAGGCAGAGGAGAACAATCCGGGATACAACGGATGAGGGGAGAAGCTTCTTGGTCAAAACAGGGCTCTTTCCAAAATGTGAGAGACACTGTTGTTTTTGACGGAGATATCTGAAGATTAGATAAATAGGAAATTGACGTAACTCAAGCGACCGACGTAGATCCAGAGCTACACCGACGCCGTTACTCGTTCACACATTCCTTGCCGCAGCAAGGCAGCGGGGAGACTACGTCAGAAGTAGAAAGGAACCGAAAGAAGAGCAACAGTTGCTCCAATCGCCATCGCCAGAAATCTTACGCGGATCAACTTTGCGTTATCCTGGGTCTTGGCAATAGCAATTGCACGGGCGCTGCGGGTCTTCTGCATAGGTATCCGACTCCACGATCTTGGTGATGGCCGCCGGAAGCCGGCGGGTACGCAGCCTATAGACCAAACAAATGGGCTGGCATTAAGGCAGCATCCTCCAGGCATATTAACAACACCTGAATCGAGCACAACTGGCATTTCTACCTAGAGGCTGTCTCCGCAAGCATAGCCGGAAGACCAGGCCCACTGGAAGTTATAGCCGCCAAGCCAGCCTGTAACGTCGACGCACTCGCCGATGAAATACAAGCCTGGCACGGCCTTGGCCTGCATCGTTTTGGAATCCAGTGCGGAAGTATCGATACCACCCAGCGTGACCTCGGCCGTGCGATACCCTTCCGAACCGGCGGGGCGGATCTTCCAGTCCTGGATCGATGCTGCAAGCCCTGTCAGCATCTTGTCGGAGAGATCCGCGAGATTGCCAGTGACGCCGCGGTTTTCCACGAAATACTGAGCAAGACGCTTGGGCAGTAATTCGCCAAGCGCCGTCTGCGCCGCCTGTCTGCCGTTCGTCTTGCGGGCCGCCTTCAGTGCATCGCTGATTGAGGCATCCGGTTCGATCGACAGCGTAATGTCGTCACCTTCCCGCCAATAGGAGGAAATCTGCAGGATGGACGGGCCACTGAGGCCGCGATGGGTAAACAGCATGGCCTCGCGAAATCCCGTCCGGCCGTGGCGCACTTCTGCAGGAACCGCGATCCCAGACAGCGGCGACAGTTTTTCGAGTGTGTTCTGATCGAAGGTCAGCGGCACGAGGCCGGGGCGCGTCTCGACCAGCTTGAGCCCGAACTGCGCCGCAATCTCGTAGGCAAAGCCCGTGGCGCCCATTTTCGGGATGGACTTGCCGCCCGTCGCCACCACCAGCGACCCGGCTTCGAACTGGCCGGCAGAGGTGGCCAGCCGATATCCGTCGGGCGATTTTTCGATGCCGTCGATCGCCGTCTGAAGCTTCAGGGACACTTTCGCGGCCGACATTTCCGCCAGCAGCATCGCGATGATGTCCTTGGCGCTGTTGTCGCAGAACAGTTGGCCGAGCGTCTTTTCATTCCAGGGAATCCGATGCCGTTCCACCAGATCGAGGAAATCGCGGGCCGTGTAGCGGGCAAGTGCCGATTTGACGAAATGCGCGTTGCCGGAGAGGTAATGCTGGGGGGCCGCACCGATATTGGTAAAGTTGCAGCGGCCGCCTCCCGAGATGCGGATCTTTTCGCCGGGCGCCTTGGCATGATCGAGCACCAGCACCGAGCGACCACGCTGGCCGGCGCGGATGGCGCACATCATGCCGGCGGCACCGGCGCCCAACACGATCACATCGAATTTCTGTGCCAATGGTCATCCTCTCGTCATCGACTTGCTGTTTTCGATTGGAGCCTCCAAGTCAAGATGGCGGGGGCACAATAGCGAATTCAGCCTGCTCCTCGCCAAGAAGTCAGCGCGCTCTCAGCCAAAGAGTGTTCCCAAACATCATTCCATGGCTATGATGGGGCTCCGATCAACATGACCCCGGTGTGTTATGCCGCGCAAGAAATCATCCCCTGTCCTGGCAACCGGAACCGTGGCGAAAGCCGCGACAGCCCAGCCGACACTGACTTCGCTTCGCGGCGTTGCAGACTGGCGCGAGGCAGCCGCTTGGCTTCGGGCACGCGGGATCGAAGACATCGAATGCATCACGCCCGATCTAGCCGGCGTGCCGCGCGGCAAGATGATGCCCTCGTCGAAGTTTACCTCCAACACCTCGCTGGCGCTGCCTTCCGCGCTCTATCGCCATACCATCTCCGGTGAGTATCCCGACGAGACGGCAAACTTCCGCTATGAGCCGCGCGACAGCGATCTCAAGCTGATGCCTGATCTCTCGACGCTTGCCGTCGTGCCCTGGGAGAGCGACCCGACGGCGCAGGTGATCTGCGACATCGTCGACACCGATGGTCAGGCGGTGTCCTATACGCCGCGCAACGTTTTGAAGAATATCGTCAAGCTCTATAACGACCGCGGGTGGAAGCCCGTCGTGGCGCCGGAGATCGAGTTCTATCTGGTCGCCAAAAACGACGACCCGGATTATCCACTGCATCCGCCGAAGGGCCGCTCCGGTCGGTCGATCCTCGGTGGACAGAGCTATTCGATTGCCGGCATCAACGAGTTCGACGAACTGATCGACGACATCTACCATTTCTCCGAAAAGCAGGGCCTCGAGATCGATACGCTGATCCACGAGGAAGGCCCGGCGCAGCTGGAAATCAATCTTCGCCATGGCGATCCGGTGGAACTAGCCGACCAGGTCTTCATGTTCAAGCGCACCATTCGCGAGGCGGCGCTGAAACACGGCATCTATGCAACCTTCATGGCAAAGCCGATGCAGGGCCAAGCGGGATCTGCGATGCATATCCACCAGTCGGTGGTGGAAATCGAGACCGGCAAGAACGTCTTTTCCAACGCCGACGGTTCGGCATCGGAGGAATTCTTCCACTTCATCGGCGGTATGCAGGCCTTCATCCCGAAGGCGCTGGTGATGATGGCGCCTTACGTGAATTCCTACCGGCGCCTGACGCCGGATATGGCGGCACCCGTCAACTCCGCCTGGGGTTACGACAACCGCACCACGGCCTTTCGCGTACCGGTTTCGGACGCGAACTCGCGGCGTGTCGAGAACCGGTTGCCGAGCTCCGATGCAAATCCGTATCTTGCGCTTGCTGCCTCTCTCGGCTGCGGCCTGCTCGGCATCAAAAACAGACTCGATCCGACACCGCCCACGGAAGATTCCGCCAATGAAGGCGAGATCGACCTGCCGCGCGACCTTCTGAAGGCCGTCTCGCTGCTCGAGGACGAGCCGGCGCTTGCGGAAGTGTTCAGCAAGGAATTCATCGGCCTTTATGCCGGCGTGAAGCGTGGGGAGTTCGAGACGTTCATGCAGGTGATCAGCCCTTGGGAACGGGAATTCCTGCTCCTCAACGTGTGAGGGAAAAGGTATCTTGGACAATTGGCAGAGCCCCATCGCCTCGGGCATTTCTTGGTATCAGGCAAGCGTTGGCGACCGGGCGACCTACCCTCCCCTCGACGGCTCGAAGAGCGTTGACGTTGCCATCATCGGCGGCGGCTATACCGGGCTCCAGGCCGCCTACACGCTGGCGAAAGCCGGCACGTCGGTGGTGCTGATCGAGGCCGCGCATTTTGGCGATGGCGCATCGGGACGCAATGGCGGACAGTTGGGCACCGGCCAGCGCTCATGGCCGGAAGAGATCGAGGAAAAGCTGGGTTTCGAGCGCTCGAAAGCGCTGTTCGACATGGCCGAGGGCGCCAAGCGCTATCTGATGGATTTCGCGTCCGCCCACGGCATCGACATGGAATACGTGCCGGGACAGCTGAACGTTGCCCACAAGCGGGGATACGAGCGATATTACCAGGCCAATGCCGCAATCGCGGCCGAGCGCTACGGCTATCCGCATGTGACGTTCATGGGCGCGGAGGAAACCGCCGAGCGGGTCGGCACGACCGACTACCATTGCGGCGTGCGCGACATGGGAACCGGCCATATCCATCCGCTGAAGCTCCTGATCGGACTGGCACGGGTGGCGCATGACGCAGGCGCTGCGATCCACGAGGAAACGCCGGCAACCAGGATCACGCAGTCCGGCGGCAAGACGCTGATCGAGACGCCGCGCGGCACGATTTCGGCCGCTCGGGTGCTGCTTGCCACCAACGCCTATATCGGCAATCTCGAACCGGTGACCGGCGCGCATATCATGCCGATCGGATCCTTTATCGCGGCAACCGAACCGCTCGACGAGTTTCCGCAGGTCATTCCCGGTGGCGAGGCCGTCTGCGACAGCCGTTTCGTGGTGCGCTACTTCCGCAAGTCGCTGGACAACCGGCTGTTGTTCGGTGGCCGCGAGGTCTACACGTCGAGCAATCCGAAGGACACGGCAGAGGCCATCCGCCGCCAGATCGTCGATACCTATCCGGCGCTGAAGGATGTCCAGATCACCCATGCCTGGGGCGGCAATGTCGGGATTACCCTGCCGCGACATCCGTTCGTTCGCGAGGTGATGCCGGGCGTCACATCGATCGGCGGCTATTCCGGTCATGGCGTGATGCTGTCGAATTATTGCGGCAAACTCTACGCCGATATGGTCCTGGGAAATCGCACAGAGCTCGATTATCTGCGGGACCTCGACATACCGTCCTTCCCCGGCGGGCGGCGCATGCGAAGCCCTCTTCTGTTCCTCGCGCTGACTTGGTTTGCGCTCAGAGACAGGATGTGAGACGCCTCCCCTACCGCCCAGTTGCGATTTCGGGCTAGCGTTTTTAAATCGATTAGAATATGTGTTCCACCAACTATGCGAGATGAAAGAATAGCGATGAGCAGCCAGATCATCCCAGTCGAGCCGTTTGATTGCGTCGTTTTCGGCGGCACCGGCGACCTTGCGGAGCGCAAGCTTCTGCCGGCCCTCTACCATCGTCAGATCGAAGGCCATTTCACCGAACCAACCCGAATCATCGGCGCATCGCGCAGCGCGCTTTCGCACGACGACTACCGCAAGTTCGCCCAGGACGCTCTCAAGGAGCACCTCAAGAAGGGTGAATACGACGAGGCGGAAGTCGAGAAGTTCTGCAAGCGTCTCTATTACGTGTCCGTTGATGCGAAATCGGAAGGCGGATGGGCCGAACTGAAGAAGCTGCTCGACGAGGGCAAGGACCGCGTCCGCGTGTTCTATCTCGCCGTCGCGCCTGGAATTTTCGGTGCCATTTCCGAAAAAATCCGCGATCACAAGATGATCACCAAGCAGACCCGTATCGTCGTCGAAAAGCCGATCGGCCGCGACCTTGCGTCAGCGCTGGCGCTCAACGACCAGATCGGCAAGGTCTTCCCGGAAGAACAGATCTTCCGCATCGACCACTACCTCGGCAAGGAAACCGTGCAGAACCTGATGGCGCTGCGGTTTGCCAACGCGCTCTATGAGCCGCTGTGGAACGCCAACCATATCGACCACGTGCAAATCACCGTTGCCGAAGCGGTGGGCCTCGAAGGTCGCGCGGGTTACTACGATACGGCGGGTGCTCTGCGCGACATGGTGCAGAACCACATCATGCAGCTCGTGTGCCTTGTGGCGATGGAAGTCCCATCGTCGATGGACCAGGAAGCCGTTCGCGACGAAAAGCTGAAAGTGCTGCGTGCGCTGAAGCCGATCAACGAATCCAACGTTCAGCAGATGACGGTGCGCGGCCAGTACCGCGCCGGCGCTTCGGCAGGCGGCGCCGTCAAGGGCTACCTGGAAGAGCTGGAAGGCGGCGTTTCCAACACCGAGACCTTCGTTGCCATCAAGGCCGAAATCGGCAACTGGCGCTGGGCCGGCGTTCCCTTCTACATCCGCACCGGCAAGCGCCTTGCCAGCCGCATGTCGGAAATCGTCATCACCTTCAAGCCGATCCCGCACAATATCTTCGATGCGAGTGCTGGCCGGATTGCAGCCAACCAGCTGATCATCCGCCTGCAGCCGGACGAAGGCGTCAAGCAGTCTCTGATGATCAAGGATCCGGGTCCGGGCGGCATGCGCCTGCGCGAAGTGTCGCTGGACATGAGCTTTGCCGCCGCCTTCAACGTGCGCAATCCGGATGCTTACGAGCGTCTGCTGATGGACACGATCCGTTCCAACCAGACGCTGTTCATGCGTCGCGACGAAGTGGAAGCCGCATGGCGCTGGGTCGACCCGATCCTCAAGGGTTGGGAAGCCGCCGGCCAGCAGGTTCAGGGCTATACGGCCGGAACCTGGGGACCGAGCCAGGCGATTGCCCTGATCGAGCGCGACGGCCGCACCTGGCACGAGACCTGAGGTAGCCATGTCCTACACGAAACACGAATATTCTGACGGTGCGGCGCTTGCAGCCGCGCTTGCCGACGAGGTGGCAAGCCGCCTCGCCGCTGCGATCTACGCACGCGATTCCGCATGCATCGCGGTTTCGGGTGGCTCCACGCCGAAGAAATTCTTCGAGGAGCTTTCGAAGCACGAGCTTGCCTGGGACAAGGTGAAGGTGACGCTGGTTGACGAGCGCTTCGTGCCCGCCGACAACGAGCGCTCCAACCATCTTCTGGTTGCCAAGCATCTTTTGGTGAACAATGCGGCTGCCGCGACCTTCGTGCCGCTCTATTACGATGCGCCCTCGATCGAGGATGCGGCCGTCATTGCGACAAAGGCAACGGCTGCGCTCGACAAGCCGTTCGACGTCGTGATCCTCGGCATGGGCGGAGACGGGCACACGGCCTCGTTCTTCCCGCATGGCAACAATCTGGAACAGGCGCTCGACCTTACCGGTCTTTGCCGCGTCATGACGATGGAAGCGGAAGGGGCCGGCGAAGAGCGGTTGACCTTCTCCTTCTCCAGCCTTTCGGATGCAAGGTTCCTGGCCCTGCATATCGAAGGACAGGGCAAGAAGGACGTGCTGGAAAAGGCGATCGCCGGATCCGACGAGACCGAAATGCCGGTCCGTGCGGTTCTGAACCGCGCCGCATCGCCACTCGACATCTACTGGGCGCCGTAACACGCGTCTTACCTGGCGGCTCCTTTTGAGGGGTCGAAGCAGTAACACCAGCGATCCCGGCACTCTCCCAGACCGGGATCGACCCAAGGAGGATGAACCATGGGCGCCCATTCCGGCATCGAGGCGATCACCGCCCGTATCGTTGAACGATCGAAACCGCATCGTGAGGCCTATATCGACCGGGTGCGACGCGCCGCATCGCGCGGGCCACATCGCACCACGCTTTCCTGCGGCAACCTTGCGCACGGCTTTGCGGTCTGTTCCCCCGCCGAGAAGGACGCGCTTGCAGGCGACGTCGTTCCAAACCTCGGCATCATCACCTCCTATAACGACATGCTCTCGGCTCACCAGCCCTACGAGACCTTCCCCGCGATCATCCGCGAGGCGGCACGCGCGGCCGGCGGCATCGCCCAGGTGGCTGGTGGCGTTCCGGCCATGTGCGACGGCGTCACCCAGGGGCAGCCCGGCATGGAGCTGTCGCTGTTTTCCCGCGATGCGATTGCCATGTCTGCCGGTATCGGCCTGTCGCACAACATGTTCGATGCCGCCGTCTATCTCGGCATCTGCGACAAGATCGTGCCGGGCCTGGTGATCGCGGCCCTGTCCTTCGGACATCTGCCGGCGGTGTTCATTCCGGCCGGACCGATGACGACGGGTCTGCCCAACGACGAGAAGTCGCGCATTCGCCAGCTCTACGCGGAGGGCAAGGTCGGCCGCGCCGAACTTCTGGAAGCGGAATCCAAGTCCTATCACGGCCCGGGCACCTGCACCTTCTATGGCACAGCCAACTCCAACCAGATGCTGATGGAGATCATGGGCTTCCACATGCCCGGCGCCTCCTTCGTCAATCCGGGCACGCCGCTTCGCGAAGCGCTGACACGCGAGGCCGTCAAGCGGGCGCTGGCCATCACCGCACTCGGCAACGAGTTCACGCCGGCGGGCGAGATGATCGACGAACGCTCGATCGTCAACGGCGTCGTCGGCCTGCATGCGACCGGCGGCTCCACGAACCACACGATGCATATCGTCGCGATGGCGCGCGCCGCTGGCATTCATCTGACCTGGGAAGATATTTCGGAGCTTTCCGACATCGTTCCGCTGCTGGCCCGCGTCTATCCGAACGGACTGGCCGACGTGAACCATTTTCACGCAGCCGGCGGCATGGGTTTCCTCATCCGCGAGCTTTTGAAGACAGGCATGGTGCATGACGACGTGCGCACCGTGTTCGGCCACGGGCTCGAGGCCTATACGGTGGAAGCCAAGCTCGACGAGAAGGGCCTCGTGGAGCGCCATACGGTGCCGCAGACAAGTGGCGACCCGAAGGTTCTGGCGCAGATCGAAACGCCGTTCCAGCCGACCGGCGGCCTGAAGATGCTGACCGGCAATATCGGCAAGGGCGTCATCAAGATTTCAGCCGTGAAGCCGGAGCGACATATCATCGAGGCGCCGGCCATCGTGTTCCACGACCAGCAGGAACTGCAGGACGCGTTCAAGCGCGGCGACCTGAACCGTGACTTCATCGCCGTCGTGCGCTTCCAGGGACCGCAGGCGAACGGCATGCCCGAGTTGCACCGTCTGACGCCGCCGCTCGGCGTGCTGCAGGACCGCGGCTTCAAGGTGGCGCTTCTCACCGACGGGCGCATGTCCGGCGCATCGGGCAAGGTGCCGGCCGCCATCCACATGACGCCGGAAGCCTGCGATGGCGGGGCAATCGCCAAGATCCAAAACGGTGACATGATCCGTCTCGACGCTGTTGCCGGAACGCTTGAGGTTCTGGTGGACGCCGCCGAATTCGAGGCGCGCCTGCCTGCCAAGGCGGACCTTTCCGAAAACGAATTCGGCATGGGCCGCGAACTCTTCGCCGCCTTCCGCCGCAACGTCGGCCGCGCCGAGCACGGCGCCAGCGTGTTTTCCTGAAATAACAAAGGGCGGCCTTGAGCCGCCCCTTCAATAACTCCGACAGTGCCCACGGTCCTTGGACAGGTGGCTTACCAGGCCCGGAGATCGATCGTCATGTCGCGGTGGTTCGGATGCGTCGAGAAGACGAAGATGCGGTTCATTTCCTTCTTCGTCAGCATCTTTAGAAAGCGAACCTGAATGGTGTTGTTGGTGTTGACCCGCATCAAGAGGCAGCCGACCTTCGAGATGCGGGCGTCCGGGATGTCGAGATAGAATTGCTTGGGCAGGTGGTACTGGGTGATGATGCCGAGGAGTGCCTCGGTTTCCGAGATCTGCAGAACGTCGCAGCGGCGCTGCGCCATGTTCATCACGCCGTTCTCGGTATACTCGATCCGGGCTGCGTTCATCGTGTCATGCATCTTGAACCGCGCTTCGCGGTCGTACATGAACGACTCTTCCTTATTCAGAAAATGGCTTTTTCCAATGGGGGCCGCGGTCACGACAGTGTCTCCTATTCCAATGTCAAAAGAGTAGGGCCTGAAGTTTAACAGAGCGTTGGAATTTCATATGCGGCCCGAATCGGAGCATTAGTCACAAAATTCCGGTAAATGTAAAGTTATACCGATCCGTCAGCGGCGATAGGTCTGCCCGTCCGCATCGAAGAGATGCAGCTTCTGCCGATCGGCTGAAAAACGCATCGTGTCGCCTCTTTTCACGTCGATGATCCCAGGCAGTTTGGCGATGATCGGCTCCTTGGCCGACAAGCCTTCGATGTAGAGGAGCGTCACCTCCCCGAGCGCCTCGACGATGGAGACCTTGCCTTCGAAGAGATAATCCTCGCCGGTCGCGATGGTCAGATCTTCCGGCCGGACGCCGAAGCTTGCGCTCTTGCCGTTCGCCCCGGTTTCGGTCGCGATCGGTACGCGGACCGACTTTCCGTCGACAAGCGAAACGGTGGTCGCAGCGCCGGTTTCCTTGACTGTGACGGGCATGATGTTCATCGCCGGCGAGCCGATGAAGCGCGCGACGAACAGGTTTTTCGGGCGCTCATAGAGTTCGAGCGGTGGCCCGACCTGTTCAATGCGGCCGGCCGAGAGGACCACGATCCGGTCGGCGAGCGTCATCGCCTCCACCTGATCGTGGGTGACGTAGATCATCGTCGTGTCCGGCATCTGCTCCTTGAGGCGGGCAATCTCGATGCGGGTCGCGACGCGGAGAGCTGCGTCGAGGTTGGACAGTGGCTCATCGAACAGAAAGACTTTCGGGTCACGGCAGATCGCCCGGCCAATCGCCACGCGCTGGCGCTGGCCGCCCGAGAGCGCTTTCGGCAGGCGGTCGAGATAGGGCGTCAGTTGAAGGATATCGGCGGCCGCACGGACCCGTCGGTCAATCTCCTCCTTGCTTTCCTTGGCGATCCGCATGCCGAAGGCCATGTTGTCGTAGACGGTCATATGTGGATAGAGCGCATAGGACTGGAACACCATGGCGATGCCGCGGCGCGAAGGCGGAACGTCGTTGACCACCTGACCATCGATCAGCATCTCGCCGCCGGTGATCGTCTCGAGCCCGGAGATCATCCGCAGCAGCGTGGACTTGCCGCAGCCGGACGGGCCGACAAACACCACGAACTCGCCCTGCGCAATGTCCAGGTCGATGCCGTGCAGCACCTTCACCTGGCCATAGGACTTGCGGATATCCTTCAGTACGACACCGGTCATGACGTGGTCCTCCCCGTTACCCTTTGTTGTCTCTTACGTGTGGCGAGCGAAATACGCCCCCCAAGGTGGCAGCTCGACACGATTGCCTTCGACACGGCTGTCAAAACCGTGGCCAACGAGCATGTCCCACTGACCGATCGGCAGGTCGGTCGCGACCTCGCCCGCACTCATGTTGAACAGGCAGACCAGCGTCTCATTGCCGTATTGGCGTTTGTAGCCCAGCACCGTGTCATCGACCGGAAGAGACATGAACTGCCCCTTGCTCAGGGCCGGATGCAGTTTGCGGAAGGCGAGAAAGCGGCGGTATTGCTCCAGCACCGAAGCCGGATCGCCATACTGGGCGCCGACGGCTTTCAGCTGGTGTTCGACCGGGATCGGCAACCATGTCTTTTCGGCCGTCGAAAAGCCGGCCTGAAGCGCTTGGGCATCCCAGACCATCGGCGTGCGGCAGCCGTCGCGGCCCTTGAATTCCGGCCAGAACTGAATGCCGTAGGGATCGCGCAGGTCGGCATAGGCGATATCGGCCTCGGTCAGGCCCAGCTCCTCGCCCTGATAGATGCAGACCGAGCCGCGCTGGGTCAAAAGAATGGCCGAGAGCATTTTTGCGTAGGCTTCACGGTCGAGCACGTCCATGCCCCAGCGGCTGACATGGCGCACGACGTCGTGGTTGGAAAAGGCCCAGCATGCCCAGCCCTCAGGCGCGGCCTCGGAAAAGGCGGTCTGCACTTCGGCCACGCGGGCGGGTGTCAGAGCGTCGGGCGCCAGGAATTCGAAGGCGTAGCACATCTGCATCTTGTCATCGCCGGACGTGTATTCGCCGACGATCTCAAGGCCTCGCTGGCTGTCGCCCACTTCGCCGACGGCAGCGATTGCCGGGAATTCTTCGAGAACGGCGCGGAAGCGCTTCAGAAACGCGATATTTTCCGGCCGGTTCTTGTCGTAGATGTGTTCCTGGAAATTGTAGGGGTTCACGGCGGGCGCCGTCGACGCGTTGCGGCGCGAGGGATCGAGCGCCGGATTGTCGCGCAATTGCTTGTCGTGGAAGTAGAAGTTGATCGTATCGAGGCGGAAACCATCGACGCCGCGGTTCAGCCAGAAGCGCGTCATGTCCAGCAACGCATCCTGAACCTCGGCATTGTGCAGGTTGAGGTCCGGCTGCGAGGTGAGGAAGTTGTGCATGTAATATTGCATGCGGGTCGGATCCCAGTGCCAGGCCGAACCGCCAAAGATCGACAGCCAGTTGCAGGGCGGCGTGCCGTCGGGCTTCGCGTCTGCCCAGACATACCAGTCGGCCTTGGGATTGTAGCGCGAGGAACGGCTTTCGATGAACCACGAATGCTGATCCGACGAATGCGACATGACGAGATCGATCATCACCTTCAGGCCAAGGCGATGCGCCTCCGCGATCAGGCCATCGAAATCCGAAAGCGTGCCGAACATCGGATCGACATCGGAATAATTGGAGACGTCATAGCCGAAGTCCTTCATCGGCGACGGAAAGAACGGCGAGATCCAGATGGCGTCGGCGCCAAGCGCTGCGATATGCGGCAGGCGCGCGGAAATGCCCTTCAGGTCACCGATGCCGTCGCCGTTGCTGTCCTGGAACGAGCGGGGATAGATCTGGTAAATGACGGCGCCACGCCACCAGTCCCGATCCTTTGCTGCGTCCGTTGCTCCGGAGACTTCCGCCGAACTTGTCATCCACTATCCCTGTTGGTTCACAGACATCATCCGCCCTTGACCGACCCGGCGAGCAGGCCGCGGACAAGGTATCGCTGCAGTGCAAAAAAGACGATAATCGGGACGATGATGGTTATGAAGGCCGAAGCGGTGAGAATTTCCCATTTACCGCCCATCGACCCCAACAGCGCGTTGAGAGAGCCGGTCAGGACCAGTTGATCCTTGCCGGTACCGAGAAATACCATGGCGACGAGAAGGTCGTTCCACGTCCACAGGAACTGGAAGATCGAGAAGGAGGCGAGTGCCGGAAACGACAGCGGAAGGACGATCTTGACGAAGATCTCGAAATCGCTGGCGCCATCGACACGGGCGGATTCGATGATCTCCTTGGGCAGACCTGCAATGTAGTTTCGCAGGAGATAGATCGCGAGCGGCATGCCGAACGCCGCATGCGCAAGCCATATCCCGACATAGGAGCGCGACGACACGCCGAACAGGTTGCCGATGTCGTTATAGAGCGTCAGCAACGGGATCAACGTCATCTGCAGCGGCACGACGATCAGCCCGACCACGAGCGCGATGATCAGCGACCGGCCGGGAAACTGCATCCAAGACAGGGCATAGGCTGCGAAGGCTGCGATCAGGATCGGGATGATGGTGGCGGGTATTGCGACCGTCAACGAATTGATAAAGGACTGGCCGATGCCGGCGGACGTCAGTACCGTGCGGTAATTGTTGAGGGTGAAGTTCGGCGGCTGGGTGATCGAGAGATAGATGCGCTTGCCGCGCTTGTCGTCGAATGGGCCGCTCTTCACGTAGGAATAGCTGCCATCCGTGTTTACGGTGAGCTTCTCGCCGTCTCCCAGATCCGCTTCCTTGCCGGCCTCGAATTCTGTCGGTGCAGCGACCCTGGTGCCGAAGGCGACGACACTGCCGCTCTTGACGTCGCCGCCATCGAAGACGGAGCCTGAAATGATGTAGTTGGGTCCGTCCTGCCGGGCGCTTGCGGGATCGCCGAGGCGTGCTGCGCTGGTTTCGGCGGCACCGGTCAGCGCCGTCCACCAGCCCGAGGAGGTGATCTGGCCGGCATCGCGGAACGAGGTGACGAGAATGCCGAGCGTCGGGATCAGCCAGATGATGCAGATCACCAGAACCGAGGCATGCAGGATCAGTCTTGGAACGCCGATGCGGCGAAGGCTTGCGACAGCGCTCATCTCAATGGTCTCCCATGTCGCGGTTCGCCTGACGGATGTTCCAGATCATGATCGGCGTCACCGCCGCCATGATGACCAGCGCGATGACGGCGCTTCGGCCGCTGTCGCCGCCGCCGCGGAACATCCAGTCGAACATCAGGTTGGCAAGCACCATCGTGTTCCACTGGCCATTGGTCATGGTCAGAACGATGTCGAACACCTTGAGAACGAGAATAGTGATCGTGGTCCAGACCACAGCGATCGTGCCCCAGATCTGCGGCACCATGATTTTCCAGAAGATCTGCCAGCCATTGGCGCCATCGATGACGGCCGCCTCGACGGTTTCCTCAGGAATCCCGCGTAGCGCTGCCGACAGGATGACCATCGCAAAACCGGTCTGGATCCAGATCAGGATCGCCATCAGAAAGAAGTTGTTCCAGAAGGGCAGCGAGATCCACACCTGCGGATCGCCGCCGATTGCCCGGACGATCGCATTCAGAAGGCCGATCTGCGTTTCGTTGCCGCCACGGAATTCGTAGATGAATTTCCAGATCACCGAAGCGCCGACGAACGAGATCGCCATCGGCATGAAGATCAGGCTTTTGGCGAGATTTCCCCACCAGATACGGTCGGTGAGCACCGCGATGACCAGGCCGAGGAAGGTGCAGGCTGCCGGCACAACGGCGAGCCAGAGGATGTTGTTGAAGATCGACTGGCGGAACTGCGCGTCGAAGAAGGCCCAGCGGTAATTGGCAAAGCCGACGAAATTGCCGCCGGAACGATCGTAGAAGGACAGGATGAAGGTCGCGATGACGGGATAGACGAGATAGACCGCGAGCAGCAGGAGTGCGGGTCCGAGAAACAGCCAGGGGCGGATCGTGGCTCTACGGTTGAGATTGGCCGAAGCCTTGCGGGCATCGCCTTCCGGCACCGGAAGTGCCACTGATAGCAGCTTGTCGGAAAGCCAGTAGTAGAGCGCGCAGGCAAAAACGCCGGCAACGACGACACCCATGGCAGATGCAATCTGAGCTAACATAGGCCCTCCCCCTTTTCTGCAGTGCTAAGCAGGTCTTCCGTCGTCATATCCGGGAAATGCCAACCCTGGAAATGCCCCTCGCCCCCGCATCCACCCTTCTCCCTGTGGTCGAGGGAGAAGAGCAGTCGCGAGCACAGCCTTCGACGCGAATGACTATTTCAGGCCGTCCCAGGCCTTCTGGATATCGCCGCCCACAGCCTTTGCATCCTTGCCGCCGACATAATCGATCATGCCGGTCCAGAAGGCGCCCGCGCCGATCTTACCGGGCATCATGTCGGATGCATCGAAGCGGAAGGTGGTGGCGGTGGTCAGCAGTTCGCCCTGCTTGCGCAGTGTGTCGTTGGCATAGGCTTCCGTCTTGGCGCCCTTGAACGGCGTGAGGAAGGAGGCCTGCGCCATCCAGACTTCATGGGCGATCGGCGTCTTCAGGAATTCGACGAAGGCCTTTGCCGCAGGCGAATCCTTGGTGATGGCAAACATCGTGCCGGCACCGAGGACCGGGGTGCCAAGTTCAGGCTTGGAGGCATAGGTCGGCAGGTAGAAGAAGTCCGCATCGACGCCCAGTTCCTTGTCCGCAGGGAAGAAGGACGGCACGAACGAGGCCTGGTGATGCATGTAGCACTTCGGCGGGATGTCGAAGAGGCCCTTCGGGCTGTCGCGGAAGTCGGTCGAGGCGACCGCTGCAACGCCGCCCGCGACGTATTTGTCATTGCGGGCGAACTTGCCGAATTCCTCGATGGCGCCAACCACTGCCGGATCGTCGAACTTGATCTCGTTGGACACCCACTTGTCATAGGTTTCGGCCGACGACGTCCGCAGCATCATATCCTCGACCCAGTCGGTCGCAGGCCAGCCGGTGGCACCGCCCGATCCGAGACCGATGCACCACGGCACGCCGCCATCCTGGACGATCTGGTCGGAGAGCTTGATCAGGTCTTCCATCGTCTTTGGGACTTCGTAACCGGCTTCCTCGAAATTCTCCGGCACGAACCACACGAGCGATTTCAGGTCGGCCTTGAACGGGAAGCCGAAATAGGCCTCCTTGCCGTCCTTGCCCTTGTAGGTGCCGTAGCGGATCCAGTCCTCGCCGGAGCCGTAATTGGTCTTGATCCAGTCGGCATTTTCCTGGCCGAGCGGCGTCAGAAAGCCCTTGGTCGCGAGATCGGCCAGAAGACCCGGCTGCGGGATGATGGCAATGTTGGGCGGCGAGCCGGCCTGGGTATCGATGACGATCTGCTGCTCGTAGTTCTCGGACGACGAGTATTTACCGTTCGCACCCGTCGCGGCATTGAAATAGGCGAGCACGCTGTTGAACAGCACCTCGTCCTCGCCACGCCAGGGACCGAACAGGGTCAGGCTCTGGCCCTTCAGGTCACCATGCGCGGATTTGAAATCCTCGTAGCTTTTCCAGTTGAACTTGGCATCTTCGCCGGGCGCGAACTTCAGTTCCTGCGCACCTGCAGCCCCTGCCAGCAGTGCGACGAAAGCCGTGCCGATCCAAAACGATTTCTTCATCGAAATATCCTCCCCTTTGAAGCGTAATCTACAGGGGGATTTAAGGCAGAGCCAGAGGTTTCAAGGGCGCCAGTGCAAGCAAAGCGCCTTGAATGTGATGAATGGTCCGAAATCAGAACTTTGGCGCAGGCAGCCCGGCGGCGCGATGGGCGGCGATTACGGTGTTGGCCATCAGCATGGCGATGGTCATCGGACCGACGCCGCCTGGAACCGGTGTGATGGCTGCGGCGACCTCTGAGGCCTCGTCAAAAGCAACGTCGCCGACGAGACGGGTCTTGCCCTCGCCCTTCTCCGGTGCCGGCACCCGGTTGATGCCGACATCGATCACGGTCGCGCCGGGCTTGACCCAATCTGCCTTGACCATTTCGGGCCGACCGACGGCGGCAACCAGGATATCGGCGTTGCGGCAGACGGCGGCGAGATCCTTTGTCTTCGAATGCGCCATGGTGACGGTGGCGTTTGCGGCCAGAAGCAACAGGCCCATCGGCTTGCCGAACAGGTTGGACCGGCCGATGACCACGGCATTCAGGCCGGACAGGTCTTCGCCATGGATGCGCTTGACCAGCAGCATGGAGCCGGCCGGCGTGCAGGAGATCATGCCTGTCGTCAGGTCACCGGTGGCGATCTTGCCGGCATTGGCGATGTTGAGGCCGTCGACATCCTTTTCCGGCAGAATGGACTGGATCACCGGCTCCTGATCGAGATGTCTCGGAAGCGGCAGCTGGACGAGAATGCCATGGATCGCCGGATCGGCGTTGAGCGTATCGACGAGAGACTGAAGCGCCTCCTGCGTCGTCTCTTCCGGCAACGTGTGCTGGATCGAATTGAAGCCGCACTGCTTCGCCATCCGGCTTTTGGAGCTGACGTAAGCGTGGCTGGCCGGATCGTTGCCGACGATGACGACTGCCAAGCCAGGCTTTGCGCCGCCGGCCCGTTCGAGGCCTTGCGCTGCCTCCGTGACTGCCGAAATGACCGATGCTGCCGCCTGCTTGCCGTCGATTACCGTGACCACGTGCCATCTCCCGTTGACCGAACAGATCTAAGCCGGAGGCTACCGCCTCAACTGGCTCACCTGCGCCTAATGCTGTCGGGAGCAAACAAAAGCAAGGTCAAATCTTGATCCGGGTGACCCGTGCCGGCCCTATCGTCCCGACGCGGTGCGCAGTTCGGAGTAGGTCTGCACCCGGTCGCGCAGTTCTATCATTTCCTGTCGCAGGAGCTGCAATTCCTCGATCGCCCGGCGATCCTCATGCGAGAGTTCGGAATAGGCAAGCTCTTCCTCCCGCATCGCATGCCGGTGCGGATCCGAAATTGCGACCGCGAGAAGCGGTGGAACGGCGGCCTGATCGTAAGGCTGTCTGTGTGCCATCAGCAGTTCGCGAAGCTGAGCGGACAGCGTCAGGCCATTGGCGGCCTCGCGCTCCTCCATTTCGTGTCTGTAATCCTCGGACACGGCATCGGTCTCGACGTCCTGCGCCCAGGCGTCGGAGCCCGCACCGTGATCATATTCGTAGGCTGCTGCGATCTCTTCGGACTCATCGGTAAGATCCAGATCGGCGGCCCAACGCGCATCCATCGGCAGCGCGGCGATGTCCTCGACACCGTCCATTTCAATCGGCGCATGCTCTGCCTCGAGATGGTCGATCGCGGGCTCCGGCGACGAACGGCGTCCCATCAGCATTGCGCCGGCAGCGCCGAGAAGCAGGCCAGCCATGGCGCCGAGCCCGCTCAGCGCGTACCAGGGCAGGCCGAGCCAGACGGTCGCTGGTGCTTCGTTGGGGGTGACGGTCAGAGGCTTTGATATCTGCACCCGTGGGGCGGTGACCAGCTTGGAAGAACCGGGGCTGTTGAACCGGCCGCTTGAGTAATTGTCGCGCGCTTCCGCAACGGCCGTTTCCAGCCCTGAGAGCGCTGCGATCTCGTCAGACACCGTCTTGTCTGCGGAAAGCTGTTCCAGCTTGGCGCGAAGTTCCGCGAGCTGCGCGGCGGCATGCACCTGCTGGCTGTTCAGCGACTTCACCAGTTGCTTCAACGCGTCCTGGACCGAGAGGCGCGCCTGTGCAAGCACTGCTTCGGCAGCCTGGAAACGCGGATGAAGCGGGCCGAGATCGCTCGAGAGCTGATCGACGGCAAGCTGTGCTTCCACATGCCGCTGGCGCTGATATTCGAGGCCGGTATAGTTCAGACTGTCCGGCAAAGGCTTGTTCAGAACGTCGGCGACCTTCATGGCGGAGGCCTGGCTCAGCCTGTCTTTCAGAGCGACGAGATCGCTCTCGGCCCGCTCGACATCGCGGCTCAGGTCGCGCATTTCGGAGGCCCGGCTTTTCAGTTCGGCAACCTTGTCCTTGCCGGTTCGGCTGACAAACCCTGAAAGCGCCGCTTCTGCGCGGCCCAGCGTGTCGCGAAGGGCTTCGACGGCTGGGTCGCGGCCATCGAAGGCGCCGACAGACAGGGCTGTCGGCACAGCATTGCCCAGCATGCCGACGATCTGGCGGGCCTCTTCAGGCTTTCCGGCCGTCGCCGCAATGCGCAGATCCGTGCTGCTGCGGTCGTATGAAATGGTGATTGCGCGGGTCAGGCGGTCGCGCAGACCCGCTTCGTCCTGCAGGGTCGTCGTCCCGGTGCCGGACAGGATTTCGTAGAGAAGGCCGGTCACGCTCTGGGGTTCGGTCGCAAAACTGCTGTCCTTGCCAAGGTTCAGGGCATGGATGAGATTGTCGATCGTGGTTCTGGCGAGAAGCTGCCCCGTCGCAGCAGATACGCTCTGCTCACTGACTGCCCCGACCTTCAGCTGCGTCTGGGCGGTAAACGTCGCCTCGCCGCTGCCAAGGAGGACGAGCGGCGCCACGCCTCCGAGGGCCGTCATCAGACCGATCCCGAGCAGCGCGGACGGGAGTGCACGCCGCGCCGGAAGGTTGTCCCGGGCGCTATCCTCGAGCAGGCTGTCGGGCTTTTCGATCTCAGAATTATCCATGGAAAGACCGTCTTGTTTCGCGGGCAGCACCGAAGCGCTCCGATTTTCTTAAGACAGTCTAAATTTCCATGGCAAAGAAAGCGTTAACGACGCGAAACCTGACCCGGCAGACGGAAGAGATCATCGTTTGCGGCAATCGTCAGAGCTGCGGAGGCAATGGCCGGCAGATGGACGAGGCGATCGAGATCCTGTGGACGGCGAAGATCGGCGATCACGAGATCAAAGCCGCCTTCCAGAACCGACGACGGATCGACAGTCTCGAAACGGTGCCAGGGCGCATGGCGGGAGAACGCGGTGCGCAGTGGCTTGAGAATCGCCACGTCGTTGCAAACCAGGCCGATGCGGCGGTTCTTCTCGGAAAATGTCAGGAACGCCGGGACGAAGGCCGAGGCGGTGAAGCGGTCACGCAGGCCGGGGCCGAACAGGCGTGCCGATATGCCGGCCAGACGTACGCTGCCACGAACCGGAAGCCGCGCGCGCGCAACGTTCTCACCCGTTTCTGAAAGGGTCCGATATTCGACGAGACCGCGTGAAAACGTTATGGTCGACGATGGATGTGGATCGTTGAGCATAGCCTCCGCACGCTCGAATGCGGCAGTCCAGCTCAGCTCTTCGATGCCGTTGCCCAGACCGTGCGGGACTGCCTTGAAGGCGTTGATGTGTACCGAGGCGTTCACGTGTGCTCTCCGCTCGAAAATCCAGTCGTCCTGGAGCCTAGCGGAAAGCGCTGAACCGGCCTTGAAGCCAACCGTTAAAATGCGAGCGATGTGTCGAAAAGACATGGCCGTTGAAGCGGCATGCCTGATCCGGAACGACGGATGCTCAGTGCGCCGGAGCTGCCGCCGGTGCCTCGACCTTGACGCCCTCGACGATTTTCTGGGCCGGAATGGGGTTGCTGCCGCGTCTTGCCGTGTTCGTGTCGATCGTCTCCTTCGACATATAGTCGAGCTGTTCGATCAACACGTTGGCGACGACCGTGTCGCCGAGCTTGGCGTTGATGCCGTCCTTGATCTTCATGCGAAAGGCCTCCGGATCGAAAGTGCCGACGCTTTTCAGGTCGATCATCTTTTCGCCCATCAGAAGCGAGAACAGTTGGTCCGTCAGAACGACTTCCATCGGAAGCTGAACGTGCTTGGACTTCATGCTGTCGACCGAAAGCGAGATGCGGCCAAGGAAATAACCCTGCACCGCGCCATTGTTGATGACCGGCAGGCTGACCGGGTTGCCTCGCACGATCGTGGTCACGACCGCGGCTTCCGCCTCGGTCGCCACGGGCGCCTTCGACATCTGCGCAGAGACATACACGCCACCGATCGTGGCGATGCAGACCCAGAGCCCGATCAGCAGAACCTTGATCATCAGGACGTGCCGAACCGGAACTGATGTTCCGAATAGGTGCCGTCGGCGTCCATGTCCTTGACGGCGTTCTTGAGGATGTCGGCAACGGCGCGGACGGCCTCAAGATGCGCTTCGACGCGCTGGGCGTTGAGCTTCAGCTTCTTCTTCAGGCCCTGCAACTGACCAAGATAAGGTGCCGACGTTTCCTTGACGTCCGGCCCGCGGAACAGGGTCGTCAGTTCATAGAGGCAGCGGCTCTTGTGGGCGTTCGACACTTTGAGGTCGAAGCCGGAGTCGCGGCCGATCCGATCATTCTCGTTATCGATGATCATCTCAAGACGGGAGAGCACGGTCTTGATGCGGTAGTCAGTGGAAACGACGTCCATATCAACCTTCTAATGTTAATTAATTTGATTTCTTGGCTGCGCCGGCGTTTTCCGACGGAGACAGGATCTGCCGCTGGAAATCAGTGATCATGCCCACCGCCATCTGGCGATCGCCTTCATCGGTCTTGGCATTCGGTGCCGTGCCACGTGCATGCTGAACCGACTGCGAGAACAGTTTTTCGGCAATACCGAAACCGCCCTGCTTGGAGACGGCATCAGCAATCTGTTCCGCCATCATGCCCTTCCAGAAATCGCCGGCGGAACCCTTGCCGAAGACTTCTTCGCTCTCGGATGGAAGCATGTTCTGGATAAACGTGGAGGCAACGCTTGCCTCGAACTTCCGGTAGGTCTCCGGAATATCCTTGTGGCGCGAAACACGGACGTTTTCGACCGTGGCGTCGGACCCGGCGGACTCTGCGGACTTGGCAGTCTGGCTTACGGCCTGGGCGAAACCCACACCGTTGGAGGCCAGCATGACCGATTGCGCCGTTGCTTCGTTTGCCTTCAGCTTTTCACGTGCGGCCTGAAGCAGGCCCGGATCTGCGGCCTGGACAACATCCAGGACAAGATCGCTCGGGGGGGAAATAGCCAATTCCAGTTCCTCATTATTTAGCGAACTGGATCATCCCTTATCAAGCTTGCTGGAAGCTGGTGTGGAGACCATCAGGCCGAGATCAACGAGATCGTACATGCGCTCGTCCTCGGCAAGCCGGCCTTCCAGCTCCTTTGCGTCGCCCATGCGCTCCTCGAGCCTATCGCCCTTGGTCTTTTCGCGCAGGACCCGCTGTTCCTGCGCCTTCTGCTGGGCAACGATCTGCTGGCTTCGCGAAAACAGGCGTGTCAGCCGGTCGGCGTAATTCTTGGAGAACTGCTGGTGTACGGGATCGGTCGAGGACAGCGCATCGACAGTCGTGTCGATGGATTGATCGATTTCCGCCTTGCGCTGCACCGTGGTGCTGAGCTCGAACTCGGCGAGCTTTTCTAGCTGGCGCTGGACATCGACTAGACGCCGCAGCTTGTCGGATTTCTTGTTGCCTGCCACGCGCGTCCTCCTTGGAAGCCTTGCCTACAGCCCGGTGAATACAAGCGGAAACCCGCGCACGAATTCCTCGATCATGGAGGCGATGCCGAGATAGAGCAGGAAGATACCGCCCATCAACGCATACGGCGTCGAGATGAAGTAGACCGGGATCTGCGGCGCCATCTTGTTGATCATTCCGACAGCGACGTTGAACATGATGCCGTAGACGAGGAAGGGGCTCATCAGCCTCAAGACGATCATGAACGTCGCCGACAACGTATCCGTCAGGGTGATCAGGATGCGCCGCGGATTGAGACCTTCGGCGAGCGGGATTGTCGTGTAGGAATCGACCAGCGACCTGATGACGATGTGATGGAAGTTCAGCATAAACAGGACCAGCAGGCCGGACAGGGTCAGAAGGCTGGTCAGCTGGCTTTCCGACGAATCTTCCAGCACGTCGGATCCGGGCGGACCGCTGAAGGAGATCGACATGGCGATGGCGGCGCCGGCAAACTGCAGACCCGACGCATAAAGGCGGGCGATCAGGCCGAACACTGCCCCGACGAGGGTTTCAGACGCAATCAGCAGGCCGAGACCCGCAGCGTCACCGGAAACCCTGGGGTAGATCGTATCCCAGACCATCGGCAGCACCGCCATGGACAGCGCCACCGATAGAAACAGCCGGACTTCCATTGGCAATCTGGCAGACGAGAACCCGGGCATGATCATGATGCAGCCGCCGATCCGGCAGAATGCAAGAAAGAGAGCGATGACCGTGCCCTGCGGGTCCGTTATCATGAGATCGATCCAAGTACCTTGATCTCGGTGCCCTTTGCCAGCTCGACATGCGACAGGACGGGAAGGGTTGCGAACAGCCGCTCGATGATCATGCGCACATAAGAGCGTGTCTCCGGCGACGTGACAAGTACGAAGGGCATGCCCTTGTCCATGTATTCACGGATGACTTTGCCCGCCTGTTCGCTGAACTCTTCGAGCGAGCGCGGATCGATGTCGAAATCGATGATGTCGCCCTTCGGATCGCGCTTGATAGCCTGGTGGAACAGAAGGTCCCATTTGGAGCCGAGACGCAGGACGCGAAGGATGCCGTTGTCGGCGAGATCGCCGCAGATCTGCTGGGCCATGCGGACGCGCACGTGCTCGACGAGCTGCTCGGTCTTGCGGACATGCGGCGCGAGTTCGGCCAGGGCTTCGAGAATGAGGTGCAGGTTGCGGATCGAGACGCGTTCAGCAAGCAGAAGCTTGAGAACCGCCTGAAGGCCGGAATAGGACATGTGCGACGAGCACATCTCGTCCGCGAGCTTCTTGTACTCCGGATCGAGACGTTCGATGAGGATCTTGACGTCCTTGTAGGACAGAAGCTGCGGCAGGTTGTTGCGGATGACTTCGCTGACATGGGTCAGAAGCACCGAGACGTTGTCGATCGGGTGGAAACCCTCGCGCTTTAGATCCTCGACGAAATGCTCCAGCACCGAGACGGCCGGCATGCCGAACGTGGGTTCGCGAACCTCGTCGCCGGGAACCGACGGCTTGCGATCCTTGCCGACGATGACGAGGACTTCGCCCAGTCGCAGCGTGCTGCTGGCGACCGTCGTTCCGTGGATGCGGATCTGGTAGGACTTTTCCGGGATCTGGATATCGTCGACGACCTTGATTTCCGGCACGACGAACCCGTATTGCGTGGCAAACCGCTTGCGCATCTTGCCGACGCGGAACCCGAGTTCCTGGTGTGCGCCGAGAAGACGCGGCGAGACCTGCTTGCCGAGCGCCAGTTCGATTTCTGCCGTCTTGAGGACGTTCTTGACCGAATCCTTTTCCGATTCGCGGTTCTCGACGACCTTCTTTTCCTCGCTCTCGCGCACCCTCTGGTTCTCGGCTTCGATCTGCCGCGGAATGACCCAGCCGGCACCGGCGAGAAGGAATGCAAGCGTCATGAACGGCATGAACGGCAGGCCGGGCACCAGTGCCAAGGTCGCCATCATGCCGGCTGCGACCCACAGAGCGCGAGGATAGCCGCTCAGCTGGCCGATAACAGCTACGTCGGTGGAACCCTGGGTACCGCCGCGGGTGACGATCAGGCCGGCTGCGAGCGAAACGATCAGCGCCGGAACCTGGGAAACGATACCATCGCCGACCGACAGCTTGACGAAGACGTCGGCGGCTTCGCCGATTTCCATGCCGTGACGGAAGTACCCGATGATGATGCCGCCGAACACGTTGATCGTGGTGATCAGCAGGCCGGCGACAGCGTCACCGCGAACGAATTTGGAGGCACCGTCCATGGCGCCGAAGAACGAGCTTTCTTCTTCCAGCTCGCGGCGGCGCAGCTGCGCCTCCTTCTCGTCAATGATGCCGGCGGACAGATCGGCATCGATCGACATCTGCTTGCCGGGAATGGCGTCGAGGGTGAAGCGCGCGCCGACTTCGGCGATACGCGTCGCACCCTTGGTGATGACGATGAAGTTGACGACGATCAGGATCAGGAAGACGATCAGACCGATCACGAAATCGCCGGACATGACGAGGTTCGCGAAACCCGCGATCACGCCGCCGGCGGCGGTATGGCCTTCGTGGCCGTGCGAAAGAATGACGCGGGTGGTGGCGATATTGAGCGCCAGCCGGATCATCGTCGCGATCAGAAGGATCGTCGGGAAGGACGAGAAGTCCAGCGGCCGCTGGATCCACAGCGCCACCATCAGGATCAGAACGGAAAAGGCGATCGAAAACGCCAACCCGATATCGATCATGAAGACCGGCACCGGCAGGAACAGGATGCACAGGATGGCCATGATACCGACGGCAAAGCCGATATCGCGGCCATTCGGCGCGGCCTTCACGGGGGTAATGGACGTCTTCGTCATTGCCATATGCGGTATCTCTTCATGAGATTAGAAAGGCGCATGCTGCGCCCATGGATCGCGCAAAAAGCAAGACATGATAATGCCCAGACCTGTTGCGACAGATCCCTTCTAGGCAGCGAAGCTTGTGTGAGGGTGTCCGCCATCATCGCAGGCGAAGCGTGCGAGCAAGCCTCGCAGCCTTGGCAGCCGTGCGCTAGAAACCGGACTGGACGCGCGAAAAAACGAGATCGGTGAAAAGCGAGATCTGGCCGCCGATGAAGGGAGCGGCAATCCCGAGCGCCAGCATGACGGCGACGATCTTGGGCACGAATGTCAGTGTCATTTCCTGGATCTGCGTCAGCGCCTGAATGAGCGCCACGACCATGCCGACAATCATCGCGGTCAGCACTGCCGGGCTTGAGGCGATGAGAATCGTCCATATCGCCGAGTGCATCATGTCGAGAGCATCGGCTTCATTCATTGCAGGATCATCCGGGGCATTGGTGTCGTGGCCATCATCATCTGGCGCGAATCGCATGCGGATGATGACAGCCACCGACCGCCAATGCAATTGAGCGACCGGTACTGCCCCCGGCAAAACCGCAGGCTCGCCTGCAATTTCAGGAATTCAGTCGGATCAGGACTCCGAGGACTTCGTCGCAGATATCGTGATGCCGTCGCCGATCGTGATCTCCTTGCCAGCATCGGTCGTTGCAACCAGACCGTCGGACGTGACTTCGATCGATTCGACCACACCGCTGGTCTTGCCATCACTGCTGGTGATCGTCTTGCCGATATAGGACGAGGCGTTCGACAGCGACGACTGTGCGATCAGGCTTTCCAGGTTGGTGTTCGTCTGGATCGACTGTTCGACCTGCGAGAAGGTTGCAAGCTGCGAGATCTGTTCGCTGGCATCCAGCGGATCGGTCGGATCCTGGTTCTGCATCTGGGCGATCAGAAGCTGCAGGAAAGCGTCGTAATCGAGCGAAGCGCTTGCCGCAGCGGATGAAGCCTTCGACGAACTGGTTGCAGTCGTCGAGGTTGCGGATGATACCGTATCTACTGCCATAGCCCCATCTCCTTGCGCAGACCGGCGATAGCAGCCGGCGCGACTTCCTTGCTGTTCAGGATGCGCTCTTCGACAGGATAGAGCGCGCGGATTGCCTTCAGTGCTTCAAAAGCGCGATCGGAGGCGACAAGCGCATCGATCTGCTTGAGCTCGTCGATGATTTCCGGATTGCGGAAGCATGCGAGCAGCATCATGACCGACCGGCGGAACATGGTCACGGCCTGGTCCTTGCCTTCCGGATTGATCAGCATCATCTGTGCGATGAAGTACAGCTGACGAAGCGGGGTCGTCGTATCCTCGGGCTGGAGAACATGGTTTTCCAGCAGGAACGTAACGTTGTTGAGGAATTCGAGAGAAACCTTGCGATCAACACGCAGGACTGCGCCGTTGATGAAAATCTTTTCGCCGGACTTCAGCGAGATACGCAGTGTGCTTTTCATCTTAGGCCATCCCTGATGATGGTAGTCACGTCGATAATGCCCTGGTAATTGTCGGACTGCTTCTTACGAATGCGTTCGCATTCCTTCAGTATCCAAAGGGCGATGGAGATCAGCTTTGCGCGCAGCTCGATGCCGAGCTCGTTGTCGGGCTGGTTGAGGTCTTCGATAAACCGGGTCCAGACCCTGCGCGTATAATGGATGGCCTCGACGGCCTCGCGTCCATAATGCGATTTGTTCGGGACTGCAGAGAGGAGCTCAATGGAGCGGGCCAGAACCTGGCGTTCTCTCTCTCTAGCGCTTGCGAGGTCATCCTTGATTACCTCGGCATACGCAAACTGGAACATGCTTGCTTCCTTCATGTTGCAAACCAAATGCCGCGGGGCAACTACCCATTATAGATAGTTGACGAGGCTCAGTCCCTGGATCTTGGAGGTGATGGTGTATGAGGTCTCTACTTGCGTCAACAACGTGTTGAGACGCACCGAAGCATCATAAGTATCCACGCCGACGAGATCTGTCAGTTGGGTGTTGATGATATCCATTTGCGCCGACATGGCGGTATTGGCCTTTTCGACGCGCTCCTGGGAAAGCCCCATGGAAGAGCGCTCAGCATCGATGCCGGACACCGATAGGCCGGCAAGATTGGTAACGGTCGCGTTGACCTTGTTCAGTGCATCGGCGGACAGGCCCGCCGTTGCCAACTGGGACGTGATCAGGCTGCCGAGAACGAGGTTTTTGAAGCCATCGGCATTCAGGCTCGTCGAAGTGGTGACGGTCTCAGACGTGCTGACACGACCGGTCATTTTGGTGTCGGACGCGTTTGTCCAGCCGGACCAGTCGAAGGACGACGTATAGTCCTCGAGGAAGGTCGCCATCTGGCTGGACGATATATCCGATGCGCTGGAGATACCGTTGGCCGACATGAAGCTCGAAAACTGCGTGTTGAAGTCGTCCGTCAGGTCGGTGATGAAGCTGTCGTCCAGAGGTGCGGCATCGGTGTTGATGCCGGAAAACAGATACTCGCCATTGACCGAGACGTTTGCGTAGCTGACGAAATTCTCGAGCACGGACGTCGCCGTATCGGCAGAAACCTGCAAGCTCGTCTTGTCGCTGCTGCCGGAGAGCGCGACCAGCGAATCCAGCAGCGTCTGGCCGGAGTCGGACATCTGCTCCATCGCAAGCTGCGAGGAATCCATTCGCTGATTGGTCAGCGAATTGGAATCGATGATTGCCTGCAGCCGTGATGACTCGCGGCCGTAATCGAGGCTTGCAGACGTCCGCGTACCGAGTTCCAGACCCGTATCCGCATAGGTACCGTTGACCGATTCCTTCTGCAGTTTGGCGATCTCGGTCTGCGAGTTCTGTACGGTCAGCTGCATTGTCTGGCTGACGGAAAGGGTTGAGATGGATGTCGTCTTCATGACTTAGTTCGCAGCCTCCATCAGCGCCGCCAGCATCTCGTCAATGGTCGACAAGAGCTTTGAGGCCGCCTTGTAGGATTGTTCGACATCGAGGAGGAGGATCAGTTCCTCATCGAGATTGACGCCCGTTGCGTTGGAATAGGCCTCGGTTGAACGCGACAGCATGGCCGTCGTGGTTTCCGCAGCATTTGTGGCTCCGCTCCGGTATTCCTCGACCCAGCCGACTGAATCCGTTGAGTAATCCAGCAATGTGGCCTTGTCGCCGATCTTGGCGGCAGGATCAAATTCCATGGAAGTCTCGAAGCCCGAGACATATTCGCTGAGCAACGTGGAAAAGCCGCTCGCGCTTTCGGTGTTGACACTGGCACCCGAAATCGAGCCGTCCCTGAGCTTGGTGGGGTCGGCGACCGCCTCGGCATTGACCGTGATGATCCCAGCCAGGCCGGTGATGATCTCAGCCGTTTCAAAATCGACTTCGTCGCCTGTGGTCGTCGTGAAAAGACCGGCGATCTGGCTTGCGCCATCTGCTTCAGAAAACAGGGAAATCAGGCCGCGGGCAATTTCGTCGAGCTGGTCCTGGTACGTTGGATAGACCTCGTCACGCAGCTGGACGAGTGCCTGAAGCGACCCTTGCGCCGTCGTGTCGCTGCTCTGGCCGGCTTTCAGCTCCACGCCGTCGATATAGACTGCGCCGCCGACCGTCGTTGCATCGTAACCCGCAGTCGAATCGAACGTTACAGGCCGTGCCGTGCTTTCGAACAGCGTGATGCCGCCATTCGTATAGATCGACATGTCGTTGTTGTCGCGCGTCGCGGTGCTGATGCCGACGATGCCGGAAATCTGCTTGAGCAGGCTTTCGCGGGTATCGAGAGCATTGTTGCCGTCGGTGCCGGCCGCAGCCGCCGTCACAACCGCCTTGTTGGCCTGCTCGAACTGCGCAAGCAGCTTATTGAGCTTGTCAACCTGGCCGGAAATCTGGGCGTCGGTGCCAGCCCGAAGCTGCTGCACTTCGGTGGTGCTGGTATTGAGAGCCGTCGCAACATCGACCGCCGAGTTGACCGCAGCCGAAGCGAGCGTCACGTCTCCGGGGGTCGCCGCGTAGGTCTGCAGCGCGTCCCGCAGTTCGGACAGTGCCGTGGACGGAGCAAGCGAATACCCGTCCCCGCCCATGATTGTGTAGACGGATTCCAGTCCGGCCAGCAATGTCTGCTGTCCCGCATCGTCGGCCGTAGACGAGAGTGTCTGCTTCAGCAGCGCGGCGTCTTCCGTCCGCGCTGTCTGAACGGTCGTGGCACCGGTATAGGCGTTCGTGACAGTCGCTGCGGAACGGCGGTTGTAATCGCTGTTCCCGACGTTTTGAACGTTTGTCGACAACACCCCCGTCTGCGTGGCGGTGTTGTTCAAGATATTCTTTGTCGTACTCAGTGCCGATGCGAGTGACATCGCTTAACTCCTGAAACTACCGGACCAGATTAATCAGTACGTCCATCAGATCGGAACCGGTCTGGAACACTTTGGAATTGGCGCTATAGCTGCGCTGCGCTTCGATCATCTCGGTCAGTTCGTTGGCCAGATCGACGTTGGAGGTTTCGAGCGCGCCCGAAACGATCTCGCCAAATCCACTGGAGCCGGCAAAGCCGAGGGTGACCACGCCGGAGCTGCTCGTCGTGCGGTAGACGTTGCCGGAGGAGACTTCGAGGTTGTCGGGGCTTTCGACCGTCGCCATGGCGATCTGGTACAGCGACTTCGACGAACCGTCCGCATAGACCGCGTTGATCGTGCCGTCTGATTCGATCTTGACGCTGGAGATGGAGCTCGGCGCGCTGCCGTTGACGCTGCCGCTCGAGATGTTCGACTTGGCCGACAGCTGCGTCATGCCGGCGAGATCGAACTTGATCCCGTTGACCGTGACAGAAAGCTCCTCGGCACCGTCAACCGTTTCAAGCTTGCCGGACGAATTAAACGCGAGCGACAGGTTGGCGAGTTCGCCATCACCGCCATAAGGGAAGCTGCCGGTGCCGGTCGTGCTTGCGTCAGCTGCGTTATAGACGCTGAGCTGCCATTCGCCTGCAGCCGTCTTCGAGAAATAGAAGTCGTAGACGATCGGGTTGCCGAGGCTGTCGTAGCTGGTCAGCGACGTCTTCAGCGTGCTGTCCATGTCGACGTCGACATCTTCGGTGTTGTCGGCCGGCAGGTCTGCGGCGACGACATCGGACGCGCTGTTGAGGTTGCCGGAGAGCGACCCGGAGGTCGACGCGACCGCACTCAGTTCCGAGCCGCCGACATTGATCGGGACCAGGCCGTCATAGCTGTTGACGACGGTCGTCGGGGTTCCGGAATCGTAGGAGTAACCGAGGAGCGTATAGCCTGCAGAGTTGACCAGGTTGCCCTGCTCGTTCGGCGTAAAATCGCCGGAACGGGTCAGAAAGGTCTCGCCCGCTGAATTCTGTACGACGAAAAATCCGTCGCCCTGGATGGCAAGATCGGATCCTGACGTGGTGTATTCGAGAGCACCCTGCTCAGAAATCGAATACTTCACGCTGGTTTCGACACCACCGGAATTGTATGAGCCGGCCGTCGATGGCAGCACTAGCGACGCAAACTGCGTGGACGACTTTTTGTAGGCAGTCGTCGACGAGTTAGCAATGTTATCGCCAACGGTGCCCAAGCGGTTTGCCTGTGCATTCATGCCCGATACGGCGGTTTTCATAGTTCCGAAAAGGCTCATAGCAATCCTCGTTGCACTTAGGCTTATGACTTTAGGGGATGGGCCTTGCGTGAAGCTGTCTGCGTGCTGGCATCGAGCGCTGATCTGCGTCGAAGTCGAGGGCCCTATCTGTCTGACAAAAATGACAAATCGAGCACGCAAAAAAAATGGCACCTCATATTTGGGTGCCATTTTCAGTGTTAGTTCCAGTCGATGCAGTATCCTAAGAACCGCTTCGAATCGATGGGATCGAAGCCCAGTTTCTTGCGAAGCTTCTTGCGAAGCTTGCTGATGTGGCTTTCGACCACGTTCTCTTCGACGTCCTCGTCGAACACGCCGTAGATGGCGTTGAAGATCTGCGACTTGGAAACCCGACGGCCGCGATTGGCAATCAAGTATTCCAGGATGCGGCGTTCGCGCCGTGGAAGTGCAAACGCTTCGCCTTCGACTTCCGGATCGCGGCCATCGGAGAAAACCCGGATCGCGCCGATGTCGGTGTGATTGGCAACCGCGTTCAGGCGGCGGCGGATAGCCGCTGCCCGTGCCAGAATTTCCCTTGGATGAACCGGCTTGCGCACAACGTCATCGACACCGCAGTCGAAAAGCGCAAGCGTGGATTCCAGGGACGGCTGATCGCTGACAGCGATTACCGGTGCACTGCTGCGTCCACGGATTGCCCGTGGCAAATCATGGATCAGGTCGCCCTGACCAATCAAAAACGCCTCGATTGCAGCAATATCGGCTTCCGCTGCCGAATTCACCCAATCTGTAAATTCTTCCGGATCAAACCCGGTAGAAGGAACGCCTTCGCGCCCAAACAAAGACGTGTAACCGTCTTTCACTATTTCTCGTTCATCAACCACTACGATCATTCGTCCGCCTCCGAATCAATATCGCATCTCTGTGAGAGAGTGATACGAATCGTCAGGAATCTGGGCAACTAGAGGAAGTAACAGGGGCTTGCTAATAATTGATTAACCATGTTGCGCCGATTTGGTACTAGATCTAGTGGAAAAAGGGTGGCCTCCCCATAATGCGCGGTGGAAAATTAATTTTTGAGAAAATGCTCACTTGAAAACGCAGTTTGAACGCATTCTCTCATCGGCAGCCGTAAACAGATATTAGATTTCACTAATTTCTATTTCAGGTTGCGCTCGGACCACAAAAATTCGTCGCGTTCCGCGTCCATTTTCCGAAGTCGGTGGCAACAAGATTGGCGATCACCCGGCACACATAGCGCTGCTGCGCCGGATTGTTGTTGGGACCGGCATGATATCTGGCGACTGCCATCGTCCATGTCTCGTGCTTGTCGTGCAGCCGTTTCAGAAATAGCGCCGCATATTCGACGTTCTTTCTCGGGTCGAGCATGTCCGGAACCGAGGCAAACTCCTCGCCATGGAAGTGGTGATTGATCTGCATGCAGCCGAGATCGATCAGCTTGGCGCCCGTGCTCTTCGCCTGGGTAAAGAGCTGCATCGCCTCCTGCACAGACGACGCAAAATAGGCCTTGCCTTCGATATTCAGCGCATAGGGACTGAGCGATCCCTTGCGGCCGGTCTCGGTCAGTCCCACCGAGTAAAGGATGCCTTCAGGGACGCCGTATTTTCGCGCTGCGGCTTGGATCTGGGCCTCGCAGATGCTGACCTGTTCCGAGGTGATCTTGCCGTTTCCAGTCTGGCCAGTCCCTGGCTGGGCGGTTCGGGCCTGATCGCGCCGCTGCGGCGCGCCGGCGCGCTTCTGCGTCCCGGGCTGCGCGGCGTTGGGCACGTCTGCCTGCTGAGGAGGCTGCTGGGTGGCGTAGAGCTGCCAGGCGCGGGCTTCGAGCGCGCTACAGGTAAATGTCGCCAGTGCCAGTGCTGCCGATGTCAGTTTCAACGACAGTCTCATTGCGCTTCTCCATGTC
>Ga0213835_100347_pt1 | contig 48795 bp, 43 predicted proteins | sample SWPATP01_FD_160576 | JGI IMG/M metagenome (GOLD analysis project Ga0213835, IMG submission 160576) | Coastal seawater microbial communities from Marineland, Florida, United States - SWPA TP0 #1 | ecosystem: Environmental > Aquatic > Marine > Coastal | place: USA: Florida | collected 2016-08-05
CCTGCTCGAACCACTGGGCTATATACCGCCGGCCGAAGCTGAGGCAAACTATTACAAGCAACTGAGCAGTCAAGCTATCCTGGCCTGACTCACACTAACCGGCCTCCACGAAAGCCGGGGCGATTCAGGAGCCGCGCTATGAACGGCCTACTGCCTGTTTGTCTGTCACTAGATGCGTCGAGCCAGAACGACCTTCATCATTTTGCTTGATAAATCAGTGTGGCATTTGTCCGTTAGTTTTGTGTGTCGACACCGCAGGATAACGATGCGTTGCTTCACGCCGGCCCGTTCAAGCCGCCCGGTGGGTCGGCATCTCGTACAGCTGGCGATGCAGGTCTTCGCCCGAGTACATCGCCATGTTCACGCCTGACTGGGTCGTCCACTGGCCGATGTGGTACAGCCCGGCGACCGGGGTCGTATTCGGCAAGGTTTTCAGATAGCGCATGCTGGCCAGGCTATAGCCCGACACCGCGCCGTCCTGGGCGCCGGTGTACCGCCGAAACGAAAATGGCGTTGCGGCGTCGACCAGTTCGATGTCGTCGCCAAGGCCCGGAAAGGCGGCGGCCAGGCGTTCGAGCACGATCGCTGTCGCCGCCTGCTTCGCCGCGTTGTAGGCCGGCATATCGTGGACATGATCCGCGGATTGTTGTCCCCAGTGGCCGAAGGCGGAAATCGGCAGGGCTGCCCAGACGCACAAGGTGGCGTGGCCGGCGGGCGCCAGTCCTGGATGGGTGGCGCTCTGGACTTCCACGCGCAGCGGCATGGTCCGCAAGTCCGCCGGCCCATCCTGCCAGTGTGCCGAAGAACCGAGCAGGGACAGGCTTCCTCCATGCAGCGCGATTCCCTGCACCGTCCGCTTCAATCCAAGAAAAACGCAAAAACACGACAGGCTCGGTTCGCGATCGAGCATGGACGTGACTTGCCGCGCAACGCTGTGCTCGGCTGCCAGCAGGCGCGTGTAGAGCTGGTAAGGATCGATATTCGCAACGACCTTGCCCGCCCGGATCTGCTCGCCACCATCGAGCTCGACGCCGACTGCCCTGCCGTCTTCCACCAGCACGCGCGTTACCTTGCGCTGCAATAGTACTTTGCCTCCCTGGCGCACCACGGTTCGGTGCAGCAACGACGGCAGGCGCCGGTGATCGCGGTGGACGGGGCGCCACACTTGTTTTTTGCAAATGGCGCCGATCATGTACATCAACAGGACAGCCCGGGCGCGCGGATAGGCAATCAGGCTGAACAGGCTGTGGACCAGGACCGGATCGTCAAAATAGTCCGCCAGGGCTTGCTCCGCGGGTTTGCTGCCGCGTTGCATCAAAATGCGGGCGGCCCGCGCATCATTCTCGAGCACAGCCTGGCAATCGTCGAGGAAATCGCGAATCTGTGCGGCTTGATGGGGAAACACACCAGTCAGGCTGGCGAGCAGTTCGGCAGCGCCGGTTGGAATCAACAGGGGATGCGGCAGTTCTTCTGAAACAATCGATTTGAATATATCGATGCGCGTGAATTGATATTCTTCATGCAAACCCAATTTTTCGAGCAGGCGATAAAAACGCTGGCCCGGGCCGCAATCGTTGGTCCATTCCAGGGCCACGTTGAAAACATAGGGACCATGCTTGAAGGCGGTAAAACAGCCGCCCGGGAGATAATGCTGGTCAATTACCAGCACGCGCTTGCCGCTGGTCCCGGCCAGGCCGGCAAAAGCCAGTCCCGCCATCCCTGCCCCGATTACCACGCAATCGTAATCCGCCATATATTCTCCCGACCCGGTACCTGCATCCCGCTTAATAGCGCAGAGAAATGACAATAGCGGCCCCGTCTTGCTCCACCTCGAAAGCGGCATCGTCGAAAGCGGGCGGTCCCATGCGAATCGGCGCGTCGCGCGAGAAACCATAGCCTTCGGTCGGCATACCAATCAGATTGCGGTCCAGCTTTCTATTCGAATTTTCGTCGTGATACACGGTGACGGCATAGCGTCCCGGCGCCACTTCCGGAAAACTCAGCATCACAGTGCCGGCGCTGGCCGATTGGGTTTTTACTGCGCTACAACGCTTGAGGAAGGTGGCCTTGTCGCAGAGTGCCGCCGTGATGGTTCCCTGAGCGTTGCTGACGTTGCGCACGCTCACGGTGACGTTGCCACCATGCGCGTACGCGCCAGACAACAGCGCTGCGGGCAGGACGCACAGGCGCAGCAGAGTCGAAAGCTTCATGGTTCTCCCGATTAAAACGCAGACTCTAGCATAAGAAATCTTATTGAAAAGAAAAAATTTTATTCAATAAAATTTTTAGTCTGGTTAACCATTTGTGCAAATGCGAATTACCCGCGATGCATAGCGCTAATAAAATCGACTATTATCTTCGTGGGGTTTATAAAATTATGCCGACTGCGTACCCGGCATGCATTTTCTATTCTCTTTGCATGCATCCTTCTTACCCTGATTGGATAATATGTACATGGCATAAAAATAGTGTTGTAAAAAATTAATTTCATTAAATTTTTATTGGTTTTTTTCCAAAAATTCTATGCTACGATTGATTTGCGTCAATTATTTCCACCAATCAAAGGAGAGCGCCATGTCGCAACGTCGTCAACAAATCAAGGAACTGATTGTCAACCGAATGAACCTGCGTATCGATCCGTCGAGTATCGACGACAATGCGCCGATTTTCGGAATGGAAGAGAATAGTCTCGGGCTCGATTCGATCGATGCGCTGGACCTGGTGGTCGGTATCTATGAACAATTCGATGTCGAGGTTCAGGATTCCGACATGCATATTTTCCAGAGCGTCGCGACGATCGACGCTTTTGTCGAAGAAAAACTGGCAGTCGCGAGCGCAGAATGAGCGGGGCCGCGCGCAGGAGAATCGTGGTAACCGGATTGGGTATCTGCGCCGCGAACGGTGCGAATATCAAGGAATTCCGCGCCAGTCTGATGCAGGGTATTCCCGGTATTCGCGACATAACCGATTTCGATGCGCGCGGATACCGTAACAGTCATGCCGGGGTCGTGCGCGAACAGGGCGCGGGACTCGGCCCGGAGGACGAGGGGCTGGACCGCGCCAGCGTGCTTGCCCTGCAGTCCGCCCATGAAGCAATGGCCGATGCCGGACTCGAGATCGGCGCGGCGCTGTCCTATCGCACCATGGTCGCGGTCGGCACCTCGCTGGGCGGCATGCACGGCCATGTGCGGCGCATGCGGCACGACTTCGATCAGAATCCGGAAACGCAGTTCGAGGGCCCGTTCGACGACATGCTCGACCTGCCTCCCTGCCAGATCGCCAACTTGCTGTGCCAGCGGCTCGGTGCCCGCGGCGGTAATTCGACCGTGGTGACGGCCTGTTCGGCCGGCAGCAACTCGATTGCGGTCGCGCTCGACTGGATCCGCCAGGACCGGGCCGATGTCGTGATCGCCAGCGCCACCGATCCCCTCTGCGAGCTGTCGTTTTCGGGCTTCAATATTCTGATGGCGCTCAGCCCGGACAAGAGCCGGCCCTTCGATCGCGACCGCGACGGGCTGGTGGTCGGCGAAGGCGGCGGCACCCTGATCCTCGAAGACTACGAGCATGCCGTACGACGCGGCGCCCATATCTATGCCGAAATCGCAGGGTATGGCCTGAGCAACGACGCCTACCATCCGACCCAGCCCGATCCCCAGGCCGGCGGCGCCTGTCGTGCCATCCGGCGCGCGCTCGACGATGCCGGCTTGCAGCCTGCGGACATCAACTATATTAATGCGCACGGCACCGCCACCCGCTACAACGACGAAATGGAATTGCGCGCCGTCAGCTCGGTGTATGGCGAGCTGCTGGAATCGATTCCGATGAGTTCGATCAAGTCGATGGTCGGCCACACGCTCGGCGCCGCCGGCACGATCGAGGCGATCGCCACCGTCCTGGCGCTGTCCGACGGCTTCCTGCCGCCGACCGTCAACACCAGCACCCCGATCGAAGGCTACCGCTACGATTTCGTGCCGCAGGCGCGCATGGCGGCCGGCTTGCAGAATGCCTGTTCCCATTCGTTCGGCTTCGGCGGCAACGCCGCCTGTCTCGTCATCGCACGGGCGCCTGCCGCCGCGGCGCAGCCGGCGGGAATGGAAGACTAGCGGCATGGCGATGGTTCCGAAAATCTCGCTGTTGGTCATCACGCACAACAAGCTCAGCTATTTGCGGGTCACGCTGCTGACCCTCCAGCTGCTCGACTTCGACCATGCCGACTTCGAGGTCGTGGTGGTCGACGACGGTTCCACCGACGGCACCGCGTCCTTCCTCGAGCAGTTCGAACCGGGCTATCGATTTGCCTGGGTGCGGCAGCCGAACGGCGGCCGGGCAGCGGCGCGCAACGCCGCCGCGCGCCTGGCGCAGGGCGAGTTGTACGTGATTGTCGATGACGACTGCCTGATGCACCCGCAGGCGCTGACCCATCTCTGGCAGGCCTACCAGGCCGCGCCGCAACGCATGCTCATTGCCAACGTGCAGCACATCGGTGTCGGGCACGTTCCGGGCATGCTCGAAGCGGTGGTGCGCAAGGGAACGGTGCCCTGGAACGACTTGCATGACTACATGCCGGTCGATACGGAATATGCGCTGGCCGATCTGATGCGCCGGATTAAGAGCCTGGGGCTCGATCAGTGTGCCGTACCCTGGATCGTCGCCCAGGGCGCGAGCATCTCGATCGGCGCCCGCTGTTTCCGGGATCTCGGCGGCTTCGACGAGCGCTTTGTCGCCTATGGGATGGAAGACTTCGACTTCGGCTACCGCTTCAGCGAGCAGGGCGGCAGCTTTCAATACGTGCCGCAGGCGCTGCTCTACCACCTCGACCATGGCCACGACCGCACCGCGCTGTTCAAGGAAAGCACCGTGACCACGCGCGCGTTCTATGCCAAGTTCCCCGAGCGTCCGGAAATCCGCCATTTCACCAAATTCCTGTGCGGTGCGATCACGTTCAAGGAATTTAACAACCGGGTCGCCGAACAGAAGGGCATGGCGCCGGTCGCGGACATGAATGTATGTTTTTCGCCATTCGGCATGATCCGCTACCGGGATAGTCAGCTCGACAGCGGCACGCCGGCGCCCGCGCTGCAGTACACCAAGGCCCAGGATTTCCGCTTGCGCTTCCTGATCGACCGCATCAGCGGCGACATCGACGCCGATGCCAGCCCGCTGCGTCCGCTGCACGTCGAGCCGGGCAAATCGGTGCTCGTCATCGCCCCGCACATGGACGACGAGGTGATCGGTTGCGGCGGCCTGCTGAGCCAATACAGCCGGGCAGGCTCGGTCGTGACCGTGCTCTACCTGACCGATGGCGCGATGCGCAACCTGCCGCCCGAAGCCTACCTCGGCCTGTGCCGCGATCGCCGTGCCGAGAGCGAACGCGCCGCCGACATCCTGGGCATCGAACGCTGCATGTACCTGTCCATCCCGGAACGCAACCTTGCCGCGGCGGCCAGCGATCCGGCGCCGATCCGCCGTGTGCTCGACGAATGCAAACCGGACATTATCGTCGTCCCAAGCGAACTCGAACATCATCCGGATCACCGCGTCGCCTGCCAATGGCTGCGCCTGGCGCTGCGCGACCTGCGCTGGCGGCCGCAAGTGCTCTGCTATGAAGTCTGGGGCAGCTGCCGTCCGAACCGCCTGCTGGTACTCGATGCCCCGACCTGGCGCCACAAGGTCGAGGCGCTCGGCCAGTACCAGTCCCAGTTGAAAGAACTCGACTATCAACGCCTGATGGACTACCTCAACGAAAAGCGCGGCTTGCGCGACCCTGGCCGCACCCCCGGCGCCCGTGCCGAAGCATATCGCCAGATCGATGCCCTGGAGTTCAGCGCCCTATGAACCCAACGACGCTTCTCGAACGCTACCGGCGCGTACACCGGCCTGGCCAGGATTGCCGCATCACCTCGGCACGCAACCTGCTCGAGCTGCATGGCTACCGGCATAGCTACGCCACCGTTCAGGGCCTGAGCAGCAATTTCTACTTTTCCTACCGCACCGGTTTCATGCCGCTCGACCGGCTCACCTTTGCTGGAGGGGATGTCTGCGGGCACTACTTCCCGGTCTCGGGACAGCGCCTGGAGGTGCTGGAAAACCTGGCCTACCTGTATGGCGCCGAGCTCGTCACCGGCGCCGGCGAGGACGACGCCCGGGCCCAGGAAACGCTGCTCGCCTTCCTCGACGAAGGGATCCCGGTGCTGGTGGCGGTATCGCGCCACGTGCTGGGTGACTACGTCGGCCGGCCGCTGCGCTTTCCCGCCTACCTGGGCAACATCCGTTTCGGCGGCCATTTCGTGACCGCCGTCGGCCATGACCGCCAGCGCGGCACCGTGTCGCTCTTCGATACCGATCACATGCAGCTGCTCGAGGTGCCGCTGGCGGTGCTGGCCAGGGCCCGCACGGATGGCGACCATGACGCCGCATGCGTGATGCAATCGCACAAGCGCTGGGCGGTGTTCCTGCCCGGCAGCAGTGCGCCGCCGCTGGGGCACCTGATGCGTACCGCGCTCGAGCGCAGCGTCCAGTTGTGGCGCGCGGCCCCGGTCGATGCCGCGGGCGCCGCCGGGCTGGAAGGGGTACGCCGCCTGTGCGCGGAGCTGCCCGGCTGGGCCGAGCGCAGCGACCTGTCCACGGACAAGCTGAAGGCGACCGTCTTCATGTTGGGCATGTCCTCGGAAATGCTCTCCGGCGGCAGCCTCGGACGGCGCTGCTTCGGCATGTTCCTGCGCCAGGCGGGCAGCACCTTGCGTTCGGACAGCCTGCTCGCCGCCGCGCTCGACTACGGCGTGCTGAGCGAGTTGTGGCAGGAGTTGATCGGCGAAGTCAAAGCGCAGGTGTTTCACGAAGCGGGACCGCGCAGCCTGGACCAGCCCGCGATTCACGCCCTGCTGGCGCGGTTGCTGGAGCACGAAGAACAAGGCTACGCCCGCCTGTGCGCCGGGCTCGGGGAGGCCGCATGAGGGCCGCTGCCGGCGCTGCACGCCCGGCGGCCACGCGCACCGAGCTGGCGGTGCGCTTCGCCGACGTCGACATGATGCAGGTAGTCCATCACAGCGCCTACCTGCACTGGTTCGAACAAATTCGTTTCCATTTCCTGCACGAGGTGCTCGGCATCTCCTTCGACCAGTTGCTGGAAGCGGCCATTGCGTTGCCGCTGACCGAGTGCCGCGTCGCCTACAAGAAGGCGCTGCGTTTCGGTGACCTGCCCGTCGGTTATGTACGGCTCGAAGTCTTCCGCGAAGCCCGCTTCGCCCTGCATTACGCACTGTATAACGGCGACACTGGCGCGCCCGCGGCGACCGGCGTCACTACCCACTGCTTCCTGGGCCCCCAGTTCCGCTTGTTGCCGCAGACCCCCGCCTTGTTCGGCGAGGCCATCGAACGCGTCCGCGTGCTGCACCCGGAATGCCTGTACCGCAAGGAGGAGCAATGAGCACGCAGCCGGGCCGCCTGTCCAGCACCTGGGCCGTCAATACCGCGTTGTGCCTGCGCGGGCTGGCCGACATTCCCGAGCCGACCCTGTTCGGACTGGGCGCCAGCGCCTGGTACGAGCTCGCGGGCGGCGCCGACGGCGCACCTGCGCTGCGCGTCCACCATCCCGAGCGGATCAAGCAGAGCTTCTACGCGCTCAATGTGTTTGCCATGCGCTTCAACTACCTGTCCGAGGATGCCCACGTCCAGCTGCGCGACCGCACGCGCCAGGGCGCCTCGACCCTGATTACGGTGGACGGCTTCGCCTTGCCGCCCGGGTTCCTGGCCGCTACGCCGTCGTCCCCGGGCTATGTCCTCGACTACACGCTGCTGGTGCACCGCGATGAGGACGGCAGCGACGATGACCTCTACTGGGTGCAGGGGCCGCGCGATGCGGCGCCGCGCGCGCTGGGGCGCGAGCAGCTGTCGCAGGCCTGGTTCCAGTCGGGAGCGCAGCATCCGGCCGCGACGCTGTATTCGCATCCGGTGGCGCGCCTGAACTGGCAGCCCGCGGCGGCGCTGGCGGCGGCGCTGCGTCGCCATTGCGTGCAAATGCGCACCAGCTATCCGACGCTCGGCCCCGGCGGCCTGGCGGCGCTGCACGAAACCGCGCGCCTGCTCGACGGCGGCGACTGTCGGGCGCTGGCCGCCGCCGCCGAGTGCGCACGGCACGATGGCGGCAACGGCATGGGCCGCGACCTGATGGCCGAATTCGTGCGCGCCGCCGCCGCCGCGCTCGCCCTGCCGCTGGAGCCGGTGGCGCATCGCTTCGACCAATGCGCGGGCTTCTGGGACGCGCTGGTGCAGGAGCTCGAAGCGCCGCGCCCGGCCTTGGGGGCGCTGCGCGCCGCCCTGGCCGACATCGTCCGCTGCGAAACCGCGGCGCTCGCCGGCCTGGAGCAGGCATTGGCCGGCCGCCGCCGCCGCGAGGAGCCGGTGCCATGCTAGTCCAGACCAACTACCGGCATCAGCTGGGTGTGCATTGCGCGAGCGCCGCCTTGCGCAACATCCACCTCCAGTACACGGGCGCGCGCTGGAGCGAAGCGCTGTGCTTCGGCCTCGCCTCCGGCCTGAATTTCACGTACGTGCGCGAATTCGGTTCGCCCTTCTACCTGATCATGGGGCGCGGCTCGTCGATGGAAAGCCACTTTTGCGATGCCCTCGGCATCCGCCTCGAGGTGCGCCATTCGGACGACGCCGAGCGCGCCTGGGAGCACTTGCGCGGCCAGGTGGAACGCGGTGTCCTGATGATGATCGATGCCGACATGTTCGAGCTGCCCTACATGGTGCAGCGCCTGAACCTGCTCGACGGCGTGCATTTTGGCGGCCATAAAGCCTTGGTGACCGGCTACGACGCCGAAGCCGGCACCGTGCAGCTGGCCGACTACGCCTGGCACGCGCGCTGCGTCGTCACGGTCGACGAGCTGAAGGCGGCGCGCGACAGCCGGCGCTGTCCTTCGCGTCCGCGCAATGCCAGCTTCCGCTTCCATTACCCGGACCGCTTGCCGTCGCTGCACAGCGCGCTGGTCACGGCGCTCGGCACGATGGTCAACCAGATGCGCTATCCCTTCCTGCAATTCAATGGCTTGCCCGCCATCGCGCGCTTTTGCCGCCAGGTCCCGAAATGGCATGCGTCGATGGCGCCCGACGAATTGCGCCTGAACTGCTCGCTGGCCGCCTTCATGCTGGAGAAGGCGGGTACGGGGGGCGGCGCCTTTCGCAACCTGTACGCCCGTTTCCTCGACGAAGCGAGCACCCTGCTCGAGGCGCCCGCGCTGGCCGAGGCGGCCAGCGTCTACCGGATCCTGGCCCGCCAGTGGCGCGATGCCGCCGCCCTGCTCGAAGCGTCCAGCCTCGACCCCGCGTGTGGCATGTATGCCCCCGCCAGCGGCGGCCAGGCGCTGATGACTGGCATCGCCGACAACGAAATGCGCGGCGTCGACCTGATCGCCGGCTACCTGCAGCACTTGTCCGACGCGGAGGAATGAAGATGGATGCCTTGAGAATGCAGCCGGCGCTGCCGGTCGTGCATATCGACGACCTGCGCAAGTCGTACGGCGCGCGCCAGGTACTGCGGGGCGTGAGCTTCGACGTGTACCCGGGAGAGATTTTCGGCTTCCTGGGCGCGAACGGGGCCGGCAAGACGACGACCCTCGAGATCCTGGAAGGCCTGCGCCGTCCGGACTCCGGGATTGCGCGCGTGTTCGGCCTGGACGTGCTCGGCAATATCGGGGAAATCCGCCAGCGCATCGGCGTCAGCCTGCAGGCGACCCATTATTGGGGACTGCTGAACGTGCGCGAAACGATCGAGCTGTTTCGCAGCATGTACCGGCGCACCCTGCCGCTGGACGAACTGGTCGCCATGTTCGATCTCGGCGCCAGCCTCGCGAAACCGATGCGCGAGCTCTCGGGCGGCAATTACCAGCGCGTCGTGCTGGCGCTGGCGCTGGTCAACGACCCGGAACTGGTGCTGCTCGACGAACCGACCACCGGGCTCGATCCGAATGCGCGCCAGCGCCTGTGGGACGTGGTGCGCAACCTGCGCAGCCGCGGCCGCACGGTGATCCTGACCACGCACTACATGGACGAGGCGCAGGCGCTGTGCGACCGGGTAGCGATCATCCACGGCGGCAGGATCGCCCAGATCGGCACACCCCAGGAGCTGGTGCAGGGCCTGCCCGCCAACGTCACCATCTGCTTCAGCACCGCCGCCGCCGCGGCGCTGCCGGAAACGGCCAGCTGGTACCAGCGTGTCACGCCGCTGGAACCGGGCAAATACCTGGCCGACTGCGCCGACCTGGAAACGGGCATGCGCGGCTTGCTCGAATGGGCGGCCGGCACCGGCACCGCCATTACGAATATCGAAACACGGGTAGCGACGCTCGACGATGTCTTCGTGCGTAACACCGCCGCGCAGGGAGCGCTCCAACCATGAAAGCCTATTTTCTGCTGACGCTCTCGCTGCTGCGGATCTACCTGCGCGACCGCCTGACCGTCGTGATGTCGCTGGCGCTGATGGTGTTCATGATGACGCTGTTCGGACTGGCCATGGGCGAGGAGCAGTTCCGCGTCGTGCTCCCGGTCGCGGTGCTGGACAAGGCTGCCACCCCGGGCGCGCAGCGCGTCGTCGCCGCGCTGCGCAAGGACGACCTGCTGAGCGTGGTCGCGGTGGACAGCGAAGCGCAGATGCAGAACGAGATCGCGCACGCCGGCGTCATCGCCGGCCTGATCCTCGAACCCGGCTACGGCCAGCCGGGCCGCCCGCCGGCCACCCTCATGACGGGACGCGATGCCGGCAAATGGCAGCGCATCGGCGTCGAACGCCTGAACCAGCTTCTGCTTGCTACCCAGGGCCGTTCGAGCAACCCCGAGTGGCGCGTCGACGCCCGCCCGATCGCCGTGGCCAAGAACCGCTACATCGATTTCATCTTCCCGGGCATGCTGGCGATGGCCATCATGCAGACCTGCCTCGCCAGCGGCGTCGTGTTGCTGCAGGCGAAAAAGAACGGCGTGTTGCGCCGCTTGCGCCTGACCCCGATCAACGGCGCCCAGTTATTCGGCGGCTTCGTCAGCGCCCGCCTGCTCATTGTCGGCCTGCACATCCTGGCGCTCGGCGCGGTCGCCGTGTTCGGCTTCGATGCCCGCGTCGGCGGCTCCTGGATCGAACTGGCGCTGGCGATCGCGATCGGTTGCACCACCTTTATTTCGCTGGGAATGATGCTGGCGGTGGTGGCGCCCACGCTCGAAGCGGGCAACCTCATCGTTCAGCTGTTCAGCCTGCCGATGTCGTTCTTGTGCGGGATTTTCTTCAAGATCAGCGCGTTGCCGGACTACCTGTCCTGGCTGCCCGCCGTGCTGCCGCTGACCTACCTGGCCGAGATGATGCGCGGAATGGTCAACCTCGGCAAACCGCTCTCGCATTACGTCCCGCAACTGGCGATCCTCGGCGGCTGGTTCGCCGCCGCCCTCCTGATCTCCCTTTTTGCCGCGCGCTACATGCCGCGCGGGGAGTCCTGACATGCGTATCCTGTTCCTCGAAGACGACGGCATGACCGGCCTGGCGCCGTATGTGCGTTCGCTCGGCCACCAGCCGGTCGTGCTGCGCAGCGGCGCCTACGACGACTGGCATGCCAACGAATGCGGCGATCCCGGGCTCGAGGTGCACCAGGTGGCGCCCGACGCCGACGCCATGACGCTGCTCGATGCCGCCATCGCCTTGCGGCCCGATGCCGTCGTGTCGCTGGCGCTGCTGGACCCGCACTGCTGGCGCGACGCGCTGGTGGCGGACTATTTCAGCCAGGTGCGCGGCATCCCGGTGGTGGCCAATCCGCCGGTCACGGTCATGCTGGCCAACGACAAGCTGCGCACCAAGCAGCTGCTGCACGCGCACGGCATCGGGGTGACCGAGGCGGTGCCGGCCAACGACCTGGAACAGGCCACGGCCGCGGCGGCGCGCCTGGGCTATCCGGTCGTCATCAAGCGCAACGACGGCTATGCGGGCATCGGCATGCGGCTATGCCACGACCAGGCCCAGCTGGAACGCTATTACCGGCGTCAACCCGGCCCGATGCTGGTCGAACATTTCATCGAGGGGATCGAGCTGAGCGTCGACGTGCTGCGCTGGCAAGGCCGCAGCCGGGCGCTGGCGGTCGTGCACAAGGGCGCCACCGACCACGACCTGCGCCGCCATCCGATCTACCGGCTGCGCCAGGCGCCGGCGCCGATCGCGCCGCGGCACCATGCCCAGGCGCTCGAGATCGCCTGTCGCGCGATGGACCTGCTCGGCATCGTCGGTGTCGCCGAATGCGAAATGATCCTCGATCCGCAACGCGGCCCGCTGGTGCTCGAGGTCAATCCGCGCATCGCGGGCACCATGCGCCTGAGCAGCGCCTGTGCCGGCATCGATGTCCACCGCTGCCTGGCCGACATGGCGCTCGGCCGCTTCGACATCGACCGCTTGCAGGCGCAGCCCGGCTATGCGGTCCAGATTCCGGTGCGTGCCGCGCTCGCGCCGCAGGCCCTGGCGCAACTCGAGGCGATGCCGGCCGTACGCTTCATCAAGCCCATCAACTGGGTGCCCGATCTCGGCATCAGCGCCAGCCTGACCGTGGCCGACCGCCACGCCGCCGGCCTGCTCGCGCAGCTCGCCACCATCGACCGCTTCGCCCCACTCGAGCCGGCCCTGTCGGCGTTGGCGGCCGATCTCACGACAAATCGCGCCCACGATTTTTCAACTGACCTTTCCCCGGAGACCATAACGTGATCGAACACCAGGAAATAAAGCAGTTTCTCAGGCAACGCCCGCCGTTTCTGCTCGTCGACCGCATCCTGCACCTCGACAGCGAGCGGATCGTGGGCATCAAGAACGTGTCCGGGTCCGATCCTTTCCTGGAAGGCCATTTCGATGAAGAGCCGATCCTGCCGGGAGTGGTCCTGCTCGAAGCGATGAGCCAGGTGGGCGGCGTGCTGATCGCCCACGACCCGCGTTTCGCCAACTCCACCGGCGGCTTTTTAGCGGGCATGGACAAGGTCAAGTTCAAGAAATTTGTCGTGCCGGGCGACCAGGTCACGATCGAAGCGAAGGGCCTGGTGGCAATCGGGCAACTGGCGCGCCTGTCCGTGCGCGCCACGGTCAACGACGTCGAGACCGCCACCGCCGACATTTCCTATTACCTGCGCTGATGCCCACGAAGGAATCGACATGAACAACTCGCAACGCATTTTCATTACCGGCTACGGCAGCGTGAACTGCCTCGGGAACGGCGCTCTTTCCGACCACATGAGCGCGCCCGGCGGCGGCGCGCGCGCGATCGGGACCCTCGACTTCGGCGAATTCGACGATCCCCGGGTCACGCGCCGCATGGACCGCTTCACCCAGATGGCCTACATCGCCGTGCGCAAGGCGCTCGTCAAATCCGGGGTCGACATGGCCGGCCTGCGCGCCGACCGCGTCGGCATCATCATGAATACCTGCTACGGGCCGCTCGACAGCACGCGCCGCTACATCTCCAAGCTGATCTGCGGCGGTCCGAAGAAGGTGCCGGCGGCGGTGTTCCCGAACACCGTGCACAACGCGTTCACCGGCCTGATCACGATGGAAATCGCGGCCCATGGCACCAACTCGACCGTTTCCGGGCACAACCCGATCTGCTACGGGCTCGACATGATCCGCCAGGGCCGCGACGACCTCCTGATCGTGGGCGGCTGCGACGAATTGATCGCCAGCCTGGAAAGCGGCTTCGCGGCAGCGGGCCTGGACGGTGCGGATGGCATCGAGGCGGGCCGCGGACCGGGCCTCTACGACCGCGACCGGAATGTGTTCGCGCTCGGCGAAGGCGCGGCCGTGCTGGTGATCGAAAGCGAAGCGTCGATGCATGCCCGCGGCGCGCAACCGCTCGCCGAAATTCTCGACTACGGCATGGCCAACGGCCTGCACGGCGAAACCAGCAACGCCTTCCCGGCCGATGCCGCCACCTTGCAGTACGTCATGCAGCAGGCCATGGAGCGCTCCGGCATCGCGCGCGAGCAGGTGGACCTGGTGTCCGGCGCCGGCAACGGCCTGATGCGCCTGGCCCAGGCCGAAACCGATGCGCTGTCCACGCTGTTCGGCAAGAACGGCATGCCGCTGGTCAGCAACGTCAAGGCCGCGCTCGGCGAGACCCTGGGCGCCTCCGCCGTGTTTTCCACCATCTTCGCACTCGAATGCCTGGAGCGCGGCAGCGTGGCGCCGATGCCCGGCCTGGTGGCGGGCTGCCTGCCCGAAGCCTACGTCGCCGCCAGCGCCCGTAGCGCCGAACTCGACGTCGCCCTCGTCAATGCGGTCGAACTGGGCGGCACCATCACCTCGCTGGCACTGCGCAAGGCCGTCATTGAAGGAAACTGCCCATGAAGCTAGAAAATAAAGTTGTTTTCGTTACCGGCGCCTCGCGTAACCTCGGCCGCGCCATCGCCCTCGAATGCGCCCGCGCCGGCGCCGATGTCGTGGTCCATTACACGCGCAGCGAAGGCGAGGCGCGCGAGGTGGCCGACGAAATCGAAGCGCTCGGCCGCCGTGCGCTGGTGGTGCGCGCCCGGGTCGAGAACTATGCCGAGCTGGACGCGGCCGTCGTGCGCTGCGTGAAAGAGCTGGGCCGGATCGACGTCATGATCAACAATGCGGGCGTGCTGCTGCGTTCCTTCCTGATGATGATGGACGTGAATGACTTCGACACCGTCATCCGGACGAACCTGAACGGCAGCTTCCACGGCATCAAGGCCGCCAGCCGCCACATGATCAAGCAGCGCAGCGGCGTCATCATCAACGTCAGCTCGGCCGCCGGCGAACGGGGCATGATCGGCCAGGGCGCGTATGCCGCCTCGAAAGGCGGCGTCAACCTGCTGACCGGCGTGGCCGCCAAGGAACTGGCGCGCTACGGCATCCGGGTCAACGGCGTGGCGCCGGGCGCGCTCGACACCGGCATGATCCACGCCCTGCCTCCCGAGTTCCACGAAAAATACCTGGCCGACATTCCGCTGTCGCGCTATGGCGCCCCGGAGGAGGTCGGCCGCTCGATCGCCTTCCTGGCGTCGTCCGAGGCGTCCTACATTACCGGGCAGACGCTGACCGTCGACGGGGGCCTGCTGTGTTGAACCGGCGGGCCGGTGCGCCGGTGCTGATCGTCGGCGGCGGCCTGGCCGGCCTGCTGCTGGCCTTGCGCCTGTGCCGCAAAGGCATGGCGGTGACGGTGCTCGAGCAGCATGCCGGCTTCGGCGGCTTCAACGGCCGGCTCGACGCCGACACGCCGCTGGTCTGCTACAGCGGCCTCGGTCTCGAACCGGACGGCTCCCTGGCCCGCCTGCTGGGCGGCGGCAGCCTGTTCGGGGCGACCCCGCCGCGCCGCATGCAGGTGTCGGACCAGGTCTGGTTTGGCGACCAGCAGCTCGACCTGCCCGGCAGCCTGGCGCAGTTCGAGGCGGAGTTGGGCGAACGCCATCCGTCCCAGCGCGGCGCCCTGGCCACACTGTGCGCCGACATGCAGCAGGTGCACCGCGCCATCGCCGACAGCAGCGGCATGCGTGGCGTGGCCGCGCGCGGCGCCGCCTTCGCCGTCCTGCGCCGCTTCGCGACCGTGCGCTACCGCGACTACCTGGCGGCGGCGTTCGACGATCCCCAGCTGCTGCGGCTGCTGGCGGTGCGCGCCTTTTCGTCGAATAACTCGGCGCTGACGATGCTCGCCTACCTGGCCAAGATCCTGATCGACGGCGCCTACATGCTGCCGGGCGCCGGCGCCGCCCTGACCGACGAGCTGCTGGCCCAGCTGCGCGCACAGCCGGGATGCACCCTGCTGCCTTCGGCCCCGGTCGAACGGATCCTGTTCGGCGCCGGCGCGCGCGCAAGCGGCGTGCGCCTCGCCGACGGGAGCGAACTGAGCGGTGACGTGGTGCTCAACATCGATCCCGCCCAGCTGCAGCACAAGCTGGTGCGCGAGAGCGGTGTGCTGGCCGCCCTCGACCAGGCACTGGCGCCGCACCCGGTCGCCTTGAGCGCCCTGAACCTGATCTTCACGCTGTCCGCCGACCTCGGCCGCGAACTGGGCCGCTACCGCCACGTGGCCCGCTTTTTCTGTTCCGACGACGCCGATCCGTTCGCCGTCCTCGCCGCGCGCGAGGCCGGTGTCCTCGACCAGCGCAACTGCAAGGTGAATATCGAATTCGACGCGGCCGGCCAGGCACGCCGCGTCTATGCCGAACTCGACTGTGCAGAGCAGGCGGCCGACTTCGCCGCGATGGCGGGAAGCGAAGCACATCGCCTGGCGCCGCTGGTAGCCTCGGTGAAACAGCGCCTGCGCCGCCTGCAGCCGGACTTCGACGACGGCATCGCGCGCCTGGACCTGATCACCCCGCATCGTTTCGCGGCCCTGACCGGCAACCGCGGCGGCGCCGCCTCCGGCTTTTCCGACCGCCCCGGCGCCATGCGCGCGCTGGACCAGGTGCTGGCCCGGCACGGGATGCTGCAAATCGGGCAGTGGTCGATCTACGGTTCCGGCCTGTCGCAGCTCGACATGGGCGCGCAGCAAGCCTGCGCCACCCTGGCGCGCCAGCGCGCCGCCGAACCGCTGACGGCGTGGAGGTAGCGATGGAGGCCGTCACGCTCGTCCTCGTCTGCGGCGACCACAAGCAGTATTTCGACCTGCGCAACCGTTGCGTGCTGAGCGGCCTGCCGTCGCCGCTGCTGGTACTGGCCAACCGCGCCTCGGAAGTGCTGCTGCGCGACGCCTGTCCGGAACTCGAGATCCTGCGCGTCCAATGGAGCGACGAGGACCGTTTGCTGGCCGAGATCCTGGCCTTGTCGCGCACGCGCCCGGTGCGTGCGGTGAGTACCGCCAACGAGGCATTGATGGAACTTGCCGGGCGCGTGCGCGCCGCACTCGGCCTGCCGGGCCTGGGACCGGCGCTGGTGGCGCGCTTTCGCAACAAGCTGCTGATGAAGCAGGTGCTCGGCGCCGCAGGAATGCGGGTGCCGGCGCATGCCTGCTGCGACCAGCGCGAGGCGGTGGACGCCCTGCTGCGCCGGCACGGGCGGCTGGTGCTCAAGCCGATCGACGAACTGGGCTCGCGCGACGTCGCGTTCGTGTGCGGCATGGACGAACTCGATGCCTGGTATCGCAACGGACACGACCTGTCGCGCTTCGAGGCGGAGGAATTCATCGACGGCGCCATGTACCACGTCAATTCCCTGGTGCGCGACGGCCGGGTGCTGCTGACGGCCAGCGCCGTGTACCTGCCGGGGATGGCGAGCATCGATTTCCACCACGGCACGCCGCTCGTGACCGTCATGGTCGAGGATGCCGTGCTGGCGCAGCGGCTGGCGGCGTACGGGCGCCAGGTCCTGGAACTGCTCGGCCTGGTCAACGGCGTCTCCCATCTCGAATGTTTCCTGACCGCCGGCGGCGAGATCGTCCTGTGCGAGGTGGCGGCGCGCCCGGCCGGCGCCGGTATTGTCCAGATGATCGAGGCCCAGCACGGCATTCACCTGACCCGCGCCCAGCTGCTGCTCGACAGCGGAAACGGGGCCAGCCTGGACGTGCGCGCGCCACGTCCGGAACTGGTCGGCATGATGGGCTTTCGCACCGCACGCGGCGGCACGGTGCGCCGGATCGCGGACGGCGCCGACTTCCACGAAGAGTGGATCAGCATGGCCCTGCTGGCGTACCGGCCGGGCAGCATGGTGCGCGCCGCAAGGATGAGCTCGGAGACCCTGGGCTTGCTGATCTTCAGCGCCGCCAGCCATGCCCAATTCATGGAGCGGCGCGCCCGGCTGCAGTCGCGTTTCGACGATTCACTCGTGCTCGAGCCCGTAGTCCGGCCCGCAGCACAAGCCAACCTTCAGGAGGCGTTATGAGCGGTGCAATGCTGGTCTTGGTCTGCAGCGATGAACATCTGTATTTCGACAGCGCGGGAGCCTGCGTGCTGGGCAAGTTGCCGTTCCCGGTCATCGTCCTGGCCAACCGCGCCGCGGCCGCACGGCTCGTTGGCGCGGCGCCGAACGTCGAGGTGCGCCAGGCGCGCTGGGGAGCGCTGGACAACATTCGCAGCGCCGTGCACGACCTGGCCCGCGAGCAGCCCTTGTTTGCCATCGGCACCTGCAACGAGGCCCTGATGGACCTGGCGGCGGAACTGCGCGCCAGCCTCGGCCTGTACGGCATGCTGCCGCCGCTGGCGGAGCGCTTCCGCAACAAGCTGCTGATGAAGGAACTGGCCGCCGCGGCCGGTGTGCGGGTGCCGCAGCACGCGCCCTGCGACCAGCCGGAACGGGTCGAGGCATTGCTGGTCCGGCACGGGCGCCTGGTGCTCAAGCCGATCGATGGCTATGGTGCGCGTTCGGTCAGCTTCATCGCCAGCGCCGCCGAACTGCACGCCTGGTACCGGACCCAGGCCACCCCCGCCGGCTTCGAAGCCGAGGAGTTCATCGACGGCACGCTGCATCACGTGAATGCGCTGGTGTGCGCCGGCCAGGTACTGCTGACGGCCAGCGCCCTGTACGTGCCGGGGATGGCGAACATCGACTTCGGCAGCGGCACGCCGTTCGCCAGCGTCATGCTCGATGAAGGCGCGCTCAAGGACAGGCTGGAAGATTTTTCGAACCGCGTGATCGCCGCCCTCGGGCTCGAGGACGGCGTGACCCACCTGGAATGCTTCGTCTCGCCGGCCGGCGAAGTGGTCTTGTGCGAGATCGCCGCGCGTCCGGGCGGAGGCGGGATCGTGCACATGATCGAAGCCCAGTACGGCATCAATTACGTGCAGGCCTCGCTGCTGCTGCAGGCCGGGCGGCGCGAGCAGATCCGCATCGAGCCGCCGCGCCAGCCACGCCGCTTCGGCTTGCTGGGCTTTCGCGCCGGCGCCAACTGCACGATCCGCCGGATCGCCGGCCACGGCCATTTCGAGGACGAACCGATCCACCTGGCCCAGTTCTATGCCGCGCCCGGGGATTTCGTCGCCGCGGCGCGCCATTGCACCGACTTCCTCGGGCTGCTCGTGTTCGCCAACGACAGCGAAGCCGACTACGCGCTGCGCAGCGCACGCCTGCACCAGCGCTTCGACGCGATGCTGGAATTTCAACCTGCCTGATCACCGACGCCAACTCCCATGATTCCTGCCATGCTGCTGCTGGTGCTGGGCGACCACACCAAATACTTCGACTTGAACGGACGCTGCATCCTGGACACGCTGCCGTTCCCGGTCGTGATTTTCGCCAACCGCGTCTCGGCCGAGGCCCTGGCCCCGGCCGGGCCGAACGCCGAGATCCGGCGCATTCCCTGGTCCGATGACGAGCAAGTCCGCCAGGCCGCCTTGCGCCTGGCCGGCGAGCGCCCGCTGTTCACGGTGGCCAGCCTCAACGAAGCGCTGCTGGAGCAGGCGGCCGAGCTGCGTGAGCTGCTCGGCCTGCCGGGCATGGCGCCGGCCACGGTGCGCCGCTTCCGCGACAAGCTGCTGATGAAAGAACTGCTCGACCAGGCCGGCGTATGCGTGCCGCGCTTCACGCGCTGCGACGCGCCCGAACAGGTCGAGGCCCTGCTGGAACGGCACGGCAAGCTGGTCATCAAGCCGGTGGCCGGGGTCGGCTCGGTGCGGGTCAGTTTCATCGATTCGGCGTCCCAGCTGGCAAGCTGGTACGCGCAGACCGCGCACGACGAATGGGAACGCTATGAAGCCGAAGAGTTCATCGACGGCGAGCTGTACCACGTGAATGCAGTGGTGCGCGGCGGCCAGGTGCTGGTCAGCGGCGCGGCGCTCTACCTGCCGGGCATGGCCAACATCGATTTTCGCAGCGGCACGCCGCTGACCACCGTCATGGTCGAGGATCCCGCTCTCAAGGCGCGGCTCGACGCCTACTCCGCGCGCGTGCTGGCGGTGCTGGGGCTGGAAGACGGCGTGAGCCACCTCGAGTGTTTCGTCGACCGCGCCGACCGCATCGTCCTGTGCGAAGTGGGCGCGCGGCCGCCGGGCGGAGGCGTGATCCACATGCTCGAAGCCCAGTACGGCGTCCAGTATTCGTACGCCAACCTGATGCTGGCGGCCGGCCGGGGCGACGAACTGGTGATTCCGGCGCCGACGCCGCACCGCTATTTCGGCCTGATGGGCTTTCGCCTGCCGCACAACTGCACGATCGGCAAGATCGCGGAGACGGACCAGTTTACGGACGACTTCATCGTGCACGCCGAAATCTACCGCGGCAAGGGCCGCTTCGTGCGGGCGGCCTCGCATTGCACCGACTACGTCGGGCTGCTGGTGTTTGCCGGCGACAGCCACGCCGACTTCGACGCCAAGCGCGAACGCCTGCAGGCCCGCTTCGACGCCGGGCTCGAGCTGGCCGGATGAGCGCGCCCGTGCACCTCGCCCTGGTCGCGCTGGCCGACGCCGGCGCCGCGGCCGGCCACTGGCATGCGCTGCTGGCGCCGGATGAGCGGCAACGCGCGGCCAGCCTGCCGGCGGCGTTGCGCCCGCACTGGATCGGCGCGCGCGCCGTGCTGCGCATCTTGCTGGGCGAACGGCTGGGCCATGCGCCGTCCAGCCTGCGCTTCGGGCGCGCCAGCGGCGGCAAGCCCTTCCTGCTCGAGGCCGATGGCGTGTTCTTCAACCTGGCGCACACGGGCGGCCTGGTCGCCTGCGTGCTTGCCGACCAGCCCGATATCGGTGTCGACGTCGAAGTCTACGGCCGGCGCCTGCCGCCGGCGGCCGAATGGGGGCGCTTCCTGGATGCGGCCGAATGCGCGCAGGTCGGCTGCTGCCCACGCCGCTTCATCCGCCACTGGGTGCACAAGGAAGCCGTCATGAAGGCAAGCGGCGCCGGGGTCCGGCTGGCGCCGCGCACGATCCGCTTGCGCGACGGCGGCGGCGAGCGCCTGTACCTGGCCGGCGTGGGCGGCGAGGGCGCGCCCTTCCCGTGGCGCATCGCCGGCGGCGACGCCGGCGGCGGCAACTATGCATGGGCGGTGGCGCGCCGCGGGCTGCGTCCCGGGCCGCTGGGGCTGACCGTCGCGACCTACGTCGCCTCGGCCAGTGACGGCGCCGGCCGCGTTCACCGACAGAATTTCTGAGAAAGCGAGGCACTACAATGTCGTCTGCAGCATTCACCAGGCTGTTCCTGCTTGCCGCCAAACAGGCGTGGCGCCACCGGCGCCGCACGCTCCTGATCGGCAGCTGCGTCATCCTCGGCAACGTCATGCTGATCCTGCAACTGGCGCAGGGGCGCGGCCAGCAGGAAGCATTCATGAGCAACATGATCAATTCGCTCAGCGGCCATCTCCAGGTCAGCAAGGTGCGCGGCGGCGAGGAAGCCGCGTCGCTGTTCGAGGCCGATCCGCAGAAGATGCTTCCGCTGCACGAACTGCCCGCGCTGCAGCGCGCGCTGGCGCAAGACCCGCGGGTGGCCGCCAGCACGGCGCGCGTGCGTTTCGGCGCCATGCTGTCGCGCGACGAGGATAACTGGAATGGCTTCATCGTCGGCGTGCAGCCCGAATCGGAGCGCCGGGTGTGCGAAGGCATTGCGCTCGCCAGCGGCAGGTTCGTGCGGGCCGGCGCCGCCGAAATCGTGATCAGCAAGACCGTCGCCCAGGAACGCGGCCTGGCCCTGGGCGACAGCATCACCGTGCTGGCCTCGACCACCACGCGCTCGTTCAACGCCGTGGAGCTGCGCATCGTCGGCCTGCTGGCCGATTCCGGACTCAGCAAATTTTATGCGCGCATGGCCTATGTGCCGATCGAACGGGTCCAGTCCCTGATCTACCTGGAGCCCGGCGCGGCATACGAGCTGGTGGTGCGCCTGCACGACACCGCCGCCACCGAGGCGGTCGCGGCCCAGCTGCGCAGCCGTTTCGCCGGCGCCGGCGGCCAGGGCGTGCTGCAGGTGCGCACCTGGCACGACATGGCCGGCCTGTTCCTCGGCATCCTCGAAGTGAGCAAGGGCTTTCGCAGCGCCATGACGGCCTTCCTCGGCACGGTCATCCTGATCCTCGTCTTCAGCAGCTTCAGCGTCTACGTGCTCGACCGTGCGCGCGAGATCGCCACCCTGCTTGCGCTCGGCCTGCGCAAGGGCGAACTGGTGGTGCTGTTCGTCGGCGAGGCCGTGCTGGTCGCCTTCGTCTCGGCCGCGATCGGCCTGGGCCTGGGCTCGGCGGCGCTGTTCTGGCTGGGCAAGGTCGGCATTCCCGCGTTTAACGAAGCCATGACCTATGTGTTCGCGGGCGACCGGCTGTTCCCGATCCTGGTGGCCGCCGATGTGCTGTGGCTGCTCGCGGGAAGTTGTCTCATCGCCGTGCTGGCCGCGCTGCTGCCGGTACGCCGCGCCCTGAACGCGGATTTTGTCGAAACTTTGAATCGAGGCTAGTCTATGCAAAAACCGCTGGCGTTGGCTTGGCGAAATCTGAGCCGCAATCCACGACGCAACCTGCTCGCTGCGCTGACCATCTTTGTCAGCGCCCTGGTGCTGCTGTGCAGCCTGTTCCTGGCCGACGGCATTTCCGACGGCATCGTGCGCAACCTGGTCGCGATCGAATCGGGCACGGTGTTCGTCTCTTACAAGAAAGAAACCGAAGCGATCAAGGACCCCGCCGAATTTGCCAGGCTGCACCAGCGCGTGCAGGCGGCATTGTCGGATCTGGTCGGCGCGGACCGGGTGCGCACCCGGCTGCGCTTCGACGGCATCCTGTTCGGCCCGGGCGGCGACACCGCCACGCTCGCGCTAAAGGGAATCGAGCCGCGCCGCGAAACCCAGCTCGCCACTTACCTGGCGCCGCGCAGCGGCAGGATGATCGCCCCCGAAGGACAGGAAATCTACTTGTCCGAGCAAGTCGCCGCGCAACTGCGGGTGCGGCCGGGCGACCGCATCACGCTCGTGCTCAACACCTGGGGCAACCAGATCAACGCGGTCGACCTGACGCTGTCCGGCGTCTTCGGCAACGTCGCGCCCTGGGTCGACTTCGTGGGCTATGTGGCGCTGCCGACCGCCCGCCAACTGTACGCGGCCGACATGTCCAACCAATACCTGCTCGACACGCCCGATTTGGACGGCGCCGGCGCGCTCGAACAGCGGGTGCAGGCGGCACTCGCCGGCCAGCCGGTACAGGCACGCAACTACCGGCGCGCCGGCGGCTTCCAGCTCGGCATCGCGAGCGCCAACCGCTACACCTTCCTGATCTTCAGCACGGTGCTGTTCGTGGTGGTCGGCATGGGCATCGCCAGCCTGATCAGCATTACGGTGCGCGAACGCGCCCCGGAACTGGGCATGCTGCTGGCCATCGGCTACCGCGGGCCGCAACTGATCGTCCTGCTGCTGCTGGAGGTGCTGATCCTGGCCGCAATGGCCATGCTGGCGGCGGGTGCGACCGGCGGGGCGATCTATGCCGCCCTCGTCAGCCAGGGCATCGAGCTCAGCGGTGTCGCGCGCAACGCCTTCGGGACGGCGCGCCTGTTGCCGGCCGCCCATCCCTACCAGCTGGCGGTGCTCGCCGCCGCTTGCCTCGGCATGGCCTTCCTGGGGGCCATCGTCCCCGCGGCCAGGATCCTGAAACTGAATACCGATGAAATTTTGCGAAAAGGATAAAGCATGAAAACCCTGTTCAAATACCTGATGCCACTGGTCTTGCTGGTCGCCGCACACGGCGCCGCGGCAGTCGACACCGGGGACGAGATCCTGCGGTCCGTCAACGCCTACGTCAACTTCCAGGATTCCATTTCGACCATGCAAATGAAGGTGCTGCGCCAGGGCCGGGTCGAAGTCGAGTACGAGATGCAGGTGCACAAGCTCGATTCTCAGCGCATGCGTATCGAATTCCTGCAGCCGGTACGCGAGAAGGGACGGCGCATCCTGCGGGTCGGCGACAAGATGTGGATGTTCCTGCCCGACCTCGGCAAACCGATCGTGATCAGCGCCCGCCAGAGCTTCCTCGGCTCCTCGTTCTCGAACGGCGACCTGCTGCGCACCGATCTGGTCACCGACTACGCGGCCACGATCGTGCGCGAGGAAGCGGTCGAGGGCGTGCCGGCCCAGGTGCTGGAACTGCGCGCCCGCAAGGCGGAGGTCGCTTACGACCGGATCCTGCTGTGGGTGGACAAGGCCAGCAAGCGCCCGCTGCGCGAGGAATTCTTCACGCTCTCCGGCAAGCGCATCAAGGTGATGACCTTCGCCAGGCCGGCAAAGTTCGATGGGGTCGAGGTCAACACGGAAATGCGGGTCGACTCCGACCTGAATCCCCAGGAACAAACGATCCTGACCGTGTCCAGGCTTGCCTTGAAGCAAAAATTGCCGAATGCGATGTTCCAGAAGGATAGTTTCGAACGATGAGAGGGATTTTCTTGCGGCGCCGGATCGTGCCCGCCTTGCTGGCCGCCTGGTGCGCGGCCGGCCATGCCCAGGACACCAGCGCGAACTACCGCGGCTACGTGGAAGCGGTGGCCGACCGCTTCCAGGTCAACGACGAAGCCGCCGTCAATCCCGGCAACCGCCTGGGGTTGGCGGAGCGGCAGCACGAACTCGTGCTCGATGTGGCCGCCAGCGTCAGCCGCGGCCCTTTCAAGGCCGTGCTCGAGACCTATGGCCGCGCGCTCGACGGCGGCGGCGGCGGCTCGCTGCGCGCCAACCAGGCCTACGTCTCGGTCCTGAGTGGCGACGATGCCTGGTACATCCGCGCCGGCAAGATCGTGCCCAGCTGGGGCGTGGGACAGATCTGGAATCCGGTGCGCGCCCTGACCAACGAAGGACGGCGCGACCTCGTCTTGCCGAACCGGTCCGTGGAAGGAATTTCGCTTGTCCAGGTACAGCGCACGCTGGACTTGCAGTCGAGCGTCAGCCTGTTGCTGTTGCCGGGCGAAGGCGAGCGCAGCGCCGGCTACGCGCTGCGCTATTCCTCGGCGCTGGGCGACTTCGACTATGCCGCGAGCCTGTACCGCAGCCAGTCGGGCAACCGCCGTGCCGGGCTGGAAATGTCGTGGGTGGTGGGCGCGCTGAGCGTGGTGAGCGAGCTGGCCTGGGCCAACCGCAGCGATGCGCCGACCGTCCAGGCCGACGGCAGCCTGCGCCTGCGCGACGGCAGTGCCGGCGTCAGCTATGTGTTGGGCGCGGGCATGGCGCTGCCGGGCGAGCGCCAGTTGACGGCCGAGTTTTACCACGATGCGGAGGGGTTCGATCGCACCGGATTCGCGCGCTTCGCACGCGCCTTGCCGGCCAGCTTCCCGCTCTACAAGCCGCTCGGCAACGGCAAAGACACGGTCTACCTCGGCCTGACCCAATCCATCCTGCGCAACAACAGCTCGATCGGGCTGGGGATGTTCCGCAATAGCCAGAGCGGGGTCACGGTGCTGCGCCTGTTCGCTGAAACCCAGCTCTGGAGCGATGCCCGGCTGCTGCTGACGGCCACCCGTTACCGCGAGCCTTGCTGCCGTGCGTCGGTGAATCTCTTCGACGCAACATTCGATGCGCGGGTGCGCTGGAATTTCTAACCATGAGGACGAACATGTCGTTGATTACACTAGAAAATGTAACGAAGAGCTATAGCCTTGGGGGCAACCATGTCGACGCGCTCAGTGGTATTTCCCTGAAGATCGAGCGCGGCGAGTTCGTGGCGCTGTCCGGTCCCTCGGGGTCGGGCAAGTCGACCCTGTTCAGCCTGGTCGCCGCGATGGCCCGGCCGACTGCGGGCAGGATCTGCATCGATGGCGAAGACATCAGCGCTTTCGGCAATTCGCAAGGCGCCATGCTGCGCCGCAGGATGTTCGGTTTCGTGTTCCAGTCGTTTAATTTGATGCCGGTGTTGACCGCGTTCGAGAATATCGAACTGCCCCTGCTGCTGACCAGCGCCGGCAGCGCCGAACGCAAGCAGCGGGTCGAGGAAGTGGCTGCGCGGCTCGAGATCGCCAACCTGTTGTCGCACCGTCCCAACGAAATGTCGGGGGGACAAAAGCAGCGCGTCGCGATCGCGCGCGCGCTGGTGACACGGCCGCAAATCGTCATCGCCGACGAGCCGACCGCCAATCTCGACTCGAAGACCGGCCAGCTGGTGCTCGAAATCGCCAAGGAGCGCTGCCGGATCGATGGCGTCACGTTCTTGTTCTCGAGTCACGACGCGACGATGGTGAGCCAGGCCGACCGGGTCGTCACCCTGCGCGACGGCAAGCTGATCTCGGCCGGCCGCGCGGTGGGCGCGGACGTGGCGCAGGCCGATGCCGGCATCGTCGCGCGGGTGCACGGATGACGGCGGCCGCACTCGCATTCGATGGCGGCCAGTTCGAAGAACAAGGCTATATGGTGTGGCCGGGCGCCATCGACGTCGACCCGATGCGGGCCGAGGTCGCCGCCATGCTGGCCAGCGACGAGCAGGACGGCGTGATCCGCAATATCGACGGTTCGCTCCGTCCCAGGAACGTGTTTCGCGTTCCCGCAGTGCGCCGCTTCATCACTGCGCAAGCGCTGGCGGCCACGGTGCGCTCGCGCTTCACGAACGATCCGATCCTGTGTTCGCTCGGTGTCAACTGCGTATTGCCGGGCTCGGCAGGGATGGGCATCCACAAGGACTATCCCTATTTTTCGCGTCAAAAACAGGCGTCGGGTGGTCCGCTGCTGTGCCTGCAGCTGATACTTTCGCTCGACGGCATGACGGAAGAAAACGGGGCGACGACGGTGTTCCCGGGCTCGCATTCGGGCAAGCTGGCGCGGCCCCTGCGGCTGTGCTGCGAGCCGGGCACGCTGATCCTGTTCCATGGCGCCCTGATGCATGGCGTCGAGCCCAACCGGTCGGCGCAGCGCCGCACCAACCTGCTGGCCAGCTTCTGTCCGCATTGGGTGCGTCCGTTCAGCGACCTCGTGAGCGAGCGGACCCCCGAGGAACTGTCCGACCCGGCGCTACGCCATTTGCTGGGACTGGACTTTTCGGAGCGGGTCGCCAACGACATCCCCTACAGCGGCTTCGGCCAGAACGGGCGCACCTCAAGGACGGCCTGAGCCGGCCGTCGCCCGCTACTCAGGCAACGACCTCGCGCCGGCCTGCCAGCCAGGTGGTGAGCACCAGCAGGACGGCGCCGACGCCGCCGGCCAGCATCAGCGCGAGCGGCTGTGCGGCGCTATCGGTCGCGCTCGATGCCACCAGGCTGTAACTCCACGGGTAATACGGCCAGTACGCCGTGTTGCTGAGCTGGAGGATGCCCATGGTGGCGCACACCCCCACGCCGAGCGGCAGGACGACGTTCGCCACCCGCCAGCTGAGCGCATGCTGGATCAGCACGACCGGCAGGCAGGACAGCGACACCTTGGCCAGTGCCGCCAGGATCGGGACCTCGAAGGCGGGGCCGGCGTCCGGGCGGAACTGCGCGATGATGGCGGCCGCAGCGGCGGCAAGCAGGCCCAGCACCAGGTTGGCCCCGACCACGCTGCCCCAGGCCAGCGCCGTCTTGGCCAGGTAGACCTGGCGCCGGCTGACCGGCAGCGTGAACAACAGGCGCCAGGTCTGGTTCCTGTGCTCGCTGCCGTTCAATAGCGCCGTGACCAGGGCGATATACAAGGGCAGCATGAAGTAGCACCACAAGGCCAGGTTGCCGTGCCAGAAGCCGACCCAGAAGCCGACCCGCGGGCCGGCGCCGGACTTGAGCACCATGCCGCTGCTCAGCAGCACCACCAGCAAGGGGCAGGCGACCATCATGAACAACGGCAGGGAACGGCGCAGTTTCAGGAGCTCGAGCTTGATCAGGACGAAAAACATCGTCACACCTTTCGCGCCAATGCGCTCGTCGAGCGCATGAACCATTGTTCCAGCGTCGGCTGGCGGTAGATTGACTGGAACAGGCCGATGCCTGCATGGATGAGCATGGCATGGACATGTTCGGCTTCCTCGCGCGCCATGCGATGCACCTCGAGCGTGTTGTCGCCGATCTTGCGGGCATCGTAGCGGCTGCCGCGCAGCAGCTCGGCGGCGCGTTCGGCGTCGCCGGCCTCGATCGCCAGGACACCGGTATCGGCACCCATCAGGCTGGCGATCGGGCCTTGCGAAGCGATGGTGCCGTCTTGCAGCAAGGCGACATGGGTGGCGACCTTTTCGACTTCGTCGAGTTGGTGACTGGACACGAAGACGGTGCAAGCGGCCGCCTCGGGCAGGCTGCGCAGCAGCGTCCGGATTTCCTGGATGCCATGCGGATCGAGGCCGTTGGCCGGCTCGTCCAGCACCAGCAAGGCCGGCTTGCCCAGCAGGGCGTGGGCGAGTGCCAGCCGCTGCTTCATCCCCAGCGAAAAATGCCCGACACGCTTGCTGGCGGCGCCCGCCAGCTGGACGACATCGAGCACCCGGCCGATCTCCGCGCGCGCCAGGCCCTTGATGGCGCAACCGATCCGCAGGAACTCCTCGGCCGTCAGGTTCGGATACAGGGCAGGCGCGTCGACGATGCAGCCGATGTCGCGCAGGATGGCCATCCGCTGGCGCCGCACGTCGCGTCCGAGCACGAAGACCTCGCCGGCATCGGCCTGCAACAGGCCGGTGATCAGCCGGATCGTCGTCGATTTACCCGCGCCATTGTTTCCTAGAAAACCAAAGACGCTGCCTCGCGGCACCTCCAAATCGATATCGTGCAACACCTGGTGGGCGCCGAAGCGCTTGGCGACCTTGCGCAGCGCGATCACCGCCCCGGTCGTCATGCGGCGCACGCCAGGCTGGCCTGCCGGCCTGGCGCCGCCGCCGCCGCGCGTGCGGTCGCGCCGGACAGGAGCGACGGCACCTGGTCGGCAAAGGCGATGCGCAGGCATTGATAACCGATGCCGGTCACGCCACTCATCAGGCCCAGGGGACGGTAGGCTTTTTCGCGCAGGTTCCAGTCGAGCACGTCGATCTCCTGCAGCAGTCTGGCGGCGGCCGGGACGACCTGGGCAGCCAGTGCGGGCGCGAGGAATTCCTGGCTGGCCAGCAACAGTTCAAGGTTGCCGAAACTGCCGGAAATGACCGCGTGCGAAGGGCAGGACTGCATCGCCAGCGTGGTGCGCACGGCGATCGCGAGCTCTTCCAGAATGACATCGTTGCGTATGCCCGCACGCAACAAGGCAACCCGGGCCAGACCGATGCCCGGCGCGCCGTGGGCCCAGCTGGTCGTATAGTGCGCGCCACCGGAAAACTGGCTGGCGATGTCGCGGCAGTCGCGCCAATTCTGGTGCTGCGGCGAAAACAGGCCACGTTCGTACTCAAGGGATTTCAGGGCGGCGTCGGCATAGCGGGCATCGCCGCTGGCTTCGTAGAGCCGGGCAAAGGCGGTGGCGAACCCGGACGCACCATGCGCCATGCCCGCCAGCGGCACCTTGCTGACCGCCAGCCAGCTAAAGCCCGGGGGGCCTGGCTGGCGCTTGCGCAGCAAGTACTCGCCGGCCGCCTGCGCCAGCGCCAGCGCGCGCGGCGATCCGCTGGCAAGGTGGAGTTCCGCACAGGCCAGCACCAATCCGGCGCTGCCTTTGATCAGCCCGAGTTCCTTGTCGGCGCCGATCAGCGCATCGAGGTCGAGCGCCGCCATATAGCGTTCGGCGCGCTCGAAATAGCTGCGGTCGTTCTTGAGTGCGCCGAGGAAGGCCAGCATGTACAGCACACCGCCCCAGCCGGCGTACATGCCGACCGTGTGCACCGTGTGCTGTGCGTGCTCGAGCTTGAAGGTCAAGGTGTTGAGCGCTTTTGCGGCGAGGTCGGCATAGCGGGTCTCGCCGGTCATCCGCGCCACCGTTTCGAGGAAGAGGATTTCGCCGGGCATGCCGCTGAACAGATCATAGAACGCGGGCAGCAGCTCCATCTTGCGGTTGTCGATCGAGGTCACCCTGACGATCAGCCAGCTGGCGTAATCGCCCTCGACGTGAATCTGCGTGGCGATATAGTCGGCCACCCGCAGCGCCTCCTCGCGTGCCCGTGCGCGCACTTGCGCCGCGTCGGCATACACCCCGGCCACGCGCGGCGCCGCGGGCAAGGCGGGCGCGGACGGGGCCTGCACGATCTGGAACGATTTTGCGATTATCCAGTTCTGGTCGTGCATGTCCTGTTCCGACAACAAGTCGATCTTCGCCATCGCGCCGTCGAGGCCGCTCGTGCGGAAGAAGCCGGGAACGACAGCACCGTCGGCGTAGCACAGGTCGCGGCTGTCGACGCGCGTCGTGAACAGGGGGACGTCGCGGCGCAGCAGGTCGGCCTCTTCGAACCGCACGAATTTTTCCACCTTGGCGTTTTCGGCAATGGCCAGGCCCAGCAGGCCGAAATGCCGCTGTACGCCCTGCCAGTCGCGCATCAGCGAAGGATGGGTCGATTCGTCGAGCAGGTGGCGGTAGGTGACGGTATTCCTGAACAGCACCCTGACTTCGTCGTTGCGGAACATGGCAAGCCGCTGCTTCACATCGTCCTTGTGGGCGGCAAGCAGCCGGTACATTGCCTGGAAACCTTGCTGCAGCGAGGCCACGCTGGCGGCACCCATCGTCACTTTCTTCCCATCCAGGTGCGGTACATTGGCGCCGCCGCGCAGCTGTCCCTTCTTGCGCACGAAGGCCAGGCTGCCTTCCTGCTCTTCCAGCACCAGTTCGTCCAGCGCACCCTCGGCCCCTTCCGCGTCCGCCACGCCGCTCAGATCGGGGAGGTGGCTGGCCCCGTCTTCGAGGTGGTGCGGAAGAATACCGGACTTCAGCACCGAGTTGTCCATCTCTGCGCCATTCTCGTTGGCCGACAGCTCGGGATGGAAAAACGATTCGAGATCGATCAGCACCGGGTGCGGGCCGGCCGCGATGATGTTCTCGTAATGGAAATCCGTTCCCTCGAGCACATACAGCAAGGCCAGCCAATGGCCCATCCGCTGGTAATAATCGTCGACCTCGGCCTGGTCGGCGCAGGCTTGTTCGTTGACAAAACTTACCCAGCCGTAGTCGCCACGGTCGAGGCTTGCCGGGGTGCGCAGTCCAATCCCGCCCAGGGTGTTGAGCCAGGCGACCAGGGCGCCGAAATGCTGGTCGATCGCCAGGCTGCGCGGCTTGTAGATGATGTTGTCGCCATTCGTCAACTCGATTTGGGCCACACTGCGGCCGCCCCGGTGCAGGTCGCCCATGCCCAGGCGGACGGCGCGGATCGCCAGCGCCTCCCCGGTGTCGAGCAAGGCGCCCGCGATGGCGTGCTTGTCCGCTTCAAAACGCGTCAGCAGGAGGGCCGACTGCTCGGCCCAGTTGGCCGCGAGCCGATCCATCCAGCCCAGCATGACCGGGTAACGGGTAAAGAAATAGTGACGCACTTCCGGCTCGCACAGGGAGGCGCCGAACTGTTCGAACGAGTGGGTCGCTTCGAGCAGTTTGAAATGGGCGATGAGCGTTTTGTAGCTGACCTTGAACAGTGCGTTCAGCAAATAGCGGCGCAGCGCGTCGAGGGTTGCCGGATCGAGGACGACGCCGGCCTGGTCCAGGCGCTCGCGCAATTGCGCCTGCGCCGCCGCCACGTGTGGATCGTAAAAGCCGACTAGTTTTTTCAGGTCCAAGGGTATTCCTTTGTCGCCGCAGCCGGGCGCTCATGAATGAATTCAACCGTACTGGTTCGCGCTTTGCGCGGGCGGCGCAAGCGTGCATGACGCTTGCGCCGCGCATACTACGGGAACGTCCTCATGCGCCGTCCGTTCCGAACAGGGTTATATTCTGGAATGGATAAACCGGCCGCGCATTGCGGACGCTTCCCCACCCATTAATATGGATTAAGGTTGCAGCTGAAACCCCAGCATTCGGCGCTGATGGTATAGAAATAGCCGTTACGCAAGCCGCCGCTGACGTTCTGCAGCAGTTCGTCGTTCACGACCACCATGCCGACGACTTCTTCGGCCTGCTCTTCGCTGTCTTTCAGGGCACTCAGGACGCTTTTATTATTCATCATGATATCGATTCCTATGGTTTGAAATTGGCTAACCGGAGGCTCCGGATCGCGCGCCTTACCAGATCCTGCCGCTGCAGCTGAAGCCCATGCATTCGGCGCTGATGCTGTAATACTGGCCATACCAGGCGCCGCCGCTGACTTGCTGCAGCAGCTCTTCGTTCACGACCACCATGCCGATCTGCTCGTCCATGGCGGTTTGATCGTCGTTGCTTTTCAATGCATTCAAAACGCTATTTTTATCCACGTCTCTACCTCACAAGATCATTCAATTAAATGCGCCGCATCGGCATGCAAATACCGCGTGCTTTGCCCTTGCTTTCAATAAAAAGCGGTTCGAGTGTAAATGCATTTTTTTAAGAATGTCAATTTCTAAATCCTTTTTCAACCACTTATCCAGAGCGCATAAAACACGTTATAAATCATCTCGCTTCGGTTATATTCTCACAGCATAATTGTTTGTGATATTGAAATTCGGAAGTGTGATTTTTCGTGATAATCCGATGGCGCCGATTAACCCGGACGATGCGCAATGCAAACGGTTGCACCGCCTAAAAAATGCAGGTAGAGTCTGCTTTATTACTAATTGGTAATAATCAAAGAACAGCGTCAAATCGGCGAAGATGGGTGGTCCGCGTTTTTATGAAGCCTAATCAACTTTTTCGGTCCGCAGTGCTGAACAACCGGCGCGGCAAATGGTTGGGCGATGTCGTGCTGGCGCGCCCGCTGTCGTTCACCGTGCTCAGCATCGGCGCGGCTGCCTGTGCGCTGCTGGTGCTGCTATTCCTGTGGCTGGGCAGTTACACCAAGCGCAGCACCGTGACGGGCCAGCTCGTGCCCGACTCCGGCCTGATCAAGATCCATCCGGAGCAGGCCGGCATCGTCTCGCAAAAGCTGGTCGGCGAAGGCCAGCAGGTGGTGCGGGGACAGGTCTTGCTGGTGCTGTCGAGCCAGCGGCGCGATGTCGCCGGCGCCGATACCCAGGCGGCGACCAGCACCCGCATCGCCGAACGCCAGGCATCGCTGGAAGAGGAACTGCGCAAGACCGAACGGCTGCAACGCGAGGAACGCGGCGCGCTCGGCAAGAAGATCGATGGCCTGGTCAATGAACTGGGCAAGATTGGATCCCAGCTCGACGGACAGGGCAGCCGGGTCAAGCTGGCGGAAGAGGCGGTGGCACGCGCGCAGCAACTGGTAGCGACCAACTTCATTTCGCGCGAGCAGCTCCAGCAAAAGCAGGCCGAGTTGCTCGACCAGCGCAACCGCCAGCAGTCGCTCGAACGCGACCAGATCGCGATCCGGCGCGAGCTGGCCGCACAACGCGACGACCTGGCCAGCTTGCCCTTGCGCGCCGAGAACGCGTCGGCGCAGCTGCGCCGCGTGATCAACAGTTCAAGCCAGGAACTGGCCGAGAGCGAAGCCAAGCGCAGTTTTGCCATCACGGCGCCCGAGAGCGGCATCGTGACCGCCATCGCCGTCGAGCGCGGCCAGGTCGTCGATCCCGGCAGGCCGATGATGAGCCTGGTCCCAGCGAACGCCCGCCTGCGCGCCGAACTGTATATTCCCAGCCGCGCAATCGGCTTCATCCGCACCGGCTCGCCTGTCCTGCTGCGTTACCAGGCCTTCCCCTTCCAGAAGTTCGGCCATGGACGCGGACAGGTCAGCACGGTGTCGAAAACCGCACTGCCGATCGGGGAACTGAATGCGCTCGCCGCCAGCGGCGGCAGCGGCGAGCCGCTCTATAAAATCACCGTCGACCTGACCGCGCAAAGCATGAAGGCGTATGGCAAGGCGGAACCGCTGCAAGCGGGAATGCTGCTGGAAGCCGACGTCTTACAGGACACGCGCCGCCTGTATGAATGGGTGCTCGAGCCGCTGTACAGCATCACCGGCAAAATCTAACAGAACAGATCGTCATGTCCCTACTCGACCGCCTTGCCTTCGGGTTTTCCCGGAAATTACCCCTGCTGTTGCAGACCGAAGCTACCGAGTGCGGCCTTGCCTGTCTTGGCATGGTTGCCGGTTTTCATGGTCACCGCACCGACCTGGCGACGCTGCGGCGCCAGTTTCCGGTCTCGCTGAAAGGGGCGACGCTGGTCGACCTGATCCAGGTCGCTTCGCGCATGCAGCTGGCCACGCGCGCGCTGCGGCTGGACATGCAGCACCTCCGGCAACTGGCGCTGCCCTGCATCCTGCACTGGAACCTGAACCATTTCGTGGTGCTCAAGGAAATCAATGCCAAGTCGGCCGTCATCCATGACCCCGGATTCGGCATCCGCACCTTGCCGCTGACCGAGGTCTCGACAGCGTTTACCGGGATCGCGCTGGAGCTGTGGCCGAATCCCGAGTTCCGGCCGCGCGACGAGAAACAGCGGGTCTCGCTGCGCAGCTTGCTGGGGCAGGTGCATGGCCTGGGCCGCTCGCTGGGACAGGTCATGTTGCTGGCGCTGTCGCTCGAAGTGTTTACCGTGGTCAGTCCGTTTTTCCTGCAATGGGTCATCGACAATGTCATCGTGTCGGCCGACCGCGACCTGCTGGTCACGCTGGCGTTCGGTTTCGGCCTGCTGGCGCTGATGCAGCAAGCGGTCGCCTGGAGCCGTTCGTGGGTGCTGATTTATCTGGGCACCACCCTGAACGTCCAGTGGCGCGCCAACATCCTCTCCCATATGCTGCGCCTGCCGGTGCAGTACTACGAGAAGCGCCATGTGGGCGACGTGGTGTCGCGCGTGGGTGCGGTCGACCAGATCCAGCATACCCTGACCACGTCCTTCCTCGAAGCGATGCTCGACGGGGCGATGACGATCGTGATCGTCACCATGATGCTGATCTACAGCCCGATGCTGTCCTCGATCGCCTTGCTGGCCATGCTGCTCTACGCGGCCGGGCGCTGGATCGGCTATGGTCCCTTGCGTAACGCCACCGAAGAACAGATCGTCCATGCGGCCAAGCAGCAGAGCCACTTGCTGGAAACGATACGCGGGGTCAAGGTCATCAAGCTGTTCCAGCGCCAGGAAGAACGGCGTTCAAGCTGGCTGACCTTGCTGATCGACCAGATCAATGCCGATCTGCGCACGCAAAAGCTGCAGCTGCTGTTCAAGACCCTCAATGGCGTGCTGTTCGGACTGGAGAACGTACTCATTTTGTGGCTGGGGGCGAAACTGGTACTCGACGGCCACTTCACCGTCGGCGTGCTGCTGGCGTTCGTTGCGTACAAGACGCAGTTCGCCACCCGCGTCGCGGCGCTGATCGACAAGGGTTTTGAAATCAAGATGCTCCAGCTTTACGGCGAACGCCTGGCGGACATCGTGCTGGCCGAACCGGAGCAGGCCACGCCGGCCGGCCTGGGGGGGGAGGAAACCCTGCTCGCGCCGACCATCGAAACGCGCGGATTGCGGTATCGCTACAGCGACTCGGAACCGTATGTGCTCAATGGCGTCGACCTGGCCATCGCGGCCGGGGAATCGGTCGCCATCGTCGGCCCGTCGGGATGCGGCAAATCGACCTTGCTGAATGTCTTGCTCGGCATCCTGCCACCGAGCGAGGGCGACGTGTTCGTCGGCGGCGTGAACATGCGTACCCTCGGGCTCGACAGCGTGCGCCGGATGGTCGGCACCGTGTTGCAGGACGATGTCCTGTTCGCCGGATCGATTGCCGAGAACATCAGCTTTTTCACCACCACCCCCGATCGCGAATGGATCGCCGAATGCGCGCGCATGGCATCGGTGTCGGCCGACATCGAAGCCATGCCGATGGGTTACAACACGATGGTTGGCGACATGGGAACCGTGATGTCCGGCGGCCAGAAACAGCGCGTGCTGCTCGCACGGGCCCTGTACAGGCGCCCGAAAATCCTGCTGCTGGACGAAGCCACCAGCCACCTCGACGTCAAGCGCGAACAGGAGGTCAACCAGGCCATCGGCGCGCTCCAGATAACGCGGATCATCATCGCGCACCGGCCGGAAACGATTGCCAGCGCCGGCCGCGTGATCGAGCTGCGCGACGGCATGGTCAGCAAGGGGCCGGCCGCCCAAGGCCGCGATGCGCACAGCGGGCTGGCGCTGTCGCAGGCGTAAGCCGCCGCGCGCGGCGCCGACAAAAAAATGCCGCTGCGATCAGCGGCATAGATTTTCTGCCCGGCTCAGCGCTGGTCGGGGTGATCGTCCTGGTCCGGCGTCTGTCGATGTGGTTCGCCGGACCCCGCCGCGCCAGCACTGCCGCGGCTGCTCTGCGCCGCGCCGGCCGGCCCGACATTGCTCTCCGGCGGGGCCTTGACGATGCCCCCGGCCCGGTCGTCGCCCGCTTTGGCGCTGCCGGTATAGTGGCCCGCATCCTGCGGGCGCTGCCCGGTGTCCGGATCGGCGGGGTCGGATCTTCCCGACAGCGAATCCGGGCCGCGCGTGCCCGGGTTATGCGTGCCGCCGTTGTTGGCGCCGATATCGTATTGTTTATTTCCAGCCATGATCGTCTCCCTGGTGTGATTGATCCATGGGGCGATGGTAGTCGTTTATGGGACGACACCAATAGGCGCGCCGGCTGAAGGCGTGTAGGCGCCTTCGCACGGTGTGTTCATGAAGTCTGATGTTACGCGGGCGGCGGCGGCGGGCCAACGAGGGCCATGGTGCAGATAAACGGATCGTCGTTGCTCATGAACAGGGCCGGTGCATTGTTGAGCAGCACCGCATGCCGCGCCAGCGCCAGCGCGCACATCCAGGGCACCGCGCCGCAGCTGCCGGTGCCGACGCCGGCCTGCGCGACGTCGCCCGTGGTGTCGAGCTGGGGCAGCGCCGAGGACGCCAGGTGCATCAATTCGAGCGCGCGGCCGGCATGCTGGTCGGTGTCCGCGGCAAGGTAATTCACTTCGGTCAATTGTCTGGCGCCGGCGAGGACGGCACGCTGCGCCAGCTCGGTCATGCGCACCGTTTCCGCGCGCTTGGCGCTGTCGATCGACACCTCCCTCCGCGTTTCACACAGCCGATACAGTTGCGCGAACACGGCATCGGCGACCCGCCCTGCGTCCACCAGGCTGGCGAGCAGCAGTCCGGCCGCGCCTTCGCCCGGGATGCGCCCGCGCAGCCGCGCCGGCGTGGACAGCGTGCCGTCCGCCGCCCATTGGTCGACCGTGGCCTGGTCGACATGCGAATCGCAGGCGACGAGGAGGGTGGCGGCCTGTCGATGCTGCACCTGGCTGTCCGGGAAGCACTGGCCGAGGATGGTTGCCGGCGTGGCGTCGCGTGCGAGCGCGATTTGCGTCACCTGCTCCGCAGGCCAGCCGAACTGCGCCACCGCCTGCTTGAACCACGATCCCGCCGCCTGGCGCTGTTCAAGCGTCCAGCTCGATGGCAGGATCGGCAGCAGCCGCAGTGACGGCGCCACCCCTTCCTGCGGCATCAACAGCGCCAGCGCTTCTCCCGCCAGGTCGCGCACGACGGCCGTGCCGAGGATCAGCGCGCGCCATTGGGCATCGCCCCACTGCAGCTCGGTCAGGCCGGCCAGCGCCAGCCATGCGGCGATTTCTTCCTGCACTGCTTCGTCGACGGCGGCGTCGCAGCGGGCGCTGGTAATGGGAAAACCTTCGTCGTCGAGCAGTTCCGGGTCGAGGTCGGGACGCGCCTTGTTGCCCGCGATCGCTGCCGCCAGTTCTTCGGGAGACGCGCCGTGCGGTGCGCGCAGGGCGGCGGCCAGCAAGGCCAGCGGCGGCGCGGTAACGGTGGCGGGCGCCGGTGCGGCGGCGGTGGCGGCAGTCGCGTCGGACTTGGGACGTGCGAGGATGCTTTTCAGCCAGGCGGGGCCGGTGGTCGAAGTCATGGCGTGTACATTAAATGTTGTCGATGGTCGCTTGCTGGCTGGCGATCAGGCTGGCGCCGCAGGCAGTCTTGTCGCCGTGGCGGGCGGCCGGTTTGCCGTCCACGATCAGGGTGGAGTCGCCGCTGACGATCGGGTTCGGGCCGTGCTTCGGGCAGACCGTCTTGTCGCCGACGCGCGCGATCGGGACGCCGCCGCTGTCGCTGTGGGGGGAGGCTTCGATGACGGAGCCGCCGTGGGAGGTTTTGTCGCCGAGGACGATCAGGGGGCCGGCCATGGTCACGCCGCCACGGCCAGCAACTCGAGTTTCAATTCCTTCATCCCGGCCGGCACATAGATCGAGATCGATTGCGCCTTGAGCATGCGTTCGTACATCTGCCCTTTCGATTCGAGCATGAAATAGCACGTGTCGGGGCGCACGGCGAGGGCGGCGGGGGGCTGCGGCGTGTACTGCAGGCGCACGCCGGGGAGTGCCGACAGGACAAATTTCTCGACGTCGTCCGGGGCGCCGACCTTAAAGCGCAGCGGCGCCACGTCCACCAGCTGCACGGCGGGGATGTCGGCGGAGACGGCAATATACAAGGTCGTCTTGTCGTCGATCTTGCCCGAGTCGAGGGCGCCGATGTGGTACGAAGGGCGCACCTCGGACAGTGCGATCGCGAAATATTTCGACGAAATCACGGTGTCGAGCAATTCGCGGATGATCTGGTGCAGCTTCGTGAAATGCGGCCCCGGGTCGCCGTGTTGATAGGCCGGCAGGTCGGCCAGGGTCCAGCTTTTCGAAAAGGTCATCAGGCCGCCGGCGACATCGAGCAATTGTTCGTAGAGCCGTTCCGGATGCAGGCCCGGGTGCTGGAAATGGTGGGTCAACGTGGCGTAGGCGGAACTGGCCGTGTGCAGCAGCCAGAACGAGGACATGTCGCCCGAGCGAAATTCGATCACGTTGCGGCTCGGCTCGCGGTGGTGGCCGTACAAGGCGCTGACCTTGGCCTGCAGTGCGTCGAGCAGGCGCCGCAGTTGCTGGAACAGCGGCGCCGCCGCGCCGATCGACAGGCTGGGCGGCACGAAAGCGGGATCGAGCTCGAAGCCGCCGGCGGCCGCGCGCCGCAGGCGCAGCAGGGGGAAGTGGACATACGCGTCGCGCGGGTCGCTTTCACTCACCAGGCGCACCGATTTTTTCAGATAGGCCAGCTGCACGGGGGCGGCGTGGGTAAACAAATCCGCCGTTTCCTGGTTGACCTGGATAAACCGGGCCGTATTCACGGCCGCCTGGCCCTGGGGCGCGAAATTGCCGTTGAACGGTTTTAAGCCGGGCAAGGCGGCGTAATAGGTCACGGTTTGCTGGGATTGCTGCAGCAGGCTCAGGTCGACCGTATCGGGCAGCGTATCGAGGAGCGGGGCGTCGACCAGTTCGCCGTCCTGGAAGCGCAGTGCGAGGTCGAGGATGCGCAGCACGTTGTTCGCCAGCGCCTCGCGGTCAACCTGCAGCCTTTCCACGCCCCAGGCATACGGGTGCAGCGCCTTGATGCCCTTTTGCAGGCAATGTTCGTGGTACTGGTCCTGGCGCTGGAAATGCTGGGGGCGCAGCAGTAAACCCTCGCCCCAGAGTACTTTGCTGGTCATGTCCGCCCTCATCCTGTCCGTGATTTTTCGTTGCGCGCAACTTTTTCCAACGGAAACAGTAGCACTGCACTCCCCGGTCGGGATTTGCGTTTCCGCAAACGTCGGCTTTGCACAACGCCGCGGCGGGCGATGGCGCTTCCTTATCTTTTTTCAACGTTGGGGCGCGCGGGCGCGGTAACACTACGAAGCTTGTCCGTGGCCGTTGTGGATCGGGAGGGAAGCGATGAAAGGTTTTACGCCTGGGTTGTTCGACCGCCTGCTCGGGGTGCCGCTGCGCGGCGGGAATACGCTCGCGCCGCGCCTGTCGGCCGAGGACATGAAGGACGCCGTGGCGCGCGACCTCGAAGCCTTGTTGAATACCCGGGCCGTGCTGCCCGACGGTTTCCTCGACGGCTATCCGGAGTGCGCGCGTTCGATCGTCAGCTACGGCATGAACGATTTCGCCGACCTGTCGCTGTCGAGCCCCTCCGACCGGGCCTTCATCTGCACCTGCATCGAGCAGGCGATCGCCCGCCATGAGCCGCGCCTGGGCGAGGTCAAGGCCTCGCTCGAAATGCGCCATGGCGCCGTCAATCGCCTGGATTTTTCGATTACCGGCGTGCTGGTCGCCAGCGCCTCGCAGGAAGCCGTGAATTTCGACGCCGTGTTGCAGCCCTCGACCCTCAGCTACAGCATCAGCAAGGCCGGCCGCGCCGCGCCGGCGGGAGGGTAATTAGTGGAACAACTGCTGCCCTATTACGAAAGCGAGCTGGGCTACCTGCGCAACAACCTGCGCGACTTCGCCGAGCGCTACCCGAAGATTGCCGGGCGCCTGCTGCTCAGCGCGGAAGTGTGCGACGACCCGCATACCGAACGCATGATCGAATCGTTCGCGCTGCTCAACGCCCGCATCGCCAAGCGGCTCGACGACGACTACCCGGAATTCACCGAAGCCCTGTTCGATGTCCTCTACCCGCATTACCTGCGGCCCTTCCCCTCGTGCTCGATCGCCTGTTTCGACGTGACGGGAGCCGCCAGGCAGCAAACCACGGCCGGCACCATTGCGCGCGGCACCCAGCTCGGCACCCGTCCGGTGCGCGGCGCTCCCTGCACCTTTCGCACCGTGTATCCGGTCACGGTCGCCCCGCTCGACCTGACCGAGGCCCGCTTTTCCGAAATCCTGCGCGCGCCCGAGGCCGTGCGCGCTCCCGCCGGCGCCACGGCCAGCATCAGTGTCACGATTTCCGGCTGTGCCCCGCACATCGGCATCGGCGCGCTCGGTTGCCCGACGCTGCGCGTCTTCCTCGATGGCGACCCCTCGTTTTGCGCGGCCCTGCGCGACGCGCTGTTCATGCGCACGCTCGCCGCTTACGCCGAAGTGCCCGGCAGCGGGCGCTGGGTGGCGCTGCCGGCAACGCCGATCGCGCCCGCCGGGTTCGACGAAGAAGACGCGCTGATCGATTTCCCGGCGCGCTCGCACGCCGCTTACCGCCTGCTGACCGAGTATTTCTGTTTTCCCGAAAAATTCAATTTCGTCGACATCGATGTGAGCATGCTGGGCGCCGCCCTGCCCGGCGCCAAAGCCGTCACGCTGCACCTGGCCTTGTCCGGCATCCGCAGCGATTCGAACACGGCGCGCATGCTCGGCACCCTGTCGACGAATAATCTGCTGCTGGGCTGCACGCCGGTGGTGAACCTGTTTCGCCAGCGGGGCGAGCCGATCCGCCTGACCCATGCCACCGCCAGCTATCCGGTACTGGCCGACGCCCGCCGCGCCTTCGCCTTCGAGGTGCAGTCGATCGATTCGGTGAACCTGGTGCGCCAGACGCCGCAAGGCGAAACGGTGGTCCAGTTCCGCCCCTTCTATTCCCTGCAGCACGCCCAGACGTCCGAGCAGAACGGCCATTACTGGGCCATGCGGCGCGACGAAACCCTGGTCGAGCGCAGCCCCGGCTTCGAGACCCAGATTTCCATCGTCGATATCGACTTCGATCCGGCGGCCGTCGAAACCGACACGCTGAACCTGGAACTGACCTGCTCGAACCGCGACCTGCCCGCCTTGCTCAGTTACGGCCAGCCCGGCGGCGACTTGTTCCTCGAGGGCGGCTCGAACGCGCGCACCATCCGTTTTTTACGCAAACCCAGCAATTCCTGGCGCTTTCCGAACGGCAGAAGCGCGCACTGGCGCCTGATCTCCCACCTGGCGCTGAACCACCTGTCGATCAGCGCCGGCGGCATCGAGGCGTTTCGCGAAATGCTGGCGCTGTACGACCTGCCGCGTTCCGCTTCCTCGCAGCGCCAGATCGGCGGCATGCGCGCCATCGAGCAAAAGGCGACCAGCGCCTGGCTGGCCGGCAACCCGTTCAACTGCCTGGTGCGCGGGGTGCAGGTGCGCCTCGTGATCGACGAAGAAGCCTTTGTCGGCAGCGGCATCCACGCCTTCGCCACCATCGTCGAACGTTTTCTTGCCCTCTACGTGCACGCCAACAGTTTTACGCAACTGGTCATCGTCTCGGCGAAAAACGGAGAAGAGTTATTCACATGCCAGCCCAAAAGCGGCGATTTGAGCCTGCTGTAATCGAGCGCCTGTTCCGCGAGCCCTACCGCTTCGAGTATTTCCAGGCGGTGCGCATGCTCGAACTCTGGCTGCGCAAGCACGGCGCTCCCCAGCAAAGCCTGGTGGCGAATTTTTTGCGCTTTCAAAATTCGACCTCGCTGCGCTTTCCGGCGAGTCAATTGGAGGCGATCGCCACCGAGCCGCGCGCGATCGAACCGAGCGCGCAGGCGCTGGGCGAAGCCCTCGCATCGGGCACCCTGAAATGGATCCGCCTGACCCCGACCTTCATGGGGCTACTGGGCGGTCATGGCGTGCTGCCGCCGCATTACACGGAGCGCATCGCCGAGCAGCAATTTGCCGACAAGGACGAGGGCGCGCGCGCCTTCCTCGACACCTTTTCGAACCGTTCGCTGGCGCTGTTCTACGCCGCCTGGCGCAAATACCGGCTGCATTTGAGATATGAACTCGGCGCCAGGGACAGTTTTCTGCCCCTGCTGCTGGGACTGGGCGGCCTGGGCAATCCCGCCTTGCGGCGGCGTCTGTCTCGCCCCGAGCACGGCGCCGTGCTCGACGAGTCGCTCGGCTATTTCGCGGCATCGATCCGCCAGCGCCCGGTGTCGTCGGTGCAGGTGGCGCGCGTCCTGAGCGAATATTTCGGGCAGGCGATCAAGGTCGACCAGTTCGTCGGCGCCTGGTATGCCGTGCCGCCGCCCCAGCAAAGCACCCTGGGCCGCGACAGCGCCACCCTCGGCACGCGCGCGATTGCCGGCGAACGGGTCTGGCAGCGCGATTTACGGCTGCGCCTGGTCATCGGGCCGCTCGACCGCGCCGGGTTCGACGCATTTTTACCGGGCGGACTCGCGGCGCGCGCCTTGACGAGCCTGATGACGATGTTTACGGGCCTCGCCCTCGAATACGAAGTCGAACTGGTGCTGCGCGCGGCCGACGTGCAGTGCGCGACCCTGTCCGGCGAACGCCACGCCGGACGCCTTGGCTGGGGCACCTATCTGGTGGCCGGCCCGCAAAAGGACAATCGCCGCGATGTCCACTACGACCTGCGCATGGAATAAGCAGCCAGGCCTGGCCTGGCCCTGGGCAGCCGGCCGCGCGCCGGTTTTTTTCGTGCCCGGCGCCCAAGGCTGGGATATGATGCATTTTTGCAATTTTTAGAACTGCAGGAGCTGGCATGATCGTCGGAATCGACCTGGGCACCACCAACAGCCTGATCGCGGTATGGGAAAACGGCCAATCCCGCCTGATTCCAAACAGCGTCGGCGAGGTGTTGACGCCGTCCTGCGTCAGCATCGACGACGACGGTTCGATCCTGGTCGGACGCGCCGCGCGCGAACGCCTGCAAACCCACCCGAACGCCAGCGCCGCCAATTTCAAACGCATGATGGGCAGCGACAGCACCGTCATGCTGGGCAAGCGCGGCTTTCGGCCCGAGGAGCTGTCGGCCATGGTGCTGCGCTCCCTCAAAGAAGATGCCGAGGCCGCGCTCGGGCAGGCGGTCACGGAAGCGATCATCACCGTGCCCGCCTATTTCTCGGATGCCCAGCGCAAGGCCACGCGCGCCGCCGGCCAGCTCGCCGGCTTGACGGTCGAACGCCTGCTCAACGAACCGACCGCCGCGGCGCTGGCCTACGGCATCCACCAGCGCGACAGCGACACCAAATTCCTCGTCTTCGACCTCGGCGGCGGCACCTTCGACGTCTCCGTCCTCGACCTGTTCGAGAACGTGATGGAAGTGCGCGCCTCGGCCGGCGACAACGTCCTGGGCGGCGAGGATTTCGTGAGCGTTCTCGTCGCACGCTTCTTCGAGGCCGCCCAGGTACCGCCGGCGCTGAAAGCCGACGCCCACTTCATGCAGCGCCTGCACGCCCAGGTCGAGGGCGCGAAACGGGCGCTGAGCGAATCTGCACGCGCCACCATCCGCGTCGGCGACGGCAAGATTGATTACACGATGGAGCTCGACGAGGCGCTGCTCGAGAAAAGCTGTGCCGATCTGCTCGCGCGCCTGCGCCACCCGGTGGAACGGGCGCTGCGCGATGCGCGCCTGCCGATCGCGGAACTCGACAACATCGTATTGGCCGGCGGCGCCACCCGCATGCCCGCCGTGCGCCGCATGGTGGCGCGCATGTTCGGGCGCTTTCCCGCCTGCGACATCAATCCCGACGAAGTCGTCGCCTTGGGCGCGGCGGTGCAGGCCGGCCTGAAAATGAACGATGCCGCCCTCGACGAAGTCGTGATGACCGACGTCGCGCCGTATTCGCTCGGCACCGACACCACCATGCCGCTCGACGGCGGGCGCTATTCGCACGGCCACTTCGATCCCATCATCGAGCGCAATACCGTGATTCCGGTGAGCCGCGTAAAACGCTATTTCCCGGTCCAGGACAAGCAGACGACGGTCGAACTGAACATTTACCAGGGCGAAGCGCGCATGGCCAGGGACAACATCAGGCTGGGCCAGCTGACCATCAAGCTCGATCCCGCGCCCCGTGACGAAAATGCGGTCGACGTGCGCCTCACCTATGACGTGAATGGTTTGCTGGAGGTCGAGGCGACCCTGGTGCGCAGCGGACAAACGCATACGCTGGTCATCGAAGGCAATCCGGGCATGCTCAGCGAAGCCGAGATCGCCCAGCGCTTCGCCGCCATGTCGGCACTCAAAATCCACCCGCGCGACCAGATGGCCAATCGCACTCTGCTCGCGCGCGGCGAGCGCCTCTACCAGCAGCTGCGCGGCATGCCGCGCGAGCAGCTCGGCCACCAGATCACGCTGTTCGAGACCGCGCTCGAAGCGCAGGAACGCCACGTGATCGTACCGGCGGCGGCCGAATTCACCCAGGTGCTCGACTATTTCGAGCACCAGAGTTTCCTGCTGCCGGACGCCTGAGGAGTTCCGCATGCAGGAGACCCACGGCTTCCTGAGCGCGCTCGGTCTCGACGCGACGGCCGACGCGCGCGCCATCCGGCGCGCCTATGCGCGCAAGCTGAAAACGATCGACCAGCAAGCCGACGCCGCCGGCTTCCAGGCGCTGCGCGAAGCCTACGAGACGGCGCTGGCCTGGGCCGCCTACGAAGCCCAGAAGCGCCAGGAAGCGCAGACCGTCGTCGCGGCGCCCGCGGCGCAGGACGCACCGGCCGCAGCGGCCGTGACCCTCGAAAAAGACCAGCCGCAAGCCGCGCCCTCCGAGGAAACGCAGCTGGCCAACGCGGTCTGGAATCGTTTCATCGAAGGCAGGCAGGCGCTGGTGCGGACCGGGCGCCTGGCCGATCCCGACGCCTGGCACGACTTGCTGCGCGCGCGCCTGCAGGACGAGGAGCTGATCCATATCGGGACGCGCATGCAGTTCGAGTGGTGCATCGTTCACATCCTGGGCCACGGCTGGCAAGCCGGCCACGAAGCGCTGTTCCCGGCCGCCGTCGCCGCCTTCGACTGGACGCGCGACCGGCGCCTGCTCAGTCAATTCGGGTATGTCGGCGACATATTGAATGCCGCGATCGACGAACGCGCCCTGTTCGACAGCCAGGAGAGCGCCGTGCGCGCGGCGCAGGAACGCATTGCGATGCTGCTGCGGCGCGAACAGCAGGCCGATACGCGCGACATCGTGCAGAGCATGGACGAACTGCGCAAAATGCAGGCGGCCTTCCCCAGGCTGCTGCCGGTGGTGACGAATGCGCAGAACGTCGCCCATTGGGAGGCCGAGTACGAGATGCATGCCGAAGAGGACCGCTTCGTCGCTCCGCGCAGGCGCGACATCGCGGCACGCTGGCAGGTGACGACGATTGCGGTCATGGTGGCGTTTTTCGTACTCCGTTTCATGTACAACGAGACAGCGGAGACTTCGCCCTACCATCCGCTAGGCGCTACAGCTCCTGCTGCGCAGGAACGGGGTGGGCAGTACGACCCGCACGCCAATCCACCGACCTACGCGCAGCTGGAACAACATGTGCCGCGGCCGCAGTTCCAGCCCGGGCCCGATGCGCAGCCCGGCAACTACACCGTCGAATTCGAGGTCTTCCTGGATGCCGACGGCAAGGTGACCGGCATGAACAAGTTGAAGGAATCCGGCTTGCCCGGCTTCGACGAAGCGGGCGAAGCGGCGCTGCGTGCCTCGACACCCTTCCCGCCTCAGACGGCGCGCATCTTCCCGGTCATTCTGGTCGAGCACGTCGCGCCGAACACCCCCACTCCGCGCCTGCCTGGCGCCACCACGCAGATATAAGCGCCTGGACGCTCAGCGCTCAGTTCCACTTGCCGGCGCGCCCGCCGATGCTGTAGCGGCCCGCGCCGAGCAGGGCCAGCGCGACCGCCGCAAAGAAATACATCCCTTGCAGTTCGAGCGCCCAGCCGCCGGTCTCCGACATTGTGAAGAACTGCTTGGTATGCACCAGCAGCACGGCCACGATCATGTTGCCGGCCACGATGAGGGCCGCCAGCCGCGTCCACACGCCGAACAGGATGAATAAGGGCGCGATCACTTCGCCCACGTACACCAGGTAGCCGATCGCCTCCGGCAAGCCCATTTTGGCCAGCATGCCGGTGATGAAACCCACGCCGCCCATCAGCTTGGAGACGCCGTGGAACAGCAGCAGCACGGCCAGGGCCACACGCAGCACGAGCCGGCCCAGGTCAGCGCGCGAGGCCGCGCCGCCATTGTCAACGGGGATGGTTCTCATCGCCTGGCTCCTTGTGCTCGGGTTCGCCAGCCAGCACCTTGTCGGGCGTGATCGGCGTATTCCGGATGCGCTTACCCGTGGCGTGATAGATCGCATTGCTGACCGCCGCCGCCACGCTGACTAAACCGATTTCGCCGACGCCCTTGGCCCCCAGGCGGCTGACGATGCGGTCATCCTCTTCGACAAAGACGACGTCGATGTCGTGGATGTCCGCATTCACCGCCACGTGGTATTCCGACAGGTTGTGGTTCATGAAGCGGCCGAAGCGGTGGTCGGTATGGCTTTCCTCGTGCAGCGCCTGGCTGATGCCCCAGACCACGCCGCCAATGATCTGGCTGGTCGCCGTCTTGGTGTTCATGATGCGCCCCGCCGCGATCGCGCTGACCACGCGCGTCACCCGCACCACGCCCAGGTCTTCGTCGACCCGCACTTCGACGAACACCGCCGAGTGGGTCAGGCGCCGGAATTTGCGCTGCTTCAGCATGTTCGGCAGCATCAGGTATTTCTCCTCGATGCGCTCGCGGCCCGCGCGTCCGACGATGGTGCCCAGCGAAATGAAGGTGTTCGGGTCCTTGCGAAGGCGCATCGCGCCCCCCACGAATTCCACATCTTTGATCCGCTTGTCGCGGAACGGGGAGTCGGCCGCCGCCTGGGCGTAACGCAGGAGGGTCAGTTGCAGTTTGTCGCAGACGCCGGCGACGGCCGAACCGACGGTGGCCACGTGCGAGGAGCCGCCTTCGATCGGCGCCGCCGGCAGGGTCGAGTCGCCCAATTGGAAGGTGACGCGCTCCAGCGGCAGGCCCATGGCCTCGGCGGCGATCGTCGCCATCACGGTATAGGTGCCGGTGCCGATGTCGGTGGCGGCGCTCGAGACGACGAGGCTGCCGTCCGCATGCATGACGGCGCTGGCGCGCGCGAACATCTGCATCGCATCCCAGACCCCGGTCGCCATGCCCCAGCCGACGTATTCCGAACCCTCCTTGCGCGCACGCGGCGCCAGCGGCCGCTGCGCCCAGCCGAATTTCTCGGCGCCCTGCTCGTAACAGGCGCGCAGCTCCTTGCTCGAATACGGCTTGTCGTCGGCCGGCGAGACCTCCGCGTAGTTCTTCAGGCGCAGGTCCAGCGGGTCCATGTTCAATTCATAGGACAGCTCGTCCATTGCCACTTCGAGCGCATGCATGCCGTGCGCCGCGCCGGGGGCGCGCATGTCGATCGGCGAGTACTGGTCCAGTCGCACCAGTTTATAGCCGAGCTTGATGTTGTCGCAGGCGTAGAGCAGTCCCGACCAGTTGACGACGACTTCGACGTAATCCTCGAGCTGCGAGGTTTCGGCCACCGCTTCGTGCTGGATCGCAGTCAAGGTGCCGTCGCGCTCGGCCGCCAGTTTCACCCATTGCACCGTTTCCGGGCGGTGTCCGAAGCTGAACATCTGCTGGCGCGTCAACTGCACGCGCACCGAGCGCTTCAGCTTGAGCGACGCCATCACGGCCAGGGTCAGCTGGTATTGCGGGCGCAGGCCGGAACCGAAGGCGCCGCCGACGAAGGGATTGCGCACGGTGACCCTGTCTTTCGACAGGCCGAACACGTGCGAGACATACCAGCGGCTGTTCTGCGAGCTCTGCGTCTTGTCGTAGATCGTCAGGTGGCCGTCTTCCTCGTAGATCACGGTCGAGGCGAACAGTTCGAGCGGGTTGTGGTGCTCGACGCCGTGGTAAAACTCGGCTTCGATTTTGACGGGCGCCGCTTTATATGCTTTCTCGGCATCGCCCTTTTCCTTGGGCGGCGGTTCATACCCGGCTTTCAAGGGGCGCGGCGTAAAGGCGCGCTCGAGGTTTGCCACCAGGCGCGTGTCGTGTTCTTCTTCCTCGTAGCGGATGCGCACCAGGGCCGCGGCGCGGCGCGCCGCCTCAAAGGTCTCGGCCAGCACCAGCGCTACCGGCTGGCCGCTGTAGAGCACGCGGTCATTGTAGAAGGGGCGGAAGGGAGAACCGGCCGGCGCCGTCATGTCCTTGTAGGCGATGTCGAAGGAACGCACCTTCGGGCGGTTCAGGTGGCTCATCACCTCGACCACGCCGTCCATGGCCATGGCTTCCTCGGTGTCGATGTCGAGGATGCGGCCCTTGGCGATGGTGCCGCTGACGACGACGCCATATAACTGGTCGGGCGCCGCGTATTCGGCGGCGTAGCGGGCGTCGCCCGTGACTTTGGCGCGGCCGTCGACGCGCGAGACGGCGCCGCCGGTGACGACCTGGCCGGTGCCCGGCTCGGCGACGGGGGTTTTCAGGGCCTGGATCAGGTCAGTCATGC
>Ga0213835_100348_pt1 | contig 48732 bp, 43 predicted proteins | sample SWPATP01_FD_160576 | JGI IMG/M metagenome (GOLD analysis project Ga0213835, IMG submission 160576) | Coastal seawater microbial communities from Marineland, Florida, United States - SWPA TP0 #1 | ecosystem: Environmental > Aquatic > Marine > Coastal | place: USA: Florida | collected 2016-08-05
CCGGTGCGTTATCTCGCCTGGTTATGGGGTGTTTTTCAGGGCGATTTCGGGCAGTCCTATACCTATGGCGTGCCGGTCGCGGGGCTGATCGCGGAGCGGCTGACGGTGACGCTGCCGTTGGCGCTGATGGCGGTTCTGATGTCGGTCGGAATTGCCGTGCCACTCGGCGTGCAGGCCGCGAAAAAGCATAACGGCATGTTCGACGCCGTTGTCGGCGCAGTCTCTTACGTCAGTATCGCGGTGCCGGCCTTCTGGGTGGGGCTGCTGTCGATCATCCTGTTTTCGACGCTGCTCGGCTGGATGCCGGCAGGTGGATTCCCGGGCTGGGACGCGGGGCTGCTGGCCGGGTTGCAGGCGTTGCTGCTGCCAGCGATCGCGCTGGCGCTGCCGCAGGCGGGCGTGTTGACACGCGTTGCGCGGGCCGCGGTGCTGGACGTGATGAACGAGGATTATGTGCGCACCGCCCGCGCCAAGGGGCTGGGCGAGGGGGCGGCACTCTGGCGCCATGCGGTGCCGAATGCGCTTGTGCCTGTGGTGACGATGATCGGCATGCAGTTCACCTTTCTGATCGCCGGTGCAGTGCTGGTCGAAAACGTCTTCAACCTGCCGGGTCTCGGACGGCTTGCCTACCAGTCGCTGGCGCAGCGTGACATCGTGGTCATGCAGGACGTCGTCCTGTTTTTCTCAGCCCTTGTCATCGTCGTCAATTTCCTCGTCGACCTTCTTTACCTGGTGATCGATCCGCGGCTGAGGGTGGGGGTGAGATGAGGCAACTTCTGCGCCGTCCCGTTCTTCTTGCCGGGCTTGTCGTGACGCTGTTCCTGTTTCTGGTGGCGTTGCTTTCGCTGGTCTGGACGCCTTATCCGCCGTCGAAGATGAACATCGTCCACAAGCTGAAGCCGCCATTCGAATTCGGCCTGCTCGGGACCGACCAGTTCGGACGCGATGTCGCTTCCGCGCTGATGGTCGGCGCCTGGAATTCGCTGTCTACGGCGCTGCTTGCGGTGGCGATCGGCGCCACGATCGGCACGGCGGTCGGCACCGTGGTGGCGATGCGGCGCGGCTGGGTCGAACAGATCGTGATGCGCGGCTGCGACATCATCTTCGCGGTTCCGCCGATCCTGTCGGCGATGATGCTCGGCGCCTTTATCGGATCCGGCCGGTTCACGGCGGTCATCGCTATTGCCACGTTCATGGTGCCCGTCTTCGCACGCCTCACGCTGGCCGCGGCCCGGCAGATCTGGACGCGCGACTATGTGGCGGCGGCTGTCGGCATGGGGCGTTCGAAGCTGAAGATCACGTTCGTCCACATCCTGCCCAATATTTCGAACCAGATCATCGTGCAGGTGACGATCCAGCTCGGTCTCGCGATCCTGACCGAGGCGGGGCTTTCCTATCTCGGGCTCGGCATGCCGCCGCCGAACCCGACCTGGGGGCGGATGCTTGCGGATTCGCAGACGTTCCTTGGGCAGGCGCCTTGGCTCGCCTTGATGCCGGGGCTGGCGATCGCGATCGCGGTGCTGGGCCTCAACATGCTCGGTGATGGTCTGCGCGACCTTCTCGATCCGCGCTCGACACCCTGATTTTAAACGACGACCTGAGTGAAAGACTTTTCATGAACGCCCTTTTGAAACTGACGATCCGGGACATTCTTTTTCTTTATGCGCAGAAGAAGCTTTCGCCGCTGGAATACTGGGAGGTGGTCGAGGCACGGGTTGCGGCGTTCGAACACCAAGTTCAGGCGCTCTACCTCTACGATCCGGAAAGCGCACGGCAACAGGCGAAAGCCTCCACCGAGCGCTGGGCGAAGGGCGAGACGCTGGGGATGCTCGACGGCATTCCGGTGACGATCAAGGAACTGATCGCCACGAAAGGGCATCCGGTGCCGCTCGGGACCGCCGCGACGGAGCTGACGGCGGCGGCCAGCGATGCGCCGGCCGCTGCACGGCTGCGCGAGGACGGCGCGGTGATCTTCGCAAAGACCACATGTCCCGATTACGGCATGCTGTCGTCAGGGCTTTCCAGCTTTCACCCCTTAAGCCGCAATCCCTGGAACCTGACGCAGAACCCGGGCGGATCCAGTGCCGGCGCGGCGTCTGCTGCGGCTTCGAGCTTCGGACCCCTGCATATCGGCACCGATATCGGCGGTTCGATCCGGCTGCCGGCCGGCTGGACGGGGCTTTTCGGCTTCAAGCCCAGCCAGGGCCGCATTCCGGTCGATCCGTTCTTTGTCGGGCGCTGTGCCGGCCCGATGACGCGGACGGTGGAAGACAGTGCGATCGCCATGGCGACCCTGTCGCGCCCCGACTGGCGCGACGCGTCATCGCTGCCGCCCAACGCCTTCGACTGGGTGGATCTCGACATCGACGTCAGGGGGATGAAGATCGGGCTTATGCTGGATGCGGGCATCGGGATCTCTCTCGACGACGAGGTCCGCGCGGCGGTGACGGCTGCGGCAAAGCGGTTCGAGGCGGCGGGGGCCGAGATCGTGGAGGTTTCGCCCGTCATGACGCGGACGATGCTGGACGGGCTCGACAGTTTCTGGCGGGCGCGGTTCTGGGGCGATATCGAGACGATGCCGGACGAGCGCAAGGCGCAGATCCTGCCCTACATCTTCGAATGGGCAAAGGGCGGGGCTTCGGTTTCCGGCGTCGAGGCGGTGCGCGGTTTCAACCAGACGAACGAGATGCGCAAAGCCTGTGCGAGACTCTTCTCCGGCGTCGATGCGGTTTTGTCGCCGACCAACCCGATCGTCTCCTATCCGGCCGACTGGGCATCGCCGACCAACGATCCTCTGAAACCGTTCGAGCATATCGGCTACACGGTGCCGTGGAACATGTCGGAGCAGCCGGCCGCCTCGATCAACTGCGGTTTCTCCCGCAGCGGAATGCCAATCGGGCTGCAGATCGTCGGGCCCCGGTTCGCAGACTTGCTCGTTCTGAAGCTGTCGCATGCGTTTGAGCAGTGGACCGGCGGCGTGACCAACTGGCCAGACCCGAGACTTACGCCCTGATCTGCGCATCGAGTGACGGTCCGAGCGCAAAAATCGGCGATGGAACCTTCACGGTTTCGCCGCGTTTCATTTTGGCAGACGAATGCGTGCACTTTGCGGCTGGTGGAGTATGATGTGCGAGAGGCAACCTTTCGAACATGACCGGGCCTGATATCCCGATCTTCGCCAAGCCTCACAGTTTGCATGTCGTTTGAACCTTTCCGCAAAGCCCGCGCCTTCCGCGCGGCGCCAAGATCCGTAGAAACAGGAGATCTCCATGGCCGCAGCTACTTCCACGAATGCCGAAATTGCCCGCGCTCGCACCGCCGCCGGTGCTGCTACGACGTCTGACATCGAAGCGCAGCTGCAGCAGCTCCGCGAAGATATCTCGTCGCTTGCCAAGACCGTCGGCGCCGTCGGCAGCAGCACGGCGAGTGAAGTGAAGGGCAAGGCCCGTCGCGCCGCATCCGATGCGACCGATGCGTCCATGCAGATGGTTGAAGCTGCCCGCGAGCAGGCGATCTCGTTCGAGCGCGACCTGGAAGCGAAGATCCGCAAGGCACCGATCCAGTCGATCGCGATCGCAGCCGGCGTTGGCTTCGTCTTCGCTCTTCTGTCGCGTCGCTAAAGATGATGGGCCTTGGTCCCCTTATCGCTTCGTTTGCCGCGATGGATATCGCGGCATTTACGGAGCGGCTGAAGCGCAACATCATGCTGTATGGGCTCGCTGCACTTTTCGTGCTGACGGCCTATGTGCTGGGCGTTGCGGCACTTGCCGTTCATCTGTCGCAGTTCTGGGGCCTTCCCATAGCGCTTCTGGTGGTTGCAGGCGGCGCATTGCTGCTGGCCGTGATTTTCTACCTTTCGGTGACGCTCACCGCGAGAGCGGAAGTCAAGCGCAAGAAGCAGGCAGTGGCCGCCAATAGCGGCAAGACGCTGGCTTTGACGGCAGCACTCACAGCGGTTCCGCTTCTTCTGAAGTCGAAGCCCCTGATGTTTGCATCGATCGCGGGGGGCCTCGGCTTCCTCGCCCTGAGCGGTGGCAGGACGCGTCGTCGCTTTACAAATCCTGGAGAGTAACACCAGCCTACTCGTCTTTCGATCATCGAGCTGCCGGACAAATTCCGGCAGCTTTTTTTGTGTCTTGTCAGAATGTCATGAGGCTCTGGTCGACGCTCGCGCGGAGCGCAGGGACGCGTGCTATTCAGAATTCTGCAAACACGGGGGAGGGCAGTTGTCTGGCGCTACGCGAACCACACAAAAACGCCGCCCGTGAAGGCGGCGTCTATGAGTTTACATGCAGTTGGCTGAACCCTCAGCCGCCGAAGGCGCGGGACGTGATGGCTGCGTCACCGGCATCCGGGCCGTAGTCGACTTCTCCGGATACGCCAAGCAGTTCCTGTAGGCGTGTACGGGCGCGCGAGACGCGGCTCTTGATCGTGCCGACGGCGCAACCGCAGATCTCTGCGGCTTCCTCATAGGCAAACCCTGCGGCGCCGACGAGAACAATCGCTTCACGCTGATCGTCCGGAAGCTTGTCGAGCGCTGCACGAAAGTCCTGCAGATCGAGGCGACCATACTGTTCGGGGTGCACGGAAAAGCGTTCGGAAAACAGGCCGTCGCTGTCTTGCACTTCGCGGCCACGCTTGCGCATCTGGCTGTAGAATTCGTTGCGTAGGATCGTGAACAGCCAGGCCCGCATGTTGGTGCCGGCCGTAAAGCTCTTCTGGTTCGCCCACGCCTTCATGATCGTGTCCTGGACAAGGTCATCGGCCTTGTCGTGACGACCGGTCAGCGAGACGGCGAAAGCGCGCAGGTTCGGCAGCGATGCCAAAAGGTCGCGCTTAAAAATGCGATCGTCGTTGTCTTCTTCCTTGCTCATTTCGCATCCACCGACTTGGCGTTGCGCTCGGCATGGTCGAGCCGTTCGAGCAGATCGAGGAAGCGATCGGGGATACCCTCCTCCTGGACTGCGTCATAAAATTCACGCAGTTTGCGAGAGATCGAGGCGTTGGGAGACACTGACCCAGGCCTTGCTTCTTGAGATTGGCTTGTTGTCATGTCATCTTTTTTTGTGTTGTCGTCACTCATCACTCAAATGGCCTGTTCGATATCGTCACCTCACAATTCGCGGATCGAAAAAAAGTTCCACCCTTGCGGAACTTTTTTTAAGTACCCACGTTATTAGTCCGTCAATTGCCCTCATTGGGTCCCGGGGAGTATTTTTTTATGTCACTGACCTCACGCGTTGCGTCTCATCTTCCATATCTGCGCCGCTATGCGCGGGCCGTTACCGGATCGCAGACATCGGGAGACGCCTATGTCGCGGCGGTCCTCGAGGCCCTGATCGCGGACGTCTCCATCTTTCCGGAGTCGTCTAAGGATCGTGTATCGCTTTACAAACTGTTTGTCGCAATTTTTGGTTCCACTTCAATCGAGATCCGGCCGATCGACTCGCCGTTTGCTTGGGAACAGCGCGCAGCGGCTAACCTTTCGAACCTTCCGTCGCAGTCCCGTCATGCCTTCCTTCTGATTTCGGTCGAAGGCTTCACGATTGAGGAAGCGGCTGAAGTTCTCGATATCAGCGTTGGTGAAGTGAACAAGCTTCTCGACGAAGCCTCGCGCGAAATCTCCCGCCAGGTCGCGACCGATATCATGATCATCGAAGACGAGCCGCTGATCGCGCTCGACATCGAGCAGATGGTACAGGACCTTGGTCACCGCGTCACGGGTATCGCCCGTACCCACAAGGAAGCGGTATCGCTGTTCCAGACATCGCAGCCGAAGATGGTTCTCGCCGATATCCAGCTGGCGGACGGAAGCTCCGGCATCGACGCGGTCAACGAGATCCTGAAGTCCTCCAATGTCCCTGTGATCTTCATCACGGCATTCCCGGAGCGTCTGCTGACCGGCGAGCGGCCTGAGCCTGCTTTCCTCGTCACCAAGCCTTTCAATCCGGATATGGTGAAGGCTCTGATCAGCCAGGCCTTGTTCTTCAATGACGCGGTTAAGGCTGCTGCCTGATCTATCTGCCATCGATCGATTTTAGGCAGGAACAAACCCCAAAGAGAGGCGTTCTGGGATATCGGAACGCCCCGCTTGCTTTCCCGTTATGATGCCGAGCGATGTCTTCCCTTGATTTAAAGCGTCCGTGGGATACTTACCTGCGGATATTGAAAAAGAGATTTGGCCTGGTTGGTACGTCTCGTTAGAGCTAAGGATTACCAAAGGGTTGGGTTGTTTCGACAAGACCGACACTTTATAAGATTTTGAACTTGAATGAGTTGCGGAAGTCTATATTCAGACTTCCGTTCGCCTGGAAGTCGCAACGGAGTTTACCAAGTGACGCATCCGCTGACATGGCAGCAAGCTGGTCAGAGTGATGACAAGTTGCGTGAGTTTTTCATGCCAGCGCTGATTGATCTCGGCGCATGCATCATTATCCAGGACACCCAGCAGAATTACCTTCTCGTTGCCAACCTGCCTCAGGTCTGGTCGCTTCAAGGCGTGGATGCGCCAAGCGATGCGAGCCTGTTCGGCGACGACGTGGCCGCGAAACTCCACACGCTGAAATCGGAAATGACCGAGCTTGGCCGCAAAGGCCATATCGAGGTCACGGCGGGTTCGGACCAGGTCTTCGAATTCCGCGTCCAGGCCGTCGGCGTCGAAGGCGGGAACCTGCATCTGGTCACCACGATCAATGACCGGTCGGAAGAGCGGCATCGTGAGCGGTTGCTCCGGGCCTTGCTGCGCGAAGTCAGTCACCGCTCCAAGAACCTGCTTGCGATCATCCAGAGCATCGCGCTGCAGACGGCGCGCTATTCAGGGTCGCTCGATCTTTTCCTGCACAAGTTCCGTGGGCGGCTCTATTCGCTGTCGCAGAGTCAGGACCTTATCACCGATTCGAGTTGGCGCGGCGCCTATCTTTTCGATCTGGTTCAGCAACAGACCGAAAAGTATCTTCCTGATAACAAGCATCTCGTCCGCATGGGCGGTGACAACGTGCTGCTGACGCCCAATGCATCGCTGCATGTGGGGCTGGCACTGCACGAACTGGTGGTCAACGCCGTCAGTCACGGCTCCGTCATGCGCAGCCGCCTGCCGATCGAAGTGGCGGCCAACCGGGTGCACGTGGATGGGCATGACGTTCTTGAGATCGTCTGGGACGAGGCGTTGATAGAAAACGACAGCGTCGACGTCAGCGAGGATGGGATGCGATCGCATTTCGGCAGCACCGTTCTCGAACGGGTGGTACCTGCGTCCGTCAACGGCAAGGCACGATATGTGATCTCCAACGATCGCATTCAGTACCGCCTGAGCTTTCCGCTCGAAGGCGCCAGCGACTGAAGGTCGGGCCTACCAATTCCTCACATGACGCGAAGGCCCGATGATCGAAGCATCGGGCTGTTCGCGAACGTCGAGCCACCGGGATAGCCCCATGCGGGGCTCGTTGCTCGGCGCAATGTTTTCACGTCACAAGGGAATAAGTCGTGCCGGCGATAGCGGCTGCCCAAAACGGAGCTGGCTCGGTTCCACTAGGGAGCCGAGCCAGTTCTTCTCTTCGAGGGGGATTGAAGAGTATGTCCGAAGGCTCTTTGTAGGGCGGGGGACGGGGGGTCGCCTTCAGACATCAGTAGAACGGGCGTCCGGGAATTAGGTTCCGGCAGATTTTCAAAAAATCGAAGAAAAAATGAGAGCGGACGACGCAACGGGAAACGGCGGCTTTCGCCGCCGTTCCGGGTCGTATCTGGAGCGTTGAAATCAGCGCTTCAGGGTTCTTGGATCGAGCGCATCGCGGATTGCATCGCCCATGTAGTTGACGCTCAGAACCGTTGCAGAAATCGCAAGGCCTGGCCATAGCACGCGTGATGGCGTCAGCTGCAGGAAGTTGGCGCCGTCAAACAGCAATCGTCCCCAGGTCGGGAAATCCGACGGGAAGCCGAGGCCGAGGAAGGACAGCGACGATTCCGTGATGATGGCCGAGGCAATGCCGAGCGTCGCAGACACCATGATCGAGGACAGGACGTTGGGCAGAATATGCCGAAGCACGATCCGGTATTCCCGCATGCCGCTCGATTTCGCCGCCAGGATGAATTCCTGGCTTTTGACCGCAAGCACATCGCCACGCACGATACGTGCCGTGTGCATCCAGCTCGTGACGCCGATGACGACCACGATCAGGATGAAGATGCCGGTCTCCGGTCCGAAGGCTGCGCGCAGCGTATCGCGGAACAGAAGCAGGATCACGAGCAGAAGCGGCAGAAGCGGCAGGGCCAGGAACAGGTCCGTCAACCGCATCAACGGCCCATCCAGCCTGCGGAAGTAGCCCGAGAGGACCCCCACCAGCGTGCCAAGGAAGAGCGCGAGCAGCATGGCGGTGATGCCGACCGCAAGCGAGATGCGGCCGCCGGCCAGAACCTGGGCCAGCATGTCCTTGCCGAGATTATCGGTTCCGAACGGATGCGCCAGCGACGGCCACTGGTTCTTCTCGCGGATGTTCAGCTGGTTGGGCGCGACCCTGTGGATATAGGGGCCGACATAGACAGCCAGAACGATGAAGGTGAAGACGATGAGGCCGGCGACGCCGCCCTTATGCGCTCGGAACTGCCGCCACATGTCGGCCATCGCGGAGCGTGTTGGGGATGACGCCCTGGCGGGTGCGGGGTTTGCGATTGTCGCGTCAGTCATACCGGATCCTCGGGTCAAGAATGCCGTAGAGAACGTCGGCGATCAGGTTGAAGAGTACGATCAGCACCGCGAAGATGAAGGTCAGTGTCTGAACGAGAGGAATATCGGCGCCCTGGACGGCGACGATCAGCAATTGCCCCAGCCCATTCACGCGGAAGATCTGTTCGGTGATGATGGCGCCGGAGAAGATCGTGGGTACGCCGAGCGCAATCACCGTCACGACCGGGATCAGGCTGTTGCGCAGAACGTGGACGAGCAGCACGACGTTTTCCTTGACGCCCTTGGCGCGGGCGGTGCGGACATAATCCTGATGCAGGTTGTCGAGCATGGAGGCGCGCACGAAGCGGGTGATCTGGGACGCGTTGTAAAGCGCCAGAACCGCGACCGGCATGGCCATCTGCTTTGCCTGCGCAACGAAGGTCGCAAAGTTCGTGACCTGCAGATTGGTGTCGTAGACCGACGGGAACCACTGCAGGTAGGACGAGAAGATGACGATCAGAAGCACGCCGGTGAAGAAGGTCGGCACCGAATAGCCGACCATCGAGACGAAGGTGCCGACCTGGTCGAAGATCGAATACTGCTTGTAGGCGGAGATGACGCCGATCGGAACGGCGATCAGAATGCCGAACAGATAGGCGAGGCCAACGACCCACAGCGTCTGCGGCAGGCGCTGGACGATGAGATCAACGACAGGGCTGCGGGTAGCCCAGGAGAGGACACGCATGCGCTGACCATCGCCGAACTGCCAGCCTGTGAGGCGTTCGAGAATATTGAGCGGCTCGTTGATGAAGAACTGCTGCAGCCAGTAGAGATAGCGCAGGAAGAAGGGCTCATTCATGCCGAGTGAGGCGCGAATCTGTTCGCGGACTTCCGGCGGGATCGTCAGCGGCAGGTCGCCGGTCGGATCGTTTGGTGCCAGATCGAGCAACGCGAAAATGACGAAGCTGATGACCAGCAGCGTCGGTATTGCGAAGAACAATCGTCGCAACGTGTATGTGAACATGTACGAATTACTCCAGACGACGCCGGATCATGCCGCATAATGCGGTGATAGGGCGCGAAGTCCTGATGTGCCGCATCGGATTTTCCCGAGCCCGAAGTTCGGAAAGATCATGCCAGTCTCAAGCGGGAAGGACGCCGGCAGCTTTGTGTGCTGCCGGCTGTTTTGCTTTACTTCTTGCGCGACCAGTCAGCGATGTTCCACACCTGGCTGTCCCAGGAGTTCATCTTGATGCCCTCGAGGGTGACCGCGAAGGACGACTGGTCACCGCGGTGGACGAGCGCGATATGTGCGCCTTCCTCGGTCAGCATGTCGTTGAGCTGCTTGGCGATTGCTGCGCGCTTGTCGAGATCTGCGGTTCTCGACAGTTCGCCGACCAGCTTGTCGTAGTCAGGGTTGCAGTAGCGCGGGATGTTCTGTCCCTGCCAGCCGTTTGCCGGGCCGGGGATCTTGTCGCACAGCCATTCCGCCATGTACTTTTCAGGATCGGTGCCATCGAAGTTGTTGGTGTACATTTCGACGTCGGCATAGAACTTCTGGAACGTATCCTGGCTTGCCGGGTCGCCACCGAAGAAGACGGAGGCAGACGCGTTGCGGAGTTCCGCATCAACGCCGATTTCCGCCCACATCGCCTTGACCAGTTCCTGGGTCGCCTGGCGAACCGAGTTGGTCGAGGTGGAGTAAAGGTAGGAAAGGCGCACGCCATCCTTGGCGCGGATGCCATCGGAACCCTTCTTCCAGCCGGCATCTTCGAGCAGCTTGTTGGCGCCCTCGATATCCTGCTTCAGGCACCAGCTGTCGTTCTTGGTGGAAGCAACGACTTCCGGAGCGGGCAGGATGTTGCAGGTGGCCCTGCCGGACTGGCCGTAGCCGGCCTCGACGATGATGTCGCGGTCGATGGCAAGCGACAGTGCACGGCGAACGGCCGGATCCTTGAGCGACGGATGCGGGCCGGCTTCCTTGGTGGAGCGCTTGGCGCCCAGCGAAGGATCGGCATTGAAGTGGTTGAGGTTGATACGCTCGACCTGGGTGCCGAACGAGATTTCAAGACGGCCCTTGCCGGCAGCGAGCATGGTCTGCAGCACTTCAGGCTCGACCTGAGCATTCCAGGCGTAATCGTATTCGCCGGTTTCAAGCACGGCACGGGCAGCCGATGCCGCATCGCCGCCACCCTTCAGGGTGATCGATGCGAAGGCAGGCTTTGCCGGATCACGGTAGTTCGGGTTGGCCTTGAAGGTGATGACGTCGTTCGGCTTGAAATCGGCGACCATGAAGGCGCCGGTGCCGATCGGACCGAAGTTGGCGGCCGTGCAGCCGGGAGCCTTGGCGCCGACGCAATCCTTGAACTGCTTGGCCTGGATGACCGGCGACTGGGCGCCCACAAAAGCCGAATAGGGGTAGGGCTTCGGCTCGGTAAAGGTGATCTTGACGGTGTTCGGGTCGATCGCCTCGACGTTCTTGACGCCTTCGTACTGAGCCGCCTGGGCGCAGCCGCCATCCGGCGCCGTGCAGTATTTCCAGGTGAAGATCACGTCTTCAGCGGTAAACGCCGTTCCGTCGGACCATTTGACGCCCGGCTTGATCTTCCAGGTCATGCTGAGAAGGTCTTTTGCCACGCCGCCGTTTTCAACCGTCGGGATCTCGGTCACGAGCCACGGAACCAGTTCGCCCTTCTCGTCGTAGCGGGCGAGGGGCTCAATCACGATCGAGGACGCATAGACTTCCTTCGTGCCAGCCGAAAGATACGGATTCAGCGTGGAAACCGCCTGCCAGAACAGGGCCTTCAGGTCTCCGTCAGTGCCGCGCTCGGCGTGGGCTGCGGTGCCACCCAGGGCGAGCACGGCCACCGTGCCGACCAATAGGTGCTTCAACTTCTTCATGCTGCTATTCCCCTTGATGTTGATTTGTCTCGATTTTAGTGCCCGGATCGCCCGTTTGCCGGTGTCGATGCCGTCGAGCTGCATGGCGCCCTGTCTTCCCTGGCGCGTCGCAGATTAGAATTCCCGCATCCTCCTGAAAAGTAGGTCGTATATTACATTTGATACCCGCAATATGCTGAGGTGATCAAAATTTGAGCCATCTAAGCATAGGCCTATTTTGTGTTCAAGGGCGAAAATTGACGCTTGCAAATTCCAACGAAGCCGTCGCAATATCGCAGCCTTCGAGACTGGAAATACCAATAAATCTAGAGGATTGCCCAAATGCCTGTCATCAATCGCGTCGCCGAAATGCAGGATCAGGTTGCAGAATGGAGACGCCATCTGCACGAGAATCCGGAGCTTCTCTACGACGTTCACTACACATCCGCCTTCGTTGCCGAGAAGCTGAAAGCCTTTGGTTGCGACGTGGTTGAGAGCGGCATCGGCAAGACGGGCGTCGTCGGCATCATCAAGGGCAGCCAGGGCGATGGCCCGGTTATCGGCTTCCGCGCCGACATGGATGCGCTGCCGATCCTTGAGACATCGGGCGTGCCGTGGGCTTCGAAAACGCCGGGCAAGGCGCATTCCTGCGGCCATGACGGACATACCGCAATGCTTCTGGGTGCGGCCCAGTATCTCGCCGAGACCCGCAATTTCAAGGGTTCCGTCGCTGTGATTTTCCAGCCGGCCGAAGAGGGCGGTGCGGGCGCACTTGCGATGATCGAGGACGGAATGATGGATAAGTTTTCCATCAAGGAAGTCTACGGCATGCACAATGCACCGGCGCTCCCGGTCGGCAGTTTCTCGATCCGCAAGGGCGGCATCATGGCGGCGGCCGATACGTTCGAGATCACCATTTCCGGTCGTGGCAGCCATGCCGCGCAGCCGCACCTTTCGATTGACCCGGTGCTGACCGCATCGCATGTGGTGATCGCGCTGCAATCGGTCGTTTCGCGCGAGACGGATCCTCTCAAATCGCTGGTGGTCACTGTCGCATCGATCCATGGCGGCCAGGCGAGCAACGTCATTCCGGCTTTCGTGACGCTGGCCGGTACCGTGCGCACGCTTCTACCGGAAACGCGCGACTTTGCCGAAAAGCGCCTTAAGGAAGTGGCCGAAGCGACGGCGATCGCGCATGGTGCGACGGCCAAGGTCGTCTACAATCGCGGCTATCCGGTCACCTTCAACCATGACAACGAGACCGATTTTGCCGTCGGGATCGCCTCGAAAGTGGCAGGTCAGGGCAAGGTCGACGCCAATGCGGCACCGCATATGGGCGCTGAAGACTTCTCCTACATGCTGGAGCAGCGGCCGGGTGCCTTCATCTTCCTCGGCAATGGCGATACCGCCAATCTTCACAATGCGGCCTACGACTTTAACGACGAGGCCATTCCCTATGGCGTGAGCTACTGGGTTTCGCTTGCCGAAACGGCGCTCGCCGCCTGATCGTATCCTCTTCCGACCGGCCCCTCGCGATGCCGCCACCAGTCGCGACGGGGCCGCCCAAATCAAGGAAACATGCATGCTGCTTTCCGGACCTGCGATGGAACAGTCTGGCGGATCGGTCACTCCGGTCCTGTCTGTGAAGAACCTGACGACGTCGTTCAAGGTGAACGACGAATGGAAGACGGTTGTGCGCAACACCTCGTTTGATGTGGCACCGCGCGAGACGGTTGCGATCGTGGGCGAAAGCGGCTCCGGCAAATCGGTGACGTCGCTGTCGATCATGCGGCTGTTGCAGAAGAATTCGAGCCGGATCGAGGGGCAGGTCTTCCTGCAGGGCAAGGAGCTTCTCGGTCTGCCTGAGGAGGAGATGCGGCGGGTGCGCGGCAACGACATCTCGATGATCTTCCAGGAGCCGATGACCTCGCTCAATCCGATCTTTCCGATCGGAAAGCAGATCGCCGAGGCGCTGACGGTTCACACCAACATCTCCAAGGCCGAGGCAAAGGCGGAGGTGATACGGCTTCTCGAGAAGGTTCGCATCCCCAACGCCAAGAGCCGTTTCGACGAATACCCGCACCAGTTTTCCGGCGGCATGCGCCAGCGCGTGATGATCGCCATGGCACTTGCGGCCAAGCCGAAGCTTCTGATTGCCGACGAGCCGACAACGGCGCTGGACGTGACGATCCAGGGGCAGATCCTCGATCTCATCAAGATGCTGCAGGAAGAAGAGGGCATGTCGGTCCTGTTCATCACCCATGACATGGGCGTTGTGGCGGAAGTGGCCGACCGGACGATCGTGATGTTCCGTGGCGACGCGGTGGAAACCGGGCAGACCGGCGATATCTTCCACCGCGGCCAGCATGCCTATACGCGAGCGCTTCTGTCCGCCGTGCCGCGGCTGGGGTCGATGGGGCAGAGCAAGCTGCCGATGCGGTTTCCGCTGATCGACGTCAACACCGGCGAACAGCAGGTTCTCGGCGAAGTGTTCGACACGGTCGCCAAGGGCAAGACGCCGATCCTCGACGTGAAGGACCTGACGACGCGGTTCGACATCCATTCCGGCCTTCTCGGACGCAAGTCCGGGGCCGTGCATGCGGTGGAAAAGGTCTCGTTCGATCTCTATGCCGGCGAAACGCTTGCGCTGGTGGGTGAATCCGGTTGCGGCAAGTCGACCACCGGACGGTCCGTGACGCGGCTGATCACGCCGACCAGCGGTACCGTGCAGGTGGACGGCTACGATGTGATGAGCCTCGACCAGCATGCGCTTCGAACCATGCGCCGGTCGATCCAGATGGTGTTCCAGGATCCGTTCGCTTCCTTGAACCCGCGCATGAGCGTGGGGTCGGCCGTCGCCGAACCGTTTATCGAGCACAAGCTCGGCACCAAGGCGCAGGCGCGCGAAAAGGCGGCGAACCTGCTGGAAAAGGTCGGACTTTCGGCCGACATGATGCGGCGCTTCCCGCACGAGTTTTCCGGCGGCCAGCGGCAGCGCATCGCGATCGCCAGGGCTTTGATGCTCGATCCGAAGGTGATCGTTGCCGACGAAGCGGTGTCGGCGCTGGACGTGTCGATCAAGGCGCAGGTCTGCAACCTGCTGCTCGACCTGCAGCAGTCTCTCAATCTCGCCTTCCTGTTTATCTCCCACGACATGGCCGTGGTGGAACGGGTAAGCCACCGGGTGGCGGTGATGTATCTGGGCGAAATCGTCGAGATCGGCCCGCGGGCGGCGGTGTTTGAAAATCCGCAGCATCCCTATACGAAGAAGTTGATGTCGGCGGTGCCGGTGCCCGATCCCTCGCGACGCCGGATCAAGCGCAACCTTTCCACCGAGGAAATCAAGAGCCCGATCCGGTCTGTCGATTTCGTGCCGCCGGTACGGGAATATCGCGAAGTCGGCGTAGGACATCTGGTGCAGGTGGCCTGACGGCGGTCGGCCCGGAACGAACGCGAATGCGGCGCCAACTGGGGCGCCGCCTCGCATCTATCATTTGTCGGATTTCGCGATCTGCAGTATGGTGGCTGCATGAGCGACAGGGATGATATCCGCCAGCGCACACTGGAAGCGGCGCACCTGCAGATGATCGAGGGTAACCCCCTCGATGCTGACGATTTAGCCATGTTCGAAATGTTCGATCGGGAGGGTTTTTCGCCGGATCAGGCAATTGCCTATGTCACCAGCAGGATTCGAGTGCAAGTCGAAACGAAAACCAAACAATAGGACGGATCGTACATGGTCACGATCACAGTCACCCAGTTGCAGGACGACTTCGAACGTTATCTCGATCTGGCGCAGCGTGAGCCCGTCTCGATAGAGAAGAAGGGCGAGGACAGCGTCGTCATCATGTCTGCTGAAGAATACAAACGGCTCAAGGTTTATGATGACAGGCAAGCCGTTTATCCATGGGAATTGCCAGACGAGGTCATTGCCGCCCTGGATTTGGTTGAAATTCCGGAAGAAACAGCTCGGTTCGATCATGAATACAAGTAAAGGAGGGCTCTGCTGACTTCAGAGCCCCGCCCAGGTCTTGTTATTCGGTACGCTTATCTGTGGCGTAACGAGGTCCTCCGTGGGCAGGAGGAGGGAAAAGATCGGCCCTGCGCTGTTGTCCTCGCGGTCAGATCTGAAGCAGGTCGGTTACGCTTATATGTCGCGCCGATCACGCACAGCCCGCCGACAGATATGAAGTATGCGGTTGAGCTGCCACCAGAAACCAAGCGGCGTCTTGGCCTAGACGGGCAACCTTCCTGGGTGAAAACAGACGATCTCAACGTGTTCACATGGCCTGGGCCAGACGTGCGGCCGGTCGGACGAGGCCAGGGCTTCGCCTACGGCTTTCTTCCGAAAGCCATGATGGTCAATGTTCTTGACGGAATACGACAATCAATTCGCGATGGACGGGCGAAAGCGGTCAATCGCGATGTCGCCGTCAAAGCGGAGGAATGACACTCCTTCCCCATCGCCATTTGACAGCCCCTCAAAAAACATGTCAGCAAATCGACAGAGGAGATTTACTGCCATGGCTAAGCGGAGTGACACCCAAGGCCGGCTCGACGATGCTGCGCGCGCGGGCTGGCTCTATTACGTCGCGGGGAGGACCCAGGACGAGATCGCCAATGCCATGGGCATTTCCCGCCAGTCGGCCCAGCGGCTCGTGTCGCTTGCGGTTGCCGAGCGGTTGATCAAGGTCCGGCTCGACCATCCGATCTCCGCCTGTCTCGAACTCGCTGAAGGGCTGCGCAAGAAATACGATCTCAAGCATGCGGAAATCGTGCCGAGCGATCCGGGCGGCAGTTCATCCACGGTCGGTATCGCCGAAGCGGGGGCGGGCGAGATCGAGCGCTGGCTGAAACGGCCGGATCCGATCATCATCGCCGTCGGGACAGGTCGGACGCTGAAAGCCGCTGTCGATCAGCTGCCGCCGATGGAATGCCCGCAGCACCGTATCGTGTCGCTGACCGGCAATATCGGGCCGGACGGGTCGGCCGCCTATTACAACGTCATCTTCTCGATGGCCGATGCCATCAAGGCGCGGCATTTTCCCATGCCGCTGCCGGTCCTTTGTGCCTCCATCGAGGAGCGCGACACGCTGCATGACCAGGCGCTCGTGCGCTCGACACTTGCGCTCGGGGCACAAGCCGACGTCACCTTTGTCGGGATCGGCGAACTCGGCGTCGATGCGCCGCTTTGCGTCGACGGATTTCTGGATCGCGACGAAATGGTGTCGCTGGTGGATCGCGGTGCCGCGGGTGAAATTTGCGGCTGGATTTACGATCAGCAGGGTGAGTTGCTCGACAGTGCCGTCAACGGCCGGGTGGCCTCCGTGCCGATCCCGTCGCGCGAGACCTGCTGTGTCATTGGCATTGCCCAAGGCAAGAAGAAGTGGGTCGCCATGCGCGCAGCCCTGAAAGGCGGACTGCTCAACGGCATCATCACCGACGAGGCCGCAGCGCGGTATCTGCTTACTGCTTAAGCGCGGCAGATAGAATTCTGCCTGAAATTTCAGTGAATTGTCGCTTTCGGTTGCATCGCAGCGATGAATTCCCATTGACTTGCGCTAGCTTTATGTGGGTAATTGCCCATGAGCAAAGCGAATGCTCGCATTCCATCTTCTCGGGAGGAAGATATGACTATGAAAACTATTCTGCTGGGCGCCTGCTCAGCTCTGGCCTTTGTGGCCACGACTGCATCTGCCGAAACCCTCACCATTGCGACAGTCAACAACGGCGACATGGTCCGCATGCAGGGCCTGACGTCCGAGTTCACCAAGGCGAACCCGGACATCCAGGTCGAGTGGGTCACGCTCGAAGAAAACGTCCTGCGCGAACGCGTGACGACCGATATCGCGGCTGGTGGCGGCCAGTACGACATCGTCACGATCGGCAACTACGAAGTTCCGATCTGGGCCAAACAGAAGTGGCTTCTGCCGCTCGAAGGTCTCGGCGACAAGTACGACATGGACGACCTGCTGCCGGCGATCCGCGGTGGTCTTTCAGTCGACAACAAGCTCTATGCGGCACCGTTCTACGGTGAATCCGCCATGATCATGTACCGCAAGGACCTGTTCGAAAAAGCCGGCCTGAAAATGCCGGAAACCCCGACCTGGGAATTCATCGCTGACGCTGCCAAGAAGATGACCGACCGCAAGGCCGACATCAGCGGCATGTGCCTTCGTGGCAAGGCCGGCTGGGGCGAGAACATGGCCTTCGTTTCGGCGCTGACCAACTCGTTCGGCGGACGCTGGTTTGACGAAAATTGGAAGCCGCAGTTTGATCAGCCGGAATGGAAGGCAGCACTTACCTTCTACGCCGACATGATGAAGAATTCCGGCCCGTCGGGCGCTTCGTCCAACGGCTTCAACGAAAACCTGACGCTGTTCCAGCAGGGCAAGTGCGGCATGTGGATCGACGCGACCGTCGCCGCATCGTTCGTGTCGAACCCGAAGGACTCCAAGGTTGCCGACAAGGTCGGTTACGCGCTCTTCCCAAGCAAGGAAGGCGTCGCCAACCACGGCAACTGGCTCTGGTCTTGGAACCTTGCCGTTCCGGCATCGTCCAAGAAGGCTGAATCGGCTCAGAAGTTCATCTCCTGGGCAACCAGCAAGGAATACACGACGCTTGTTGCTGCCAAGGAAGGCTGGGCCAACGTTCCTCCGGGCACGCGCACCTCGCTCTACAAGAACGCGGACTACCAGAAGGCCGCCGCCTTCGCAGCTCCGACGCTTGCTGCCATGGACGCTGCCGACATCACCAAGCCAACCGTCAAGCCGGTGCCTTATACCGGTGGCCAGTTCGTCGCGATCCCTGAATTCCAGGCTCTCGGCACCACGGTCGGTCAGTTGTTCTCGGCTGTCATCGCCGGCCAGTCCACGGTCGATGACGCTCTTGCCGCCGCTCAGGCAACGGCAACCCGCGACATGACCCGCGCCGGTTACATCAAGTAAGCTTGGTCAAGACACTGCTGTCCGGCATCCGTGCCGGGCAGCAGATCACAGGATGACGATTGGATGCTGAACTGCATCTCGCTGTTCCAGCACGCTACCCTATAAAAACAAGATCATGCCTTCGCGTCCTCCTCTGGCCGCGTGCGGCGCGCTTACCTCCGGGGAGGGGCCTCAAAGATGGCAACGCAAAATACCAAGACGTTGGCACGCCTGATGATGGCGCCCTCCGTCATCGTTCTTTTGGTCTGGATGGCCGTACCGCTCGCAATGACGCTGTACTACTCGTTCCAGAACTACAACCTGCTGACGCCGCAGAACGTGAGCTTCGCAGGCTTCTTCAATTACCAGTATTTCTACACCGATCCGGCCTTCTTCCAGTCGATCTGGAACACGATGCTGCTGGTGCTCGGCGTGCTCGGCATTACCGTCATAGGCGGTGTCGCGATCGCGCTTCTGCTCGACCAGCCGATCTTCGGCCAGGGTATCGTGCGCATTCTGGTGATCTCGCCGTTCTTCGTGATGCCGCCGGTGGCGGCCTTGATCTGGAAGAACATGATCATGCATCCGGGCTACGGCGTGCTGGCGGATCTCGCGCGGTTCTTCGGGGTTCAACCGATCGACTGGTTTGCCCAGTATCCGCTGTTTGCGGTGATCATCATCGTCGCCTGGCAATGGTTGCCGTTTGCGACGCTTATCCTTTTGACGGCGCTTCAGTCGCTCGACAGCGAGCAGCGCGAAGCAGCCGAAATGGATGGCGCCAACTTCTTCAACCGCTTCATCTACCTGACGCTGCCGCATCTTTCGCGCGCGATCACGGTCGTCATCCTGATCCAGACGATCTTCCTGCTCGGCATCTACGCTGAAATCCTGGTCACCACCAATGGCGGTCCGGGCTATGCGTCCACCAACCTCACCTTCCTCATCTACCGCACTGCACGTCTCGGCTATGACGTCGGCGGGGGTGCAGCGGGTGGTATCATCGCCGTCGTGCTTGCCAACATCGTCGCGTTCTTCCTGATGCGCGCCGTCGGCAAGAACCTGGACAAGTAGGAGGAACGATCATGGCTCGCAAAGTAACAACCGGAGCGAAGATCGGCTGGACAATCCTGGCCTGGGTCGTCGCACTCCTGATCTTCTTCCCCATCCTCTACGCGCTGATCACCAGCCTGAAGACGGAGCAGGAAGCGATTGCCGGCTTTAGCCTCATCCCATCGGGCACGCTTGAGAACTACATCACGGTGCAGACGCAGCGCGATTACTTCAAGCCGTTCATGAACTCGGTGATCCTGTCGGTCGGCTCCACCATCCTCGCGCTGATCATCGCGATCCCCGGGGCCTGGGCGATGGCGTTTGCGCCCGGCAAGCGCACCAAGGACATCCTGATGTGGATGCTGTCGACCAAGATGATGCCGGCCGTGGCGGTGCTGCTGCCAATCTTCATCCTGTTCCGCAACTTCGGCCTGCTCGACAGCCGCATCGGCCTCACCATCATGCTGACGCTGATCAACCTGCCGATCGTGGTGTGGATGCTCTACACATACTTCCGCGAAATTCCGGGCGAAATCTTGGAAGCGGCACGGATGGACGGCGCCAACCTGTGGAAGGAAATCGTCTACGTGCTGACGCCGATGGCGGTTCCCGGCATCGCCTCGACGCTGCTCCTCAACATCATCCTTGCCTGGAACGAAGCGTTCTGGACGATCCAGCTGACCACGACAAACGCGGCTCCGCTGACGGCCTTCATCGCCTCCTTCTCCTCGCCGCAGGGTCTGTTCTGGGCAAAGCTTTCGGCGGCCTCGACCATGGCCATCGCGCCGATCCTCATCCTCGGCTGGTTCAGCCAGAAGCAACTCGTTCGCGGCCTCACGTTTGGCGCGGTTAAGTAAGGATCACTTTCATGGGCAGCATTACTCTTTCCAAAGTGTCGAAGACGTTCGGCGAAGCCAAGGTCATCCCGTCGATCGATCTCGAAATCAACGACGGCGAGTTCGTCGTGTTCGTCGGACCGTCGGGTTGCGGCAAGTCCACGCTTCTGCGTCTCATTGCGGGGCTTGAAGACGTGACCGGCGGCCAGATCAAGATCGATGGTCGCGACGTGACGGACGCCGCTCCGGCCGAACGCGGGCTTGCGATGGTGTTCCAGTCCTATGCGCTCTATCCGCATATGAGCGTGCGCAAGAACATCGCCTTCCCGCTCAAGATGGCGAAGATGGAACAGTCGGCGATCGACAAGAAGGTCGCCGATGCGGCGCACATCCTCAACCTCACCGATTATCTCGAGCGTCGCCCCGGCCAGCTTTCGGGCGGCCAGCGCCAGCGCGTGGCGATCGGCCGTGCGATCGTGCGCGAACCTTCGGCCTTCCTGTTCGACGAGCCGCTCTCCAACCTCGATGCGGCACTGCGCGGCACGATGCGTCTGGAGATCAGCGACCTGCACAACCAGCTGAAGACCACGATGGTCTACGTTACGCACGACCAGATCGAAGCCATGACCATGGCCGACAAGATCGTGGTGCTCAACCGCGGCAATATCGAGCAGGTCGGTTCGCCGCTCGAGCTCTACAAGTCGCCGCGCAATCTGTTTGTCGCAGGCTTTATCGGTTCGCCGAAGATGAACCTGCTCGAAGGCGATTACGCCAAGGCAAAGAACGGCAAGACCGTTGGCGTGCGTCCCGAACATATCGGGCTTTCCAAGGACAGCGGTCTGTGGAAAGGCCGTGTTTCGGTTGCCGAACACCTGGGCGCCGACACGTTCCTGCATCTCGACGTTGATGGTATCGGCCCGATCACGGCGCGTGCCGGCGGCGAGTTCGGCGCGAGCTATGGCGACACCGTCTACCTGACGCCGGATGAAACCAAACTGCATCGCTTCGACGACAAGGGTCTTGCGATCCGGGCCTGAATGATCCCAAAGGCCTGAACAGCAGGCCAATCGGAGTATGAGAAAATGACTGTGAAGCTTTCGTTGGCAACTCTCAAGGATGCCGCAGCGACCGCTGGCGTGCCCGCCTACGATCCGAAGACGCTCTCCCCCGGCATCGTGCATTTCGGCGTCGGCAACTTCCACCGCGCCCACCAGGCGATCTACCTGGACGACCTGTTCAACATCGGCAAGGGCCATGACTGGGCCATCATCGGTGCCGGCGTGATGCCGTCCGATGCGGCCATGCGCGACAAGCTGAAGGCGCAGGATTTCCTCACCACCGTCGTGGAGCAGGACAACAACAAGACCGGTGCCCGTGTGACCGCGCCGATGATCGACATCATTGCGCCTGACGACAAGCAGGCGCTGATCGAGAAGCTGGCCGATCCGACCATCCGCATCGTCTCCATGACGATCACCGAGGGCGGCTATTTCATCGACGCGTCCGGCCATTTCAACCCGGCCCATCCGGCTATGGTCGAAGACGGCAGCAACCCGGATGCGCCGAAGTCGGTGTTCGGGCTGATCCTTGCCGGCCTCAAGCTTCGCCGTTCGCGCGGCCTTGCGCCGTTCACGATCATGTCCTGCGACAACATTCCGGGCAACGGCCACGTGACGGAAAACACCGTCGTTGGTCTGGCCAAGCTGTCGGATCCGGATTTTGCGACCTGGATCCACGACAATGTCGCCTTCCCGAATTCGATGGTCGACCGCATCACGCCGGCCACTGGTCCGCGCGAAGTCGATATCCTCAAGAATGACTACAATATCGACGATAACTGGCCGGTATTCTGCGAAGAGTTCAAGCAGTGGGTGATGGAAGATCATTTCCCGCTCGGCCGTCCGGCGCTTGAAGAAGTCGGCGTTCAGTTCGTGCCCGACGTCGCGCCCTACGAGCTGATGAAGCTGCGCATCCTCAACGGCGGCCATGCGACGATCGCTTATCCCGGCGAGTTGCTGGACATCCATTTCGTGCACGAGGCAATGGAGCATCCGCTGATCCGGGCCTTCCTTGCAAAGCTCGAGAAGGAAGAGATCATCCCGATCGTGCCGCCGGTTCCAGATACGAGCCTCGACGACTATTTCGACCTGATCGAGCACCGCTTCCTCAACCCGAAGATCGGCGACACCATTCCGCGCCTGGCGCAGGACGGTTCCAACCGCCAGCCGAAGTTCATCCTGCCATCGACCCGCGACCGGCTGGACCAGGGTCTCGACATCGTCGGCCTGTCGCTTGTGTCGGCGCTGTGGTGCCGTTATTTTGCGGGCACGTCGGATAGCGGTCGCCAGATCGTGTTCAACGATACGAGTGCCGAGAAGCTGCAGGCCGCAGCGATCAAGGCCAAGGACGACCCGGATGCGTTCCTGGTGTTCGACGAGATCTTCGGCGAAGTCTCGACGTCGGAACTGTTCCGCAAGCGGTTTGCGCATGCGCTGAAGACGCTATGGACACAGGGCACGGCCAAGACGCTGCAGCTCTATCTCGACGACCAGCTCGTCAAGGATTGAGGTGAACACCGTGACGGGAATTAGTGCAATCAAACCACGCCATCTCGTGATCTTCGATTGCGACGGCGTCCTCGTCGACAGCGAGCCGCTGTCGGTGCGGGTTCTGGTGGCTGCGCTCAACCGCCACGGTATCGAAATGGCCGAGGAGGAAGCCTATGAGCGCTTCCTCGGTCGCAGCCTGGCGACAATGCGCCAGGTCATGGACGAGGAATACGGTTTCCACACCGGGCCGGAATTTCTCGAGGGTATGCGCACCGATCTCTACAGCCTGTTCAAGGCCGAGCTGAAGCCGATCCCCGGCATTGCCGAAACGCTCGAGGCGCTCGGGCTTCAAGCCTGCGTCGCATCCTCCAGCAATCCCGACCGCATCCGGCTGTCGCTGACGATCACCGGCCTGATCGACAAGCTCGATCCCCATATCTTTAGCGCCACAATGGTGAAGAACGGCAAGCCCGCGCCGGACCTCTTCCTGCTGGCAGCAAGCGAAATGGGGTTCGCGCCGGAAGATTGCATCGTCATTGAAGACAGCCCCGCGGGCATCGAGGCGGCCCAGCGGGCGGGCATGGCGTCATTCGCCTTTACCGGCGGATCGCACACCCACACTTCCGGATACCGTGACCGGATCGAGGCGCTATCGCCCGACGTCGTGTTTGACGCGATGCCGGATTTGCTCCACCTTGTCCAAAAATATATCGAGGATCGCAACGGTTCGGTTTCCGCAAACACCTGAAGCTCGGCTTTCAGGCTGGCGGGACGCGACGGGGACAGTCTGCGCGACTTACAGGGACAGGAAACAAATCGGGATGCGTGATTTTCTCGTTGCGGTCGATATCGGCACGGCAAGCGCCCGTGCCGGCGTGTTCGGCCGCGACGGAACGCTGATTGCGAAATCCAAACATCCGATCCTGATGTTCCGCCCGCTGGATAAGCACGCCGAACATTCCTCCGAAGACATCTGGTCCGCAACCTGCATCTCCGTGAAAGCGGCGTTGGCCGAGGCTGGGATTTCTGCATCCCAGGTGGGGGCCATCGGCTTTGACGCGACTTGCTCGCTTGTGGCGCGGGACCGCGACGGCGCACCGCTGAGCGTATCTGTCAGCGGCAACGCGCATCAGGATACGATTGTCTGGCACGACCACCGGGCGATCAGTCAGGCGGAGACGCTGTCAAGAAGCGGCCATGCGGTGCTCGATTTCGCCGGGGGATCGATCTCGCCGGAAATGGAAATGCCCAAGCTGATGTGGCTGAAGCAGAACCTTCCAGACAGCTGGAGCCGGGCCGGTTATTTCTTCGATCTTGCCGATTTCCTGACCTGGAAAGCCACAGGTTCCGCGTCGCGTTCGCGCTGCACGCTGACGGCCAAATGGAATTACCTGGCGCATGAGACGCCGGGCTGGAGCGCGGATTATCTGGCGCTTGCCGGGCTCGACGACCTTATTGAGAAGGGCGGTCTGCCGGACGATACGATCGGTGTCGGCGGCTCGATCGGACCGCTCAGCGAAAAGGCGGCGGCCGAACTTGGCCTCGATACCAGCGTTCAGGTCGCGCCGGGAATGATCGACGCTTACGCGGGTGCCTATGGCGTGCTTGGCGGTGTTGGGGCGAAAAGCTTTCCAGGCTCGTCGCTGGAGACGAGCGTTGCCCTGATCGGGGGTACATCGAGCTGCATCGTCGCCTTCACCAGGGAGCCGAAACCCGGTCGCAGCCTTTGGGGCCCATATTACGAGGCGGTACTGCCCGACCATTGGCTGGTCGAAGGCGGACAGTCGGCGGCGGGCGCGCTGCTCGATCATATCGTCATGATGCACGCAGCCGGCGGCGAGCCGACCACCGAGCTGCATGAGCGGATCATTGCCCGCGTCGGCGAGATGCGTGCAGCGGCAGGCGGCGAGGAGATCGCGCCGGATCTGCACATTCTGCCGGATTTTCACGGCAACCGTTCGCCGCTTGCCGACCCGCATGCGACCGGCGTCATCAGCGGGCTGACGCTCGATACGTCCTTCGACGGGCTTTGCCGCCGCTATTGGCGGACCTGCGTGTCGATCGCGCTCGGCATCCGTCATATTCTCGATGCGATGGCTGACTTTGGGTACCGGTTCGAGACGCTGCACGTGACCGGCGGGCATGTGAACAATCCGCTGCTGGTGGAACTCTATGCGGATGTTACGGGCTGCAAGGTGGTCATCCCGCACAACCGCGATGCGGTTCTGCTCGGAACGGCCATGGCTGCCGCGGTCGCGGGCGGTCTGCACGGCTCGTTGCTTGATGCCGGACATGCGATGAACAGCGGCGGCAGCGAGCGGCTACCCAGCACGGGACGAGACCTTTATGAGCGCGACTACCGGCGGTTCCTCGCGATGATCCGTCACCGCGAAGAGCTGCGGTCGCTGGACTAAGCTGCAACTCATCCCGAAAGCTGATCCGCCTCGACGATGCGCTCTCCCTTTTCACCGCCGATTGCCGCATCCAGCAGAACTTTTGCCACCACATGGGCCGGGCTGATGCGCAGCCGTCGCGGCAGGATGGGATGGGCGATCTTCAGCGTCATGCTTGCAAGCCGTTCGCCGAGCCGGAATTCGCTGCGGTCGCCGCCGAGAAGGCCGGGCCTGACAATGGTGAGCGTGGAAAAGCCGATGCCGCGGATGGCATCTTCAAGCTCGCCCTTGGTGCGCAGGTAAAGCAGGCTGGACTTCGAATTGGCGCCGGTGGACGAGACGAGCGAGAAACGGGTTGCACCTCGTTCATACGCGCGCCGGGCCGCACCGAGCGGCGTGGCGTAATCCACCAGACGGAAGGCCTCGTCCGATCCCGCCTTTGCCCGCGTGGTGCCGAGCGCCGAAATGACCGCGTCGACGGTCCACCAGTCCGCGTCGGGAAGACCGCTGCTAAGATCGGTGATGGGATTTTCGAGCTTCGGATGGGCCGGCAAGGCGGTCGGAGGCAGCGGCCGGCGGGTGGGCGCGACGACGCGGGTGACCCGGTCGTCCTTGAGCGCCAGTTCGAGGACGTGGCCGCCGACCAATCCGGTCGCGCCAAGGAGCAGCAGGCTTGTCATGCGGATCTCCGTCACTACCACGCCCGGTGCGGGTGTCTGCCGGTGAGTATACGATTCTCGCGGCGAGATTCCTATATCCACCGGCGCTTGTTCCAGGGCGATGGTTGACCTACATGCTGCGAGCCTAACCTGGAGACGCCGATGATCCTCGACGCCGCACGCCTATCGCTGATCAACCTGTTTGCGCCCGAAACGAGATCGGCCTTCTGGAAGACGCTGGGGCTGACATTCCTGATCTTGATCGGGTTGTGGTTTGGCTTGCGCGAGCTCTTCGCTCTCTATCTCTGGCCCTGGTTTGCCGCCTTTTTTCCGGATGTGCCTGATTGGACGGGCTGGCTGACGCTGTTTGCGGCGATCGCGGCCGGCATCGGACTGGCGCTGGTGCTGGCACTGCTGATCGCGCCGATCACTGCGCTGATTGCCGGCCTGTTTCTCGACGACGTGGCGGCGGTGATCGAGAAGCGCGACTATCCCGGTGATGTGCCGGGCCGGGAAATGCCGCTCGGTCAGGCGATCTTCGGGTCCATCCAGTTTCTCGGCATCGTCATCATCGGCAATATCATAGCGCTGCTGCTGCTGTTCATTCCCGGCGTCAACCTGATCGCCTTCTTCCTGGTGAACGGGTATCTGCTGGGGCGGGAGTTCTTCGAATTTGCCGCGATGAGGTTCCGGCCGCCGGCAGAAGCGCGGGCGTTCCGCTCGAAGCATTCCTCAACCGTGTTTATGGCAGGCCTTTTGATCGCCGGCTTCCTGGCGATCCCCTTCGTCAACCTGCTGACACCGCTGTTTGCGGCCGGGCTGATGGTGCATCTGCACAAGAAGGTATCGAAGCGCGACCCGTCCTTCCGGCTTCAGACGCCGATCACCTGAGGCGGTAGCTCGACCAGCGGCGCCGGGATAGGACAGGTCTTTTCGGGCGACCGACAGAGGTCGGCGATGACGCAGTGCTCGCATTCGGGCTTGCGGGCCTTGCAGGTATAGCGGCCGTGCAGGATCAGCCAGTGATGGGCGTGGAACAGATACTGGTCGGGAATGACCTTCAGGAACTGCTCCTCGACCTCATCCGGCGTTTTACCGGGCGCCATCAGGCAGCGGTTGCCGATGCGAAACACATGGGTATCGACGGCAAGCGTCGGGATGCCGAAGGCCATGGACATCACCACATTGGCCGTCTTGCGGCCGACGCCCGGCAGGCGCACCAGGTCCTCGCGCGTGCTTGGCACCTCGGATCCGAACTCGTCGATCAGCATGCGACAGAGCGCGATGACGTTCTTGGCCTTGTTGCGGTAGAGGCCGATCGTCCTGATATGGGCGATGACGCCGTCCTCGCCGAGCTCCAGCATCTTTTCCGGCGTGTCGGCGATCTTGAACAGCTCGCGTGTCGCCCGGTTAACGCCGATATCGGTTGCCTGCGCCGACAGCGCCACGGCGACCACGAGCGTGAACGGATTGACGTGCTCGAGCTCTCCCTTCGGCTCCGGCCGCTGCACCGAGAAGCGGCGGAAGATCTCCACCATTTCGTCAGGCGTATAGGCGGGCTTGAAGCGCTTCGGCTTGCGCCCTTTGGTGGTGCTGCTTTTTGTCGCCGGGGTTTTCGTGGATTTGATTTTCGCAAGGGCCATGACACTGTATAGTCTCGCCCCATGACGGAAATCAACGCGCAGCCGATCGATGAGAAACCGGTCTTTGCAGCCGAACTGACGCCCTATCGGTCGCTAGGCCGACGGGGGTTTTTCGTCGTGCTGTCGATATCGGGTGCCGTCTGCCTGTTCTACGGCCTTTTCTTCCTGGCGACCGGCGCCTGGCCGATCGGCTTGTTTCTCGGTTTCGATTTCCTGCTTCTCTATGGCGCGCTGAAACTCAGCTACCGTTCCGGCCGGCAGCGCGAGGAAGTCACGGTGTCGAGGACCAATCTGTCGATCCGGAAATTTTCTCCAACGGGGCGGATGGTGGAGCATCGCTACAACCCGTTTTGGGCGCGATTCAATGTCAGCAGGCACGAGGAATTCGGGATTACGGCGATGCAGGTCTCGGGTGAGGGACGGCAGACCGAAATCGGTTCGTTTCTGAACCCGGACGATCGTGAGAGCTTTGCGAGGGCATTTCGGGGCGCGCTGGCGACCGTCACAAGACGGTTGTGACCCTGTCAAGAAACGGGTGGCTCTGATGGGATCGAGCGTGCATCTATAGGGCACAGGGAGATTGCCATGAACGCTCTTGCTTCGCTTTCCAGGCCCGACATGTCCGCACCCGGCATCGACGTGACGCCTGATGGCTCCGACTACGAGACGGTGCGGCGTGTCATCGAGATGCTGACGCTCGATTATCGCGCGCAGCCTTCGCTCGAAACGATCGCGGCCGAACTTGGCCAGTCGCCGACGCAGCTGCAAAAGGTGTTCACCCGTTGGGCGGGCCTATCGCCCAAGGCGTTCCTGCAGGCGGTGACGCTCGATCATGCCAAGCGGCTGCTCGGCCAGGAAGGTCTGCCGCTTCTGGAGACGTCCTATGAACTCGGACTGTCGGGACCCGGCCGGCTGCACGATCTGTTCGTGACCCATGAGGCGATGTCGCCGGGCGAATGGAAGGGAAGGGGCGCGGGTCTGACGATCCGCTACGGGTTCCACCCGTCGCCATTCGGCATGGCGCTGGTCATGGCGACGGAGCGTGGGCTTTCGGGCCTGGCGTTTTCCGATCTCGGCGGTGAAAAACCGGCCTTCGAGGACATGGTGCGGCGCTGGCCGAATGCCGCCTATGTCGAGGACAAAGAAGCGACGGCGCCTTATATCGGCCGCATCTTCGACCGGGGCCAATGGTCGGCGGACCGGCCACTCAATGTCGTTCTGATCGGGACCGATTTTCAGCTCAAGGTGTGGCAGAGCCTGTTGAAGATCCCGTTCGGCAAGGCGGTCACCTATTCCGCCGTCGCCTCCGATATCGGCCAGCCGACGGCAAGCCGGGCGGTGGGTGCCGCAATCGGCGCCAACCCGATCTCCTTCGTCGTGCCCTGCCACCGGGCCGTGGCGAAGAACGGGGCTTTGACCGGGTATCACTGGGGTCTGACCCGCAAACGGGCGATCCTGGGCTGGGAGACAGGCAACGCCTGAGCCGCACAGTCCGCCCGACAACTTGCCGTCCTTCAGGTGCGTGTCAGCAAACAGGCCGAAATGATTGCCATCCTGCACTTCAACGGACGGCAGCATGGAACAGTCACGCGTCAGAAGCTGGTTTCGCATGGGAGCCTCGGCGATTTTCGCTGCCGCTCTGGGGTTGGGGGCCTATCTCGGGTATCTGCAGCTCAGCGGCAATTTCCATAAGGTGATCGACGGCGAGCTCTACCGGTCTGCCCAGCCGGGTGCCGCCGATATCGAGACCTATGCAAAGACCTACGGCATCCGCACCATCGTCAACCTGCGCGGTGAGGACGACAAGGCCGGATGGTATGCCGAGGAGGTCTCCGCCGCAAAAAGGCTTGGCCTGACGCATCTCGATTTCCGGATGTCGGCTTCCAGGCAGTTGAGCGAAGCGGAGGCGGACCGGCTTGTCACGATGATGCGGGACGCACCGAAGCCGATCCTGATCCATTGCCGCTCGGGTTCCGACCGCACCGGCCTTGCCGCCGGGCTCTACAGCAGCGAGATCGCCGGCATGTCCGAAGAGATCGCCGAGCGCCAGCTTTCCCTCTACTTCGGCCATATCGGTATTCCGGTCATCTCGTCGGCCTATGCCATGGATAGGACATGGGAGCGGCTCGAGCACCATTCCTGGCGCGACAGGATTGCATTGCTGACAACGGATATCGATCTCTGACGTCGTTGCGGCCGAGGCTGGGAAACTCTGCCGGCAGTTGGCGGGTCGTGCCCAATGCGCTGGGATCTCGGCCAGTTCCAAGGAGCCAACATGCCACCATGCAACGTCGTTCTGACAGAGCACCACCAGCAGGTGATCGCGCGGCTTCTGGAAACGGGACGCTATCAGAACGCCAGCGAAATCGTGGGCGATGCACTGCGGCTTATCTGCCCAGGCCGACATCACCAAGATCATTGCCTATACGGATGAGAACTTCGGACGCGGCGCAAGGCGCCGTGACGTACAGCTTCTCGTGACTGCCTTTCGCGATTTGTCGCAAGACCCGACCGGGTTCAATCGATAGGGCGGAGCTTGGGTTAGGCATACGCAGCTTCCATCTCAGGCGTAGCCGGACGAGGGCGAAGCACGCAAGCGGACTGGTCGTGCAGCCTCGCCACTTCATTCTCTACCGGTATCTTGAACCGTCGCTTATCGGGATCGGTCGCGTGCTTCATGACGCTGTCGATCTCGAAAGGCACCTCCCGTCAGCATTCGGCGATGAAAGCGGGCGGTCCTAATCCACCTCCGCCAGCCGCAGCAGTTCCACTGCGGCGGTTTCGTCGGTGATGAGGGTGTTGCAGCCGATGCGTCGGATGGTGGCGCGGATGGCGATGGCGCGGTGTGTGCCGCCGGAGGAGAGGACGATGTGTTTTGCCTTGGCGAGCGTATCGAGGTCGACGGACATGACCCGCTCGTTGAGCTTCTGATCGACGGACCGGCCTTCCTCGTCGAGGAAATTGAACATCGTGTCGCAGACACAGCCGGCGGCGATCAGCCGCTCGAGTTCGGTGGCTGAAATGAACCCCTCCGACAGCGAGGTCGAATGCGGGCCGATATCACCGCAGCTGACGACCGCGAGATCGAGGTTCTCGGCGAGGTCATAGACGGCATCGAGGCCGCATTTGTCGATCAGAGCCCGTTTGGTGGCGACGCTGTCGACCAGAAGCGGGGCGAGGAACATGAAGCATTCGGCGCCCAGCTGGCCGGCAAAGCGCCAGGTGAAGTCGATCGGGTTGGTCTGGTGGACAGCGACAATGCCGCCGAGCAGCGAGACGACCTTGCAGCGTTCGCGACGGGGCGGGCGGAAGCTCGAAAGCGCTGCCGTCATCGTGCGGCCCCAGCCGACGCCGATCGTCATGTCGTTCTGGATTGCTTCCGACAGGAACTGGCCGAGCGCCAGACCGACGGCGCCGGCCAGTGCATCGGCGCTGTTGTCGCGCGGGGCGGGCACCACGACCGCCTCATCCAGTCCGTAGGCGCGTTCCAGCTTGGTCGCCAGCTCGACGCAGGTGTCGATGCCTTCCGAGATCCAGATCTGCACTTCGGAGCGTTTCATTGCCTCGTCGAGAAGGCGGATGACGGTCGAGCGACTGATGCCGAGCCGCTCGGCTACCTCCTTCTGCGTCAGGCCCTGGTTGTAGTAGAGCCAGGCAGCGCGAAGCCGCAGGGAGGACGCTTCCGAATATGCGGTGTGGGTATCGCGTCTCAGCTTGGCCAAATTCTGATGTCCTTTTTCATTCAGGACCATAGGGCTGACGTGAAACATATGTCAATTGTGAAGGACAAATGTCTTGACTTCTTTACCCTGAAGGGTTGTTATCCGGTCAACAGCGATCCAGAAACCATACGACGCCCCGAGCGTTTGTATTCGCTTAACAAGGATTTATTCGGATGACGTCGAAACTAGAGCAGCTTCGTTCCATGACAACGGTCGTCGCCGACACGGGCGACATCGAGGCGGTGACCCGCCTCAAGCCGGTCGATTGCACCACCAACCCGTCGATCGTTCTGAAGGCGATCGGTTCGCCGGCATTTGCCGACACGTTCCAGGAAACGGTTGCCTGGGGCCGCAAACAGGGCGGCAGCGACGACGCGATCACGGTTGCCATAGCTGACAAGCTCGCCATCGACGTGGGCGCGGCGCTTGCTGGAATTGTCCCCGGCCGCGTTTCGACCGAAGTGGATGCCGACCTTTCCTTCGATACCGAAGGTTCGATTACCAAGGCGCACAAGATCATTGCAGCCTACAAGGATCGCGGCATCGAGCGCGAACGCATCCTGATCAAGCTTGCCTCCACCTGGGAAGGCATCAAGGCTGCCGAAGTCCTGCAGGCCGAAGGCATCGACTGCAATCTGACGCTTCTGTTCAGCCATGCCCAGGCCGTTGCCTGCGCGGACGCCAAGGCGTTCCTGATCTCACCTTTCGTTGGGCGCATTCTCGATTGGTACAAGAAGTCGACCGGTGAAGACTACACGTCCGAGACCGATCCGGGCGTCGTCTCGGTGCGTTCGATCTACAATTACTACAAGGCGAACGGCATCTCGACGATCGTCATGGGCGCCTCGTTCCGCAATGTCGGCGAGATCGAAGCTCTTGCCGGTTGCGACCGCCTGACGATTTCGCCGAACCTGCTCGACGAGCTCGACAAGGCTGAAGGCACGCTCGAGCGCAAGCTTTCGCCTGAAAAGTTCGAGCCGGCCGCGCCGATCAAGATGGACGAAAAGACCTTCCGCTGGATGCTCAACGAAGACCAGATGGCGACCGAAAAGCTTTCGGACGGTATCCGGGCGTTCAACAAGGATCTCGGCGCGCTCCGCGAGCTCGTGAAGAAGGAACTGGTCCGCGCCGCGGCCTGATTTCCTCAACGTTTTCCAATGACAAGGCCCGCCTCGTGCGGGTCTTTTTCGTTTTCCTAATGTGCACGGCCGAGGCACAGGGTTAACCGAACGTTTAGCCGGAACTCCTAGATCTTTCAGCCTACAAATCACTTTGAAGCTGGAGCGCATCGATGGCTGGGATTTCTTTTGGCCGTATCTTGTCCAACGCCGCCGTGATCAAGGCCCTCAACCGGTCGCAGGCGATCATCGAATTCGACCTGAAGGGCATTATACTCGATGCCAACGAAAACTTCTGCAATGCGCTCGGCTACCGCCTGGACGAGATCGTCGGCAGGCATCACAGCATGTTCGTCGATCCGGCCGATGCAGCTTCCTCGGATTACGCGGCGTTCTGGGCACGGCTTTCCACAGGCGCGTTCGATCAGGGCAAATACAAACGCGTGGGCAAAGGCGGCCGCGAGATCTGGATCGAAGCCACCTACAATCCGATTCTGAAAGGCGGCAAGCCTTACAAGGTCGTGAAGTTTGCGACCGACATCACGGAAGCGCGCAAGCGGGCGCTCCAGGACCGGGGCAAGCTTGAGGCACTGTCGCGGGCGCAGGCGATCATCGAATTTTCGCCGACAGGCGAGATCCTCAACGCCAACGACAATTTCTGTGCCGCCGTCGACTACCGTCTCGATGAGATCGTCGGCAAGCACCATTCTATCTTCTGCGAACCCGACTATGCGCGCTCGTCGGACTATCAGGAGTTCTGGAAGAAGCTCGGACGCGGCACATTTTCGGCCGATCAGTTCACCCGCATCACCAAGACCGGCGAGAAGATCTATATCCAGGCATCCTACAACCCGATCATCGACGACAGCGGACGGGTGTTCAAGGTCGTCAAGTTCGCAACGGATGTGAGCGAACGGGTAAGGGTGGTCAACGATCTCGGCACCGGACTTGCACGTCTCGCCGATTGCAATATCCAGCAGACGCTGGATACGCCCTTCATCGTGGAATTCGAGCCGCTGCGCCGGGACTTCAACGCCTCGATCGGGGCGTTCCAGAAGACGCTGATGGGGGTCCTGCAGCAGACTTCCAGCCTCAACGACAGCAGCCAGGACATGCAGGTGGCGGCCGACCAGCTGTCCGCCCGCACTAAGGAGCAGGCAGCGTCGCTTCGAGAAACGACGGCGGCGCTGGAGCAGGTGACGGAGACGGTAAGGTCCTCCAACACCAATGCGGAGGAAACCCGCAAGCTGGTCAAGGGCGCGCTGCAATCTGCGACCACGTCCTCCTGCGTGGTGCAGGAAACCATCACGGCGATGAAGCGGATCGAAGGCGCATCGTCCGAGATTACCAAGATCATCAGCGTGATCGACGAGATCGCGTTCCAGACCAATCTTCTGGCGCTCAATGCTGGCGTCGAGGCGGCCCGTGCGGGCGAGGCGGGCAAGGGCTTTGCGGTTGTGGCACAGGAGGTGCGTGAACTGGCGCAGCGTTCCGCCAAAGCGGCCAAGGAGATCAAGGGACTGATCGAGAATTCTGGCCGGCAGGTCACGGAGGGCGTGCGCCTTGTCGACGCGACGGGCGCCGCGCTGCACGAGATCGAACGGTTTGTCGCCTCGATCGACCAGAATGTCCAGTCGCTGGCCACTGCGGCGCAGGAACAGTCGGGTGGCCTGTCCGACATCAACCAGACGGTTTCGCAGCTCGACCGGATGACGCAGCAGAACGCGGCGATGGTGGAGCACACGACCGGCATCAGCCGCCAGCTTGCAAGCGGCGCGGCTCTGTTGTCGGAACTGGTCGGACATTTCAAGCTCAACAGGCGCGGCGAAATGCGCGAAACGGGTTCACCGCGTGCCGGCGGCGGCCGCAGGGCCGCTTGACGCAACAGCGAGCGACGACTGGTGGAGAGGTCCGCGTCATGCGGGCCTTTTATCGTCTGAAGGTCAGGCATGATGGGCGATGTGCCGGCCGGAGCGTGGATGCGCTTCGGGAGCCTCATTCCGGGACAGGCGTTGGGCAAAGGAAAAGCCCAGGCTTAAAGCTTCTTCAATCAGAGTAGCGCAGACTGCGGCTTGAGTATTCCATGTCTTGTTGTGCGTGATGGGGTGATGATGCCGGAGTTCGGCGCGTGAAGATCCGGCTATCGAAGAAGCTGCTCGCGGTCGTCGGCGGTGTTTCCGTGCTCTGCGCCGGCAGCGGCGCGGCGGCCGTGTTCGTGGGCAAAGAAAAGTTTTTCGGCCCGTCCTACGCCGATCTCAACGGCCTGACCTGTTCGGTGTTGCAGACGTTCACGACCAAGCGCGACGGACGCACCTGGGTGCGCCGCTATGTGAATGCCGACGAGGTTGCCTCGGCGGATGGCGTTGGTGACGGCATGGCCCGCATCCGCACCGCATTGCGCGTGGCAAAATCCATCCAGGAGAAGGAAAAGGCCGACATCGTCCAGGTGGCGATGGTCTCCAAGGCAGGTCCGAAGGACCGTGCCGAAATGCGCGGCCGCATGATTGGCGCGCAGGTCGTCTACATTCCAGATGTTTCCAAGGCACCTGATGGCGCAGCGCGGGAACCCTATTCCGCATTCTATGTCGAGGGTGCTGCGACGTCCAAGGGCGAGTATTACGGCCAGCGCATCGACATGCCGCTCGCCGATATCGAGCATCTCGAAGCAAGTCTCACCGACAAGACCGATTGTATCGACCCCGTGGCGATCGCCGCGGCCGAGGCTGCAGCCGCAGGGGGACACGGCGCCACCAAGGGGCATGACAAGAAGCCTGCCAAGGGTCATGAACCTGCCGGACATGGCGAAGCCTCCGGTGGGCATGACGCACCTGCAGCTGACGGAGAGGCGTCGGCAGCCGAGCACGGCAGCGCGCCTGCCGAAGGACATGGCGAGGCAGCGGCCTCGGGCCATGGCGAGGGCGGGGAACCTGCCGCCAAGGAAAGCGGCGGTCTCCTGAGTTCGGTGACCGGCCTGATCTTCGGTTCGAAAGAGGAAGCAGCGCCTGCCGCCGCCGCGCATGCGCCGGACGGCGAGGGGCACGCTGCACCGCAAGGCGGCGAGCATCCAATCGACTCGAAGCAGGATGGTCATGCACCAGCTCCAGCCGCAGCGGGGGATGACACAGCCGAGGGTTCGAAAGAGCATGCCGCAAAGGGTGAGCCTATCTCTGCGCCGGCAGAAACACCTGCACCGACCGAAGAGAAGAGTTTTGTCTCTTCCATGAAGGAGATGCTCTTCGGTTCCAGTGACAAGGCTCCGGACGCGGCGCCGGATGCCACAAATGACGAAGCCTCGGCTGAGCCGGCTTCGCCAAAGACCGAGCCCGCGCCAGAGCCCCGCACCTCTGCCGAGGGCGGCAAGCGCTGGTCGAAGCAGGATGGCAACGACGAGATCCGTTCCGGCGGGCCTTCGGCTGCCGACGCCGTGCATGACGACAAGGCCGCCGAGCCAGCCGCTACGGTCGCGTCGGATCAGCCGGGCGCGGCAGCAGGCGGGTCCAATGCCGCGGATGCGGCCGGTGCCGCGTGGCTTGAGAAGCTGCGGGCGCAACAGGCTGGTTCGGCCAGCAAGCCCTAGTCAAAAAGCAATCTGTGGGTTGCTCGATCGTACACGGAGGCCCTGCCATCGATCCCCGTTCGCGCCGCGGGGCGGGAACAGCATGTTGGCTGTTGCTGCGTATGGTCGAACTTGCGAGAAGATGCACTTACCCTCACCCCGTTGCAGGGAGAGCATTCAGACTGCTGACAAAGGTACTGTCTGGCAACTCTTGATGTCACTTTGGAACCGATCCGGTTGACAAACTCCCCTCATCCTCGCCCTTGTGGCGGGGATCCAGCCAGCTCAAGTCATTGAGCTGAAGGAGTCTTTTGACCCGACAGACGTCGTGTCGCTGGATCCCCGCCACAAGGGCAAGGATGAGGGAGAGTGTGGTGTCCCTCTCGCCAAACAAGCTTATTCAGCGTTTGTCGGCAGTCTGACCCTCTCCCTGTTTCAGGGGAGAGGAGCAGGTCTGTCTGATCAATCCGCCTTGGCGCGGCGGGCCGGGAAGAGGATGACGTCGCGGATGGACGGGGCGTTGGTGAGCAGCATGATCAGGCGGTCGACGCCGATGCCGAGGCCGCCGGCGGGGGGCATGCCCTGGTCGATGGCGTCGAGGAATTCGTCGTCGAGCTGCTTGTCCTTCTCGCCGCGGGCATGCGCCTGCTCGAGCTGCTCGACCATGCGCTTGCGCTGCTCTTCAGGGTCGTTCAGTTCCGAGAAGGCATTGCCCAGTTCCCAGGCGTTGCAATAGGTCTCGAAACGTTCAACGAGGCGCGGTTCGCCCGGGACTTCCTTGGCAAAGGGCGAGATGTCCTTCGGGAAATGGGTGACGTGGCTTGGCTGGATCAGCGTCGCCTCGACCTTTTCCTCGAAGATGAAGGCGAGGCATTCGCCCCAGGTCCAGTCCTTCTCGACTTCGAAGCCGGCAGCCTTGGCGGCGGTGCGGGCTTCCTCGTCGGTCTTCATGCTCAAGAAGTCGATACCGGTGACTTCCTTGACAGCGTCGGGCATCGGCACGCGCTTGAACGGGCCCTTGAACGACAGTTGCTTGTCGCCATAAGCGAACTCGGTCGAGCCGTGGATCTTCATGGCAAGGTCGGCGAACAGGCGTTCGACGAGGTCCATGATGTCCTCGTAGTCGGCATAGGCCCAGTAGCATTCCATCATGGTGAATTCAGGATTGTGCCGGGTGGAGACGCCTTCGTTGCGGAAGTTGCGGTTGATCTCGAACACCTTGTCGGTGAGGCCCGACACCAGCGTGCGCTTCAAGAACAGTTCCGGCGCGATGCGCAGGTACATGTCTAGCTTCAGCGTGTTGTGGTGGGTCTTGAAGGGTTCGGCCGTGGCACCGCCATAGACGGAGTGCAGCATCGGCGTTTCGACTTCCATGAAGCCGTCGTCTTCCATGAAGCGGCGGATGCCGGAGACGATCTTGGAGCGCTGCTGGAAGCGGAGCTTGCTTTCCTCGTTGCTGAGGATGTCGAGGTGGCGCTTGCGGTAGCGGATCTCGACATCGGCAATGCCGTTCCACTTTTCCGGCATCGGCAAAAGCGACTTGGTCAGCATGGTGATTTCGCGGGCGCTGATCGACAGTTCGCCGCGCTTGGTGCGCCGCACGATGCCGGTGACGCCGATGATGTCGCCAAGATCGATCATCGACAGCATCGCCCTTGCTTCCTCGGGCGTCACGTCCTTGTGGGAGAAGATCTGGATCTTGCCGCCGGCGTCATGGATATCCATGAACATGCCGGAATTGCGCGAGGAAAACACGCGGCCGGCAACCGTGACGACATCGGTGGTTTCGACGTCGGCCTCGAGATCCTTGTACTTTTCCGCCAGTTCCGCATTGGTCATGGTGCGGTGGAAATGCGCCGGATAGACGTCGCCGACGGTTTCGCGCAGCTTTGCCAGTTTCTGGGCGCGCACTTCGGTCGCGTCGGAGGAGAGGGCGGTTTCGGTCTTGGTGTTCTCGGTCATGGTTTTATTCCTGTAACGGCGCTGCCGCGGCGAGCTTCGCTTCCGTATCCCTCATTCCTGTGCTTGTCACAGGAATCCAGTGCGGCCAAGTATTTGGGCGCGGAATACTCTTTTCATTCTTTCACGGCGCAGACGCGCCGTGGCTGGATTTCTGTGACAAGCACAGGAATGAGCGAGGCGAAGGTGAGACCTCGCCTCCGCAGTTGTTACTTCTGCGCACCCACCATGGATGACACCAGGGCGGCGGCGATCTTCAGGCGCTGGCGCACGACCGAGCGGCCGAGGATTGCCATGCTGTCGAACAGCGGCAGCGAACGCTGCGAGCCGGACATGGCGATGAACAGCGGCGGGGTGACGACGCGCAGCTTCTTTTCGAGCTTGTCGGCGACGGAGCGCAGTTCCGCATCGATTGCTTCGACGTTCCACTCGATCATCTTTTCGATGTCGGCCTGGACCATGGTGATGATGGCGAGCGTGTCTTCCGGCGAGGTCTTGAGACCGGCAAACGAGGCCGGTGTCAGGTTGACGTCGGCGGCGAGCAGGAAGCCTGCGAGGTTCGGCAGGTCGCCGAGCTTGGAAACGCGGCTCTGCGAGTGCTTGAGGCCCTCGATCAGGCGCTGATTTTCCATCGCCCATTCCAGCGTGCGTGACACGAACTCTTCCGGCGACAGCTTTTCGCGCAGCCAGCGGCCGTTCACCCAGTCCAGCTTCTGCAGGTCGAAGATGGCGCCGGCCTTGGACAGGGCTTCCGGATCGAAGCTGCTGATCATCTCATCCATGGTCAGAAGCTCTTCGCCTTCGGCGATCTGCACGAAGAACAGGCCGAGGAAGTTCATCAGGGCTTCCGGCAGGTAGCCGAGCGCCGAGTAATAGCTGATCGAGGTCGGGTTCTTGCGCTTGGACAGTTTCGACTTGTCGGCATTTCTCATGAGGGAGAGATGCATGAAGACCGGCGCTTCCCAGCCGAAATAGCGATAGAGAAGAATGTGCTTGGGCACCGATGCCAGCCACTCTTCGCCGCGAGCGACGTGGGTGATCTTCATCAGATGGTCGTCGATGACGTTGGCCATGTGATAGGTTGGCATGCCGTCGCCCTTGATCAGGACCTGCATGTCGACCGAATCCCACGGGATCGAGACATCGCCATAGACGCCGTCGGTGAAATCGCACGAACCTTCGGTCGGGATCTTCATACGCACGACGGACTGTTCGCCGGCCGCCATCTTTTCGGTGACTTCCTCGGCCGAGTATTTCAGGCAGAGACCGTCATACTTCGGCGGCTTGCCGGCGGCGCGCTGGCCTTCGCGCATCTGCTCCAGACGCTCCGGCGTGCAGAAGCAGCGGAAGGCGTGGCCCTTGTCGAGCAGGTTCTGGGCGTGCGGCCAGTACATGTCCTTGCGGTCCGACTGGCGGTAGGGGCCGTAGGGACCGCCGATATCTGGACCTTCCGCCCAGGTAAGCCCGGTCCATTTCAGCGCGTCCAGCACCTTCTGCTCGTATTCGAGCGTCGAGCGGGTCGCGTCGGTATCTTCGATGCGCAGGATGAATTCGCCGCCGTGCTTTTTCGCGAAGAGGTAGTTGAAGAGGGCGATGTAAGCGGTGCCGACATGGGGCTCGCCGGTGGGCGATGGAGCGATGCGGACGCGAGGGGTCGGATTGATCATGGATGCTGCTCTTTCCACGGCGCGCATGGCTGCGCTAAGCCTGTGCCTTTGAATAGGGATTGGCGCAGGCTTAGGCCATATTCAGGCGAGAGCGTCAAGGTTTTTGGCGAAAACGGCCGATACCCCGTCCCTCATTGAGGGGCGGGGTAAGCCTGGGTCCGTTGAGCGCGGGGAGGACTAATTTACCGGCCAGATATAGAGGAGGGCCGGGACGCTGACGACGATGATCAGGAACGACAAAGGCAGGCCAAGCCGCGGATAATCGGAAAACTTGTAGCCGCCCGGGCCGAACACCAGTGTGTTGCACTGATGGCCGACCGGCGTGAGGAAATCGCAGCCTGCGCCGATTGCCACCGCCATCAGGAAGGGCTCGGGGCGAAAGCCGAGATTGGTGGCGAAGCTTGCGGCGATCGGCCCCATGACCAGCACGGTGGCGGCGTTGTTGAGGAAGGGCGTGACGGCCATGGCGGTGATGAGGATCAGACCGATCGCGCCCCAGGCAGGCAAGGTCGCCGCCGCTTGGCCGAGCCATCCGGCGATCAGTTCGCTACCGCCGGAGGTTCGCAGAGAATCCGAAACCGGGATGAGCGCCGCCAGCATGACGAGGATCGGGCCATCAACGGATTTGTAGAAATCGGTCAGCGGAATGGCGCGGAAAACCACCATACCGAGAGCGGCCGCGAAGAAAGCGACCGGCACAGGGGCAAGCCCGACGGCCGTCGTGCCCATCGCCAGTGCCAGGATGATCAGTGGAATGAAGGCCTGCCTCCGCGTGCCGAGCAGCACTTCGCGCTGAGCGAGCGGCAAAAGCGAGAAGTCCTGCATCACCGTCGGCATGTTCTTGCGGCTGCCCTGCAACACGATCACGTCGCCCGCCATCAGGGTGATGGTGCCAAGACGCTGCTTGAGGCGTTCGCCATGCCGGCTGATTGCCAGAAGATTGACGCCACGGGTGTAGGAGAGCGCCAGTTCCTTGGCGGAAAGCCCCTTGAGCGGGGAATCCTGGGTGATGATCGCCTCGATGGAGATGACATCGGCCTGGGCCTGTCCGTTTTCCATCAGCGGCTTGCCGGAGAGCTGCAGCCTGCCGCCGGAGACCATCCGGTCGAGCGCCTTTGACGGGCCTTCGAGCAGCACGACATCGTTTTCACGCAGGATGAGGTCCGGGAACGGCGCCATGCGCGATGGACCGCGCAGGACGGCATTGGCAATCACCTCGCCGTCACCGATCTTCAACAGCTCGGCGACCGTTTTTTCAAGAACAGTCGACAGCGGGGTAATCATCACCTCGGACGTATAGTTGGTGATCTCGACTGCTTCCTCGAGGGAATCATTCTGCTTTGTGCGGCTGGGCACCAGCCAGTGGAAGAACAACAGGAAGGTAATACCGACAAACGCCAGGATCGCACCCATCGGGGTGAAGTCGAACATCGTGAAGGATTCGCCGGTCAGTTCCTGGCGGATCCGCGACACGACGATATTGGGCGAGGTGCCGATCTGCGTCATCAGGCCACCGAGCAGAGCGGCGAAAGCCATCGGCATCAGGTATTTAGACGGCGAGGCGCCGGATTTGCGGGCGAACTGGAACGCCACCGGCATCATGATGGCAAGCGCACCGATATTCTTGATGAAGGCCGACAGCACGGCGACGACGATCATCAGCAGTGCCAGCTGGGTGTGCAGCGTGTTGAGGTTGGGGAAGAACTTCTTGATCGCCATGTCGACGATGCCGGAGCGGGCAACGCCTGCCGAAACGACCAGCGCGCTGCCGACGATGATGACGATATCATCCGAGAAGCCGGAAAACGCCTGGTCGACCGGAACGATCCCCACCGTCACCGCCACGACGAGCGCACAGCAGGCGACCACATCGTAGCGGAAGCGATCCCAGATGAAGACGGCCATCATCACGGCGATGACGGAAAAGGCAAGGATCTGCTGGGTTGTCATGTGGCTCCGGGGGCGCTGGGAATGGGATGCAGCGAGAGGCGATGATCGGCGTGGTGATAAGATCGTGCCCTAGAATGCCCCAGTGCCACAAATGTTGCAAAGTCTGATGACGTTTCGCAAAAGGCGTCTATCGCCGCTCAGGGCGTGTCTGCTGGACAAACCGTGGTGAACGCATAAGTAGACAATATCAACTGCAGTTGTTTGCGCCAATTCCCCTGCGCCAAAGCCCCCCGGAGCCGTCATGACCGATATCCTTGCCATCCCCGTCAAGCTTGCCGACGGCCGGAACACGACGCTTGCCGAATACCGTGGAAAAGTCATGCTGGTGGTCAACGTCGCGTCCAAATGCGGCCTGACCACGCAGTATGAAGGGTTGGAAAAACTCTACGAGCAAAAGCGGGACAGGGGCTTTGTCATCGCAGCCTTTCCGGCCAACGACTTCATGGGGCAGGAGCCCGGTTCGGATACGGAGATCGTCGAATTCTGCCAGCTGACCTATGACGTGAAATTTCCGATCTTTTCGAAGATCTCCGTGAAGGGCGATGCCAAGCATCCGCTGTACAAGGCGTTGACCGCTACTCCGGTGCCGACCACGGGCGACGGTCCGATGAAGGAGCGGCTGCGCGGACGCGGCATGGATGTGAAGGACGGCGAGATCGTCTGGAATTTCGAAAAGTTCCTGATCGGCCGCGATGGCGAGGTCAAGGGACGCTTCGCACCCGATGTTACCGCCGACGACAACCGGCTGGTCGAAGCGCTGGACCGGGAACTTTCTAAGCGGTGATCGGTCGCATCTTGGAGAGGGTCACAGCCGGTTGACCGGATGAAAAAAGGGCGCCACGTGGGCGCCCTTTGCATGTCGATATCTGTCGGTGCGTCAGTGCAGCGTGGCGCCGGCCTTCTTCTTGGCGCGGGCGTTTTTCGCAAACATGTTGAGGGCCTCGACGCCGGCCGAGAAGGCCATGGCGGCGTAGATATAGCCCTTCGGAACGTGCACGCCGAAACCTTCGACGATCAAGGTGCCGCCGATCATCAGCAGGAAGGCGAGAGCCAGCATGACGATGGTCGGGTTTCTCTCGATGAAGTTGGCGAGCGGGGTTGCTGCCAGAAGCATCACGGTGACAGCGGCGACGACGGCCACGATCATGATCGGCAGATGCGGCGTCATGCCGACTGCGGTGATGATGCTGTCGATCGAGAAAACCAGGTCGAGGATCAGGATCTGCACGATCGCGGCGCTGAAGCTCATCTGCACGACTTCCTTGCCGGCGCCGACCATGTCTTCCTTGTTGTCGACCACATCCACGGAATGGTGGATTTCCTTGGTCGCCTTGTAAACGAGGAACAGACCACCGGCGATCAGGATCATGTCCTTCCAGGAGAAGGGGTGACCGAAGGCTTCAAAGACCGGATTGGTAAGCTGAACGATCCAGGCAACGGTGCCGAGCAGACCAAGACGCATGACCAGCGCCAGGCCGATACCGATCTTGCGTGCCTTTTCCCGATGCTCAGGTGGCAGCTTGTTGGTGAGGATGGAGATGAAGATCAGGTTGTCGATGCCAAGCACCACTTCCATGACCACAAGTGTAACGAGCGCTACCCAGGCCGTCGGGTCTGCTACCAGCGCTGCAATGTCCATCCATCTCTCCTGTTTTCAATCAAAGGGCGCAATTTCCCGCCGCATTTGGGGATCGACCCATTAAAAACAAGAGTAGGTTGAATATGGACCGACCAGAATCAGGCGGAATCAGCCCCATTATCGATCACGGGTTTGTTATGACAACCATAGGCCGCCATGAAAACGCGGACTGCACCTTGGATGGTCCGGTGGATTTCCTCGTCTGACGGGGCGTCTTCCATGGACCCGAACAGACGAACCTTGAAATAGCCGCCGCTGACCAGGTCGATATACTGGCCTGCGGCAAGCTCGATATCGTCGATATTCAGCCTGCCGGCCTCGACGTGGAGGGCGAGAAAGTCGCGCATCACGGTGCGCAGATTTTCGGGTCCGCGGAAAAAGCGCCGACACAGGTCCGGCATACGCTCGCGGACGCCAAGCACGGTGCGCATCGCGGTGATGATTTTCTCTTCCGTCATGTGGCTGAGGAACGAGACGCCAAAATCGTAGAGGCTCTTTTCCACATTGCCGTTGGTCGACAGAACGGACCGAACAGTGGCGAGGAAGGCGGCGCGCTCCTGTTCCACCATGGCGACGAACAAATCTTCCTTGTTCTGGAAGTAGACGTAGATCGTTCCCTTCGAAACGCCGGCCTCGCGCGTGATGTCGTTCATGCTTGCGGCTTCGAAACCAAGCTTCATGAAAACCCGCGTCGCGCCTTCCATGATCTGGCTGCGCTTGGCTGGATCCTCGCCCGCGGCAAAACGCCCTGCAGTGCGGGGGGACGTGTCTCGCGGCGCGGATCTCTTTAACGGTTTCGGCATTATAATTCAGCATTCCGATTTTTTTCGAACCGATTGGTTCGATGTGGTCTTGATATGTGTGATCGAAGGCTTTATGTCAACGCTCCGAACTGATCGGTTCGATCGGTTTTCGCTTTTCAAAGATGGTTACGACAATGACGGCCTCCAAGAATGCCGGCGCGCTGCGCACCGTAAAAAACGAAGATGTGAATGCCGATGACACGGCGCGCGACGACGCGTCGCCGGCTGCCGAGAAACCTGCGGCACCTGTTGCAACGCCATCGCCCGAAGCCAAGGCCGACGCACCGGCAAAGAAGGGCAAGCGTGGCCTTATCCTGCCGATCATCGTGCTGGCGCTGCTCGCCGGTGGCGGCTGGTATGGATATCAGTGGTGGACGACGGGCCGGTTCATGGTGTCGACGGACGATGCCTATATCGAAGGCGATATTGCCACGATTTCCCCAAAGGTCACAGCCTTCGTTTCCAAGGTGAATGTTGCCGCCAACCAGCAGGTCAAGGCCGGCGATGTGCTGGCGACGCTCGACAATGGCGATTACCAGAATTCGCTCGATCAGGCCAATGCGGCGATCGAAAACGGAAAGCTGTCGCTGACCCGCATTGACGCACAGGTCGAAGGGGCGCAGGCAAGCCTTGCCCAGTCTGAAGCGTCCAAGGTCGCTCTGCAGGCAGCCGTCCGCGGCGCCGAGATCACACTGAAGCGCCAAGGCGAGCTTGCTGCCAAGTCGGTCGGCACGGCCGCCGATCTCGACAGCGCCACGATCGCGCTTGATCAGGCCAAGGCCAACCTTGTCGGCGGCGATGCCTCGATCAAGTCGGCGCAGGCCAACATCACCATTCTCGAAGCGCAGCGCAAGGAAGCCGAAGGCGATGTCCGGACGCTGGAACTGCAGCGCGACAAAGCGGCCCGCGACCTGTCCTTTACCGTTCTGAAGGCGCCCTATGACGGGATTGTCGGCAATCGCTCGGTGCAGGAAGGCGATCTCGTTTCGCCGGGACAGCGGCTGATGGCGCTGGTGCCGACGCGCCAGCTCTATATCGACGCCAATTTCAAGGAAACGCAGATCCAGCATCTGGAGATCGGCTCCAAGGTGGAAGTGCATGTGGATGCCTATAGCGAGGAGCCGATCATCGGGACGGTAGAATCGCTTGCGCCGGCTTCCGGCTCGGTATTCTCGCTGCTGCCGCCGGAAAACGCGACGGGCAACTTCACCAAGATCATCCAGCGCGTTCCGGTCAGGATTGCCCTGCCGCAGGATGCGCTCGACAGCGGCCGCCTGCGCGCGGGCCTCAGCGTCGTCGTCGACGTGGATATCCGCACCGCACCCAAAAAGTAACTGGGCTTTGGCCTAACAGCCCCATCGGGGCGGAGGTGGTCCCATGGCTGGGAGCGCAACGACAACTGCAGGATCGATATCGTCCGCGGCACAGGCATCGTCTGCTCCCAAGGTGGACGAGAAGATGCCGACCGGCCGGCTGATCGCGTTTTTCGCGATGGTGGTCGGCATGTTCATGTCGATCCTCGATATCCAGATCGTGTCTGCCTCGCTGTCTGAAATCCAGGCGGGCCTTTCGGCAGGTTCCGACGAGATCGGCTGGGTGCAGACGTCGTATCTGATCGCCGAAGTCATCATGATCCCGCTTTCTGGCACCTTGGCTCGGATCGTCTCGACGCGGTATCTGTTCGCGTTTTCGGCTGCCGGCTTTACGGCCGCAAGCGCGCTTGCGGCGACCGCATCCAATATCGACCAGATGATCGTCTACCGCGCGATCCAGGGCTTTATCGGCGGCGGTATGATTCCATCTGTGTTTGCCGCAGCCTTCACCATTTTCCCGCCGTCGAAGCGGGCGTTCGTCTCGCCGATCATCGGGCTCATCGCGACGCTTGCGCCCACGATCGGACCAACGGTCGGCGGTTATCTCTCGAACGCGTTTTCGTGGCACTGGCTGTTTCTGGTCAACATCATTCCCGGCATCTTCGTGACGATCCTGACCTGGCGGTTCATCGACTTCGACAAGCCGGAACTGTCGCTGTTCAAGAAGTTCGACTGGTGGGGTCTTGTAGCGATGGGCGTGTTCCTCGGCGGTCTCGAGTATGTGCTGGAAGAGGGCAATTCCAACGACTGGTTCAACGACCACATGATCGTCATCGGTGCCATCGCATCGGGGCTTGGCTGCCTGGTCTTCTTCTATCGCGCCTTTACCTCGGAATTTCCCGTCGTGGACCTGACGGCGTTTACGAACCGGAACTTCGCGTTCGGCTCGATCTTCTCCTTCGTGATGGGTATCGGGCTCTACGGGCTCACCTATATCTACCCGGTCTATCTCAGCCGCATCCGCGGTTACGACAGCCAGATGATCGGCGAGACGATGTTCGTCTCGGGTCTTGCCATGTTCGTCACGGCGCCGATCGCAGGCAAGCTGTCGACCAAGATGGACCTGAGAGCGATGATGGTGATCGGTTTCATCAGCTTTGCCTCCGGCACGTATATCATGACCGGCATCACCGCCGATTGGGACTTCTACGAGCTTCTGATCCCGCAGATCCTGCGCGGTTTTGGCCTGATGATGTGCATGGTGCCGATCAATAATATCGCGCTTGGCACTTTGTCTCCGGCCCGCATCCGAGGGGCGTCCGGCCTGTTCAACCTGACCCGCAACCTCGGCGGCGCGGTGGGGCTTGCGATCATCAGCACGCTTTTGTCCAACCGCCAGGACGTGCATTACGAGCGGCTGCGCGAGCATCTCGACTGGGGCAACCGGATCGCTTCCGACCAGCTCGACTCGATGGCATCCAATCTGAATACCTACGGGCTCGATGGTGCGACCGGCGCGATCCGGCAGATGGTGCAACTGGTGACCAAGCAGGCGGTGGTGATGTCGTTCTCGGACGTGTTCCTGATCCTGACCGTGCTGTTTGCGATGATGATCCTCGGCGTTGCCGCCATCGAAAAGCCCGCACCCCAGGGCGGTGGGGGTGGCAGCGGCCACTGATCGCGGACTTCGCGCTGAAGATTTCAAAGAACCACCGCCTGCAGAGGGGTCGTCGCAAACCGCGGCGGCCCCTTTGCGATTCGTAAGGCGGAGCGTGATGAAATAAATCTGATTTACGTACCTCAAAAACTTCGTTACGAAGATCGGTGGAGGACCGCATGAAGCCAACCGTACACGATATCGCGCGTAGCGCCGGCGTCAGCCTGGCGACCGTCGACCGTGTGCTCAACGGTCGGCCTGGCGTGCGGCGCATCACCCAGGAGAAGGTCGAGGAGGCGATCGCCGTCCTCGGCTACGTGCGCGACGTGGCGGCTGCCAACCTTGCCAAGGGGCGGACTTACGCTTTCACTTTCGTTCTGCCGGAGAACGACAACTCGTTCATGATCGGCTTGCGCGAAGAGGTGGAGCAGGCGGTTGGTCGCTCCGGCGCTGAACGAACCCGTATCCGCGTCGTCGACGTGCCGCCTTTCGACGGGCAGGCCTTGTCGACCATGCTGGACGGCGTGCTTGCCGACAGGCCTGACGGCGTCGCGTTCGTGGCGGTGGAAAGCAGCGACGTGCAGGCAGCGGTCGCACGGTTGCGGGAGGCGGGCATTGCCGTCGTGACGCTGGTGTCGGACCTGCCGGGCTCGCAGCGGCACCATTTCGCCGGGATCGACAACCACGCGGCCGGGCGCACGGCGGCCAATCTCCTCGGAAGGTTTCTCAGCGGTCGCGACGGGCGGGTGGCGATGGTTGCCGGATCGATGCTGGTGCGCGATCACCGCGAGCGGCTGGAAGGGTTTCTGTCCGTGCTATCGGAGGATTTTCCGCGGCTCGCCATCCTGCCGGTGATCGAAGCGCGCGACGATCCTGCTATTGCCGAGGAATTGGTGACGGGCCTGTTCCGTCGCTATCCGGATGTGATCGGGCTCTACAGCCTCGGCGCCGGCAATCGCGGGATCCTCAAGGCTGTGCGCAGCCTGCCGGAAGCACGCAGACCTGTGATCATCGCGCATGAGCTGACGCGATCGACGCGGGCAGCGCTGGCCGACGGTGTCGTCGATGCGGTGCTGAACCAGGATGCGGGCCATGAAGTGCGCAGCGCCATAAGGGTGCTGAAGGCGAAGGCGGACGGGCTTCCCGTGATCGCCGCGCAGGAGCGCATTCGTATCGACATATTCTTGAAGGATAACCTGCCCTGACGGGCAAATCGCGCTCCGGAACGTGTTAAGCGGCTCGGACACGACGCGTGGCGAAACAAAGATCTGCCGAAACGCGGCAGCAACAGGAGAAGGCAAGCATGTATCTCGGTCTCGATCTGGGCACTTCCGGCGTCAAGGCGATGCTGATCGACGGCGATCAGACGATCATCGGCTCGGGGAACGGGACGCTCGACGTATCGCGCCCGCATTCGGGTTGGTCGGAACAGGAGCCGGCTCACTGGATCCGCGCCTGCGAAGAGGCGATCGACGGGCTGAAGGCGAAGTTTCCCAAGGAGCTTGCCGCAGTCAAGGGCATCGGCCTTTCCGGCCAGATGCATGGCGCGACCTTGCTAGATGCCGACGACAAGGTGCTGCGGCCCTGCATTCTGTGGAACGATACGCGTTCCTTCCGCGAGGCAGCGGCGCTCGATGCGGATCCGCGTTTCAGGGCCATCACCGGCAATATCGTGTTTCCGGGCTTTACCGCGCCGAAGCTTGCCTGGGTGAAGAACAACGAGCCCGAGATCTTTGCCAAGGTCGCCAAGGTT
>Ga0213835_100349_pt1 | contig 48346 bp, 35 predicted proteins | sample SWPATP01_FD_160576 | JGI IMG/M metagenome (GOLD analysis project Ga0213835, IMG submission 160576) | Coastal seawater microbial communities from Marineland, Florida, United States - SWPA TP0 #1 | ecosystem: Environmental > Aquatic > Marine > Coastal | place: USA: Florida | collected 2016-08-05
GCGGGCGACATCCGCACCACCCCCGACTATGCCGCCACCCTGCGCGCGCTGGCCGCCGAGGGCGCGCGCGCCTTCTACAGCGGCCCCATCGCCGAGGACATCGTGGCGGCGGTGCGCGGCGTCGGGCGCAATCCGGGGCTCCTGAGCCTCGCGGACATGGCGCTCTATCGCGTGGTCGAACGCCCGGCGGTCTGCACGCAGTATCGCGGGGCCGAGGTCTGCGGGATGGGGCCGCCGTCGTCGGGCGCGATCACGGTGGCGCAGATCCTCGGCATGCTGGAGCCCTTCGACATCGCCGCGATGGACCCGCAGGCACCCGAGACCTGGCGGCTGATCGGCGACGCCACGCGGCTCGCCTTCGCCGACCGGGGCCGGTTCATCGCCGACAGCGACTTCGTGCCGGTGCCGGTGCAGGGGCTGACCGATCCCGGTTACCTGGCCGAGCGCGCCGGGCTGCTGCGCCGCGACGATGCCCTGCCCGAAGTGCCGGTCGGCAACCCCGAATGGGATCATGCGCTGCTCTGGGCGCCCGACACCGACCCCGAGCGCCCCGCGACCAGCCACATCTCCATCGTCGATGCCGACGGCAGCGCGCTGTCGATGACCACCAGCATCGAGAGCGCCTTCGGCGCGCGGCTGTTCGTGCGCGGGTTCCTGCTGAACAATCAGCTCACGGATTTCTCGTTCCGCAGCCACGAGGGTGGCTGGCCCATCGCCAACCGGGTGGAGCCGGGCAAGCGGCCGCGCTCGTCCATGGCGCCGACGGTGGTGCTGCGCGACGGTGCCCCGGTGCTGGTGACCGGATCGCCCGGCGGCGCGCCGATCATCGTCTACACCGCGACCCATATCCTGGCGCATCTCGACTGGGGGATGGACGTGCAGGCGGCCGCCGACATGCCGCAGCTGGTCAACGCCTTCGGCACCTACATCCTCGAGGACAGCACCTGGGCGGCCGATCTGGCCGACCCGCTGGAGGCGATGGGCTTCGAGGTCAGCATCGGCCCGCGGCCCTCGGGGGTGCAGGCGATCTCGATCGAGGGCGGCCGCCTGTCCGGCGCCGCGGACCGCCGCCGCGAGGGGATCGCGCTGGGGGAATAGCGCGGCGATCGGCGCCGCGAAATGACGGGTCCTGGAGGAGCGTCGCGCACCCTTCCCGGCGATGCGACCCACCCTCGCGCCCTGCGGCCGGCGCGCCGGCGGCCATCTCCCACGGCAGGACGTCGCAGCGGAGCGGGCGACCCTCGCCGTGGGCCGGACGGCCGCCAGGGCTGGCGCCGAAGTCCGGGCTGCATGGCCCCGGCCCGGACGGGTCCGGCCGCAGGCCGCCATGCGCAGGCCGGGCTCGGCGCCGGCCGGGTGCGGGGCGGCATCGCCTTCGCCGCCTCCCTGACCTGCGCATCTGGTGGGCATCTGCGCGCGGGGCTGCGCGGGAATGCCAGGGCGCCTGCCGGGCCGCACGGGACCGATTGACCCGGGTCGCCGGAACACGCATGTGGAATGAACAAGCGTTCAGAGCGGCAACGGAGAGGCCGCAGGGGTCGGGGCAACGGGGGCTGGTGGCGGTGCTCGGCCTTCTGGCCGGGGGCGCCCAGGCGCAGGAGATCGGCTTTGCCGGCGAGGCCGCCACCGGGTCGGAGTACGTGTCTTTCTCGAGCGGGCGGCCGGCGCTTCGGCTCTCGGGGACCGCCTTCGACCCGCAGGGGTTCCATGCCGGGGCCTGGGCATCGACGGTGCGGTTCACGGACTTCGTCCCCGGCGATCCCGACCGGCCGGAACTCGCAATGTTCGTCGGCTGGGAGCGGGGCCTTGACAGCGGCTTCGCGCTGGACCTCGGCCATGAGCATTGCTTCCATGACGACTCGTGCTGCTGCTGCGGGATCGCGTATCTGGGGGCGAGCCAGTTCGTCGGTCCGCAGGTGCAGCTGGCCGGGCGACTGGAATACAATCCGCGGGCGCGGCTCTACGGTCCCAGCACCACCGGCTCGTTCTTTCCCGGCGACAGCGCGGGGCTGCGCCTCGCGTTCTGAGCGCGGCACCCGGACCATTCGAGGAGCGGCCATGATCCCCCATCGCCCGACCGGAAGGATCGTCGTCATCGGGGCCGGGTTGGCCGGGCTGACGGCAGCGCGGGAACTGGCGCGGCACGGGCTCGACGTGCTGGTGATCGAGGCGCGGGATCGGCCGGGCGGGCGTGTCCGGACCTCGCGCCTGTGGCCGGACCTCCCGCTCGACCTCGGCGCGACATGGATCCATGGGGTGCGCGGCAACCCCCTGACGGCGCTGGCAGACGACGTCGCGGCACCGCGGGTGGGCACCCGTTATGGCAGCGCGCTCTGGCTTGCCGCGGATGGCGCGCGGCTGCGGACGGGCGCGGCCCTCAAGACCGCCCGGGCCATGCTGGCGCGGATCCGCGACGAGGTCGAGGAGGCGGAGGAGGACATGTCGCTGGCCGATGCGGTGCTCGGCTCGGAGGTCTGGCGGCGCGCCTCGGCCGAGCAGCGTCAGGTCCTGCGCAAGTGGATCAACACCTCGATCGAGCATGAATACGCCGCCGACTGGGCGGACCTCTCGGCGTGGTTCCACGACGCGGACAAGGCGCATGCCGGGGGCGACGTGCTGTTCCCGCAGGGCATGGACGCGCTGCTGCGCCCGTTGCTGAGGGGCCTGCGCATCCGCTGCGGCGTGCGGGTGCGCGGGCTGGCGCGGCGGGGCGGCGGGGTGGCGGTCGGGCTGGAGGATGGCACGGAGCTGATCGCCGACCATGTGGTGATCACCCTGCCGCTGGGCGTGCTGCAGCGCGGCGGCATCGCGTTTTCCGAGCCGCTGGCGTCGCGGCGGGAAGAGGCCATCGCGGCGCTGCGGATGGGGCTGCTCAACAAGTGTCTGCTGCGCTTCGACCGTGTCGCCTGGGAAACCGGGTGCGATTGGCTGCAGTGGATGGGCCTGCGCGAGGGCGAATGGGCGGAATGGGTGGACATGGCCCATGTCGCCGGCATGCCGTGTTGCAGGGCTTCAACGCCGGCGCGCAGGCGGCCGCCATCGAGGCGCTGGACGACGCCGAGACCGCGCAGGCCGCGCTCGAGGCGCTGCGGTCCATGTTCGGCGCGCGCTTTCCCGCGCCGGTGGCCGCGCAGGTGACGCGTTGGGGGCAGGACCCCTTTGCCTGCGGCAGCTATTCCTCCAACGGGGTGGGCACGCGGCCGCGGACGCGCAAGGCGCTGGCGGGTCTCGACTGGGACGGGGCGCTGGTGTTCGCGGGCGAGGCGGCCTCGCCGCGCTGTCCCGGTACGCTCCATGGCGCCGTCCGGTCGGGGCGCAAGGCTGCGCGGCGCCTCGTGAAGCTGTTGCGGTCGGGCGCGCGGCCGGCCTCGCGGCGCGGTGCGCGGCCTGCGGGGGTTGGCGCAGGCGGGGCGGCGGCCTCTGGATGATCCCCTTCGTCTGGGGCCAGACCTCGATCACCTATCGCACGGTCCTCTACGACCCCGAGGGCGAGGAAAGCCGGGACATCCTGTGGGACGAGCGCATCGCGGGACAGATCGGCATGCTGGCCACCGGCGACGATGCTCGGTGGTGTGCGGCGATCAAGGCGGGCCTCCCGTTCGAGGCGATTCACACCGACGCGGCCTTCGACGCCATCGCCGCCGTGCTGCGCGCGCAGCGCCCGCTGGTGCGCACTTGTCCCGACGACACCACCTCGCTGGCGCAGGCGCTCGCGTCGGGCGAGCTGGTGGCGGCGATGACCTGGAACAGCACGGCGGTGGAGCTGACCTTTGGCGAGATTCCCGTCCGGTTTGCCCAGCCGAAGGGGGGCGCGCTCACCTGGGTCTGTGGCTTCATGATGCACCGCGACGCACCCAGCCCGGACCGCGCCTACGACGTTCTGGATGCGCTGATCGGCGTGCCGTCGGGCGAGTTCCTGATCGGCGACTATGGCTATGGCCACTGCAATTCCCGCGCCTTCGACGCCTTCGACGACGAGACGCTGGCCGCGCTGACGCTGGCGCGCGACCCGTCCGTGATCCTGGATGCGGGCCACCGCTCCCTGCCGCAATCGCCCGAGTGGAACGCGCGGATGAACACGTTCTACGAGCGGATCAAGGCCGGGTTCTGATGCGCCCGTGGCGGTGACGGCACCCTCCGAGGCGGCCGCGCGGGCGTCCGGCTGGCCCGCGCGCCTGCCGCGCCGGCACGAGGGACTGCGGGGCCTCGTGCTGCTGGCTCCGACGCTCCTGATCCTCGGGATCACCGTCATCGTCCCCTTCGCGCTGATGGCGGCGATGAACTTCTGGACCCAGGTCGGCTTCGACCATGCCGACGGCTGGTCGGTGCGGAACTATGCCATCATCGCGACCGAGCAGCTCCATGCAGCGCTCCTGCTGCGCTCGCTGGGCATGGCGATGGCCGCGACGCTGCTGACGGTGCTGCCGGTCTATCCGATGGCCTGTTTCCTCGCCTTCCACGTCCGGCGCAACAAGCTGGTGTGGCTGATCGTCATCACCCTGGCGCATGCCTGGGCAGCCTTCGCGCTGCTGCCGATCCATGTCTCGCTGGAAAAGATCGACCGCTCGCTGCCGGGCGCCTCGGCCGATCTGGGCGAGGGGCCGGTGACGCGCTTCTTCCGGGTGATCCTGCCCCTGTCGATGCCGGGGGTGATCGCCGGCACCTTCCTGATGTTCATCCCCACGGTGGGCGATTATGTCACCGCCGCGCTGGTGGGCGGGCCGGACGCGCGGATGATCGGCAACCTCATCCAGCTGCAGTTCGGCACCATCAGCAACTGACCCATGGGGGCGCCGCTGGCCATCACCATGATCGTGGCCATCACGCTGGTGGGGCTGCTGTTCCTCGGGCTGATCCTGGCCCTTCGGAGATGGGCGCAATGAAGCGGCACGAGTTCCAACGGCTGAACCGGGACTTGCAGGTCTATGCCGTGGTCTTCATGGCGCTGCTCTACGTGCCGATCCTGTTCATCCCGCTCTTCTCGTTAAGCTCGGGCCTCTACATCCGTTTTCCGATCGAGGGGTTCACGCTTCGCTGGTATCACGAGCTGTTCGAGCGCACCGTCGTCCTGCGGGCGCCGGAGAACAGCATCCGCGTGGCGCTGGCCGTATCGGTGGTCTCGACCGCACTGGGGGTCTTTGCCGCCAAGGCGCTGGTGCGCCACCGCATCCCCGGCAAGGGGCCGATCCTCGGCTTCATCCTGTTGCCGCCGGTGGTGCCGCCCATCATCTTCGGCGTGGCGCTCTTGCTGCTGGTCAGCCGGCTGAACATCCCGCTGTCGCTCTACACCTTCGCGGCGGGGCACATCGTCATCTGCCTGCCCTTCGACATCGCCACGCTGCTGCCGCGCTTCGAGGGCTACGACGCCGCGATGGAGGAGGCCGCCGCCGACCTCGGCGAGGACGGCTGGTGGGTGTTCTGGCGCGTCACCGTCCCGAGCACCCTGCCCGGCATCGTGGCGAGCCTGCTGCTGACCCTTGCCGTGTCCTTCGACGAGTTCGTCATGGCCTTCTTCCTCGGCGGCAGCGGCCTGACGCTGCCCCTCTACATCTGGGGCCAGCTGCGCATCCCGCGGGGGTTTCCGGTGGTGCTGGCGCTGGGCACGCTGATCCTCGCGTTCTCGTTCCTGCTGGTGTTCCTCGGGCTGCGCATCGGCCGGCGCGGCGCCATCACCCTCGTGGACCGGAGCTGAGCCATGCCGCCCATGATCCGCATCCAGCGCGTGACGAAGAGCTTCGGCATTGTCCCCGCCGTGCGCGAGGCGAGCCTCGACATCCGCGCGGGCGAGCTCCTCTCGATCCTCGACGCCTCGGGGTCGGGCAAGACCACGCTGCTGCGCATCCTCGCGGGCTTCGAGGCGGCCACCAGCGGCTCGGTCCAGATCGACGGCGCGGCGATGGACGCGGTGCCCCCGCACCTGCGCCCCGTCGACATGGTGTTCCGGAACTACGCCATCTTTCCGCACCTCGATGCCCGCGACAACATCGGCTTCGGGCTGCGCAAGCTGCGCCTCGACCGGGCCGACCGCGCCCGCCGCATCGACGCCATGCTCGACCTCATCAAGCTGCCCGGCTTCGGCGACCGCCGCGCCGAACAGCTCTCGGGCGGTCAGCGGCAGCGGGTGGCGCTGGCCCGCGCGCTGATCCTGCGGCCCAAGGTGCTGCTGCTGGACGAGCCCCTCGGCGCGCCGGACAAGCAGCTGCGCGAACAGATGCAGATGGAACTCCGCGCGCTCCAGCGCAGCGTCGGGATCACCTTCGTCCTCGTCACCCACGATCAGGAAGAGGCGATGGCGCTGTCGGACCGGATCGCCGTCATGGCCGACGGCCGCGTGCTGCAGGTCGACACCCCCGCCGGCCTCTACGAGACGCCGCGGACCCGCAGCGTCGCAAGCTTCGTGGGCTCGATGAACTTCCTCACCGGGCGGGTCGTGGCGCGCGGGAAAGGCCGGGCGTCGGTGGCCCTGCCGGGCGGGGTGACCTGCCCGGTCCCTGCCGGCTGCGTCGGCGGGCGCGACCTCTGCCTCGCCATCCGGCCCGAGCGCATCACCCTGCACCCGACGCGGCCCGACGGCCCTGCGGTGCCGGGACGGCTGCGGGACACTCTCTGTCTGGGGGAGCGGGTGCATTGCCATGTGGCCCTCGGCGCGGACGGGCCGACGCTGGCCGTCTCCGTGCCCAACATCGCGACGCCGAGCGTGGCGCCGGGGGCCGAACTGTGGCGCTCCTGGCCGCCCGAGGCGATGATCGCCCTGCAGGACGACTGACAGAGGACCGAACCATGCCCACCGCCACCGCGCCACCTGTCTGCGCATCTCCGGAAGCTTCGACACCGAACGCAGCGATTTCACGGAGGCCTGCTGCGAGGCCCTGATCGCCGAGGAGCCCCGCCCCGGCCTCGACGCCGAACGCCCGTCGCAACTGATCGAGAGCACCGCCGACGGGCTCTGGCTCGACATGCTGCTCCATCCGGCCGAGGTCGACCGCGCCTATGCCCGGGAACAGATGCGCGCCGTCCCCCACGCCTTCTTTCCCCGCCATTTCGCCCCCGAAGCCGCCCCATGAACCCGACCAGGAGACAGCTCGTGCGGGGCCTCGCCGCCTCGATGGCCCTCGCGCCCGCCGCGTGCGCGCTGCTCGCCAAGCCGGATGTGGTGGTGACCGGCGCCGGCGCGGCGGGCAGCGCCGCCGCCCGCCGCCTGATCGCCGAGGGGCTGGAGGTCGTGGTGATCGCGGCAGCAGGCCGCATCGGCGGGCGCGCCTGGACCGAGGCCGCCAGCCTCGGCCAGCCCTTCGATCGGGGCGCAAGCTGGTTGCAGGGGCCCGCCGACCTGCCGCGTCTTGCTCTCGCGGCGGCCGGGGGCTTTCACCTTCACCCCCATTCCGGCGCCCGCGACGTGTTCTTCGTGGGCGACCGTCGCGCCGACCACTTCACCCGCCTCGTGCCGATGGACGTCGCAAGCCTGCCCAACCTCTCGGGCCACCCGTATCAGACCCGCGCCATGGACCGCGCCGACATCCGCGAGCTGCGCCGCTGGCACCGCAAGGCCGCGCTGCGCGCCCGCGAGGCGGGTTTCGACATCGTCTATGTCTACGCCACCCACGGGTATCTGCTGGCCAATTTCCTCGATCCGCGGGTGAACACCCGCTCCGACGAATACGGCGGCAGCCTCGAAAACCGCACCCGCCTGATCCGCGAGCTGATCGAGGACGCCAAGGACGCCGTGGGCGACCGCTGCGCCGTCGCGGTCCGCTGGAAGGCCGACGAGACCATCGGCGCGGACGGCCGTCCCGAATGGGGCGAGCGACGCGAGATGTTCGCGATGCTCGCCGAGCTGCCGGACGTCTGGGACATCAACATCGCCGGCTATACGCTGGCAATGGGCGGCTCGCGCTTCGTCAAGGAGGGCGCGCTGGAGCCCTGCATGGCCTGGGTGAAGACGGCCACCACCAAGCCCGTGGTGACCGTCGGCCGCTTCACCTCGCCCGACAGCATGGCCGGCCAGATCCGCCGCGGCATCACCGACCTGATCGGCGCTGCCCGCCCCTCCATCGCCGATCCGTTCCTGCCGCTGAAGATCCGCGAGGGGCGCAGCGACGACATCCGCGAATGCATCGGCTGCAACATCTGCTATGCCGGCGACAGCCTGGGCGTGCCGATCCGCTGCACCCGGAACCCGACCATGGGCGAGGAATGGCGCCGCGGCTGGCACCCCGAACGCGCCGCCCCCCGGCGGTCGGACTCCAGCGTGCTCATCGTCGCTGCCGGCCCCGCCGGGCTGGAGGCCGCCCGCGCCCTTGGCCTGCGCGGCTACAGGGTCATGCTTGCCGAGGCCACCCGCACCCTCGGCGGCCGTGTCACCCGCGAGGCCGCCCTGCCGGGCCTGAGCGAATACATCCGCGTGCGCGACTATCGCGAGGGGCAGCTCCTGAAGATGCCCAATGTCGAGGTCTTCCGCGAAAGCCGCCTCACCGCCGGCAACATCCTCGCGCCCGCCCCCGACCATGTCGCCCTCGCCACCGGCGCCGAGTGGCGGCGGGACCGCTTCGACGGCAAGACCTATGTGCCGGTGGCCGCCGGCGGCGCCTCCGTCTTCACCCCCGACGACATCATGGAGGGTCGTCTGCCCGAGGGGCCGGTGGTGCTGTTCGACGGCGACGGCTGCTACATGGGCGGCGTCATCGCCGAGCGGCTGGCTGCGGCGGGGCTGGCGGTGACCCGTGTCACCGGCGAGGACAGCGTCTCGGCCTGGGCCGGCCACACCGCCGAGCGCCGGCGCATCCGCACCCGGCTGATGGCGCTGGGCGTCGGCATCGTCACCGCCCACACGCTCACCGGTTTCGACGGGGCCGAGGCGGTGCTGGCGTGCGAATACTCGGGGGCGGCGCGGCGCCTGCCGGCAACGGCCGTGGTGCTGGTGACCCAGCGCGCGCCGCGCGATGCGCTCCATCACGAGCTTCTCGCACACGTCGGGGGCGATGCGGCACGGCTGCCCTTCACCCTGCAACGGATCGGCGACTGCGAGGCGCCGGCCATCATCGCCGCCGCTGTCCAGGCCGGCCACCGCTACGCCATGGTGCTGGAGGAGGCCATCGACCGTGACGAGCCGTTGCGGCACGACCGTTCCATCGTGGCCGTCGACATGGCCCCTCCGGCGCGAAAGGCCTGCTGACCGTGTTTCGGCGTGCGATCATGCCCCCCCCCGGGCGGGAGTGTCGGCGTCCGATCCCCCACCTGTCGGTGTGGCCGACCGTCCGTCGGGGGCAGCGGGCGAAGCGGGGGGCCGACTGCGCGGGATGCCCCTGCATCCTGCGGGCCTGCGCCCGCGGGGACAAGGTCATGGCCGCAGGCATCGAGCGCCAGCACGAACCGCCCCGCATCGCGGGCGACCTGCGGCAATCGCAGAGCGCCGAGAGCGCGCCATGGTTCGCCCCCGTCTCGGGACGTTGCCATCGTTGCGCCATGGGTTCGAGCGACGATGGCGAACGGCACCGGCAAGAGCCATCTCGCCATCGCCCGCGCGCTCAACCAGGGCGGCACGCGCGGCGTTCGGCGGGCCGGCCGCGCCTCTGCACCGCAACGCGCCGCTGCGCCCTCGCCCAGCACGCCGAGCTCAACACCATCAGGATCGACATCAACCTCCGAGCCCCCCTCTGGCCCCGCCGCCGGGCGGGTCAGGACAGGCGGTCGCGGTTCGGGCGCCAGCGCATCAGATAGGTCTCGAGCGGGCGGATCAGCGCATATTCCATGATCAGCATGAGGCCCACCGTCACCACCACCCAGGCGAAGACCTCGACCGTGCGGAAGTTCTGCCAGGCGAAATACATCGAATAGCCGAGGCCGCGCTGGCCGATCACCAGCTCGGCCAGGATGGCGGTGCGCCAGCAATAGGAGAACGAGCTGCGGATGCCGGCAAACATGTAGGGATAGAGCGACGGCACCGTGATATCCAGAAACACCCGGTGCGCCGGCACGCGAAAGGCCCGCGCCATCGCCTCGAGGTCGAGGTCGATGGCCTTCACCCCCTCCCACATGGAAAACGCCATGATGGGAAAGCCCGCGATGAAGATCACGAAGACGACCGACAGGTCGCTCAGCCCGAACCAGATCACGGCGAAGAAGCACCAGATCACCGCCGAGATGGTCTGGATCACCAGGATCAGCGGGCGCACCAGCGTCTGACCGGCCAGGAAGAAGCCCATCAGCATGCCGGCCACGATGCCGGCCGCAAAGGCAAAGCCGAAGCCGACCCAGGTGCGCCAGGTCGTCTTCCAGACATCGGCCCAGAAGGTCGGCCGCTCGGCCAGGACCGGCAACGCCGAGAAGGTCTCGACGATGCCGGGAAACAGCGTGCGCGGAAACACCAGCGACATGATGTGCCAGATCAGCGCCACGCCCAGAAGCGAGATAATGACCGAGCCGAGCGACCAGAAGAACGGCTTCCAGACCGACTGGCGCGGCGCCGTCACGGCCTCCGGGGCGGGCCTGGACCCTGGGGAAAGCGATGCCATGGTGCCTCCGCGCTCTGTCGCGCGCCCTCAGGGGGCGACCCAGAACGAGGCGATGTCCACCGCCTCTTCCTGCAGGCCGAGCTCCATCATGCGGTCGAAGGAGTTCTGCACCGCCGCGATCGAGGCCTCGTCCAGCCCGCCCAGCGCCCAGGCATCGGCAAAGCCCTCGCGGGCAAAGGCGAGCTCTTCGGCGTCGAGGCCCAGCTCCTCGCCGCCGACGGCGAGGGCGATGGCGTTCGCCTCCTCGGGCGCCTCGATGGCGAAGGCGATGGCGGCATCCACCGCGGCGTTGAAGCGGGCGAGGTCCTCGCGCCGGGCCTCGAAGGTCTCCAGCGTGACGGCAAAGGCGGTCTGCAGGAAGGTCTCGCCGTAATGCGCCTCGTAGACCTCGCGGATGTCGGCCACCTCGACCAGGTTGCCCGAGGCCATGGCGCGGGTGATGAACGGCTCCCACAGCGTCACGGCATCCAGCCGCCGGGTCTCCAGCGCGGCGATCAGGTTGGGCGGCGAGCCGGTGGTCACCTGCACCTCGGAGGCGGGGTCGACGCCGTTGATCGACAGCGCCATCGCGGTGCCGACATAGCTCGTGCCCACCAGCGAGGCGACGCCCAGCTGCCGGCCCGCGAGGTCGGCGACGCTCGCGATCCCGCTCTGGTCATGGGTCAGGATCTTGAACGAGAGGTTGTGAAAGCCGCGGATCACGCGGAGCTCGGTGCCCGAGGCCTGCAGCGCGGCCAGCGCCGAGGTGCCGCTTTCGACGATGTCGAGCTGGCCGCTGCGAAAGGCGTTCAGCTGGTCCGAGGTGCGCGAGAACGGCACCCATTCGAGGGCGAAGCCGAGCTCCTCCTCGATCTCGGCGGCGCGCGCCTGCATGACGTAGAACGGCACCACCTCCAGGCCGATGATGTAGCCGACCCGCATCGGGTCTGCGGCCATGGCCTGGCTGGCGCCGACGAGCATGGCGAGGCTCGCCACGAGTGTCCTGATCCGGCTCTTCATCCTTCCCTCCCTGCTGGGTTGCCCTGCGCGTCCGTCGTCCTGCCCGTCCCTGCCCTGCCGGGGGTCATCGCCCCCCGGTCTCATGCGCGAGGATCGAGTCCTCGAACCGGCGCAGCAGCGTGCGCTCGGCGTCGAACAGCGCGTCGCTGCCGTATTTCCGCGGATAGGGCAGCTCCACCGGGATCTCGGCGAAGAGCCGCGTCGGCTTCGGCGTCAGCAGCATCACGCGTTGCGACAGATAGCTGGCCTCGACGATGTCGTGGGTGACGAAGATCACCGTCGTCCGGCGTTCGCGCCACAGGAGCGCGACCTCCTCGCGCATGCGCCGGGCGGTGAGTTCGTCGAGATGGCTGAAGGGTTCGTCCATCAGGATCACGTCGGGCCGGAACGCCAGCGCCCGGGCGATGGCCACGCGCTGCTGCATCCCGCCCGAGATCTGGTGCGGGTAATAGGCGGGGAAGTCCGACAGCCCCATCACCTCCAGCACCTCGGAGACGGTACGGTCGACCTCGCGCCGGCTCTGGCCGCCGTGGCGCAGCACGAAGCGGATGTTGTCGGCCACCGTCAGCCAGGGCATCAGCCGCGAGGTCTGGAAGACGAAGCCCAGCCGCACCGAGGCTTCGGGCAGCACCTTGCCCGCGGCGTCGACGAACTGCACGCGCCCGGCGCTGGGCGGGATCAGGCCGCCGATGATGTGCAGGCTCACCGACTTGCCCGAGCCGGACGGGCCGAGGATGCTGACGAACTCGCCCGGCTCGACCGTGAAGCTGACACCGTCGAGGACCCGCAGCCCGCCGGTGCGGGTCTGAAACGTCTTCTCGACCTGCTCGAAACGGACACCGATCACCTGCACCTCCCATCGGCGGTCCCGGCGGGCGGACCGCCACGGGCGGCCGCCATCGCATGAGTAGGACGCAGCCCCGATTTATTGTCAACACTTTTCGTCGCCCGGGCCTGCGGGTGCCTCTGCCTCCGCCTCGGACGCTGCTTCGGGTTGGAGATGGCTCGCACGGCGCGGTTTTCGCGCCTTTCGGTTGCCGGAGCTGCTGGCCGCCAACCGCCTTGGAGCGGGTTTCGGGCGCTGGACCAAAAAGTGTTGACAATAAGGGCGCGGCGCTGTTCGCTGGCCCCGGGTGGCGCAGGCATGGCCGCCAGACACGCGCCGGCGCGACATCTTGGGGAGGGGGCACCGCGATGGCCGAGGCATCCGCAACCACCACGGCGAGGCCGGCCGGCGCCGCCGGCCCCCGGACGCTCGCGCTGCATGCGCGCGCGGCGGCGGTGTTTCCGGACGGGCGGCTCACGGCGGCCGACACCCGCCCGCACCCGGTGGTGATGGCCCGCGGCGCCGGCGCGCGCATCTTCGACGCGGACGGGCGCGAATATCTCGACTTTCACCTCTCCTCCGGGGCGCTGGTGCTCGGCCACGGGCATCCGGCGGTGCAGGCGGCGGTCGCGGCGCAGGTCGCCGACGGCTTCAACTTCGGCGCCATGAACCGCCCCGCCATCGAGCTGGCCGAGCGGATCTGCGCCGCCGTGCCCTCGGTCGAGCGGGTGAAGTTCACCGTCTCGGGCACCGAGGCGACGCTGCATGCCATCCGCATGGCCCGGGCACTCACCGGCCGCGACCTGATCCTGCGCTTCGAGGGCGGCTATCACGGGCATCTCGACATGGTGTCGCTGTCCAACAAGCTCGCGGGCCTCGGCCCGGCCGATGCCGACACCCCGCCGGGGCTGCGCCCGATCCCCGATTGCGCCGGCATCCCCGAGGCGATCCTGGACCTGTGCCTCGTCGCGCCCTTCAACGACGCGGAGCGGGTGGCCGAGATCTTTGCCAGCCACGGCGACCGCATCGCCGGCGTCATCGTCGAGCCGCTGCAACGCTTCATCGAGCCGCTGCCCGGGTTCCTGCAGGCGCTGCGCGAAGAGACCCGGCGCGCCGGCGCGGTGCTGATCTTCGACGAGATCGTCACCGGCTTCCGCCTCGCCCCCGGCGGCGCGCAACAGCTCTACGGCGTCGCGCCCGACCTGACGGTGATGGGCAAGATCATCGGCGCGGGCTTTCCCAACGGCGCCATCGGCGGGCCGGCCGCGATCATGGAGGCGCTGTTCGCGCCGGGGGCGAAGCGGGGCACCTATCTGGCGGGCACCTTTGCCGGCCATCCCGTGGCCGCGGCAGGCGGCGCCGCCACCCTCGCGGTGCTGGCCGAACCGGGCGCCCATGCCCGGCTGACCGCGCTGGGCGACCGGCTGCGCCGCGGCGTCGCCGCCGCCCTTGCCGAGGCCGGCGTCGCCGGGCAGGTCCTCTGCCCCGGTGCAATGTTCCACATCGCGCTGACCGACCGCCCCGTCACCGACGCCCGCAGCGCGCTGCGCGAGGACCGCGCCGGGCGCAAGCGGCTGTGGGACGCGCTGCTGGCCCGCGGCATCCACATCACCGGCGGGCGCGGCTTCGTCAGCCTGCAGCACGACGAGGCCGACATCGACGCCTTCGTCGAACGCTTTGCCGATGCCCTTCAGGAGCTGAGCGCACAGGCATGATCGAGATCGGAATCGACGTTGGCGGCACCTTCACCGATCTGGTGATGCTGAACCGGGCCGAGGGGCTGTTGCACGTCACCAAGACGGCCTCCACCCCCGAGGACCAGTCGCGCGGCATCCTCAAGGGGCTGGAGCGGGTGGGGGTGGACCCCGCGCAGATCGCCCGCTTCACCCATGGCACCACCGTCGCCACCAACACCGTGCTGGAGCGCAAGGGCGCGCGGGTGGCGATGCTGACCACGGCGGGGTTCCGCGATCTGGTGCAGATCGGGCGGACCAACCGCACCCGGGTCTATGACATGAAGCTGGCCAAGCCCGACCCGCTGGTCCCCCGCAGCCTCTGCTTCGAGGTCCGCCAGCGCAGCTTTGCCGCCGGCCAGCCCGACGTCCCGCCCGACGTGCCGCTGAACGACGCCGACATCGCGGCGGCGGCCCGCGACTGTGCCGCCGCCGGGGTGGAGGCCATCGCGGTGTGCTATCTGCACTCCTATGCCAAGCCGGCGGACGAGGCCGCGACGGTGGCGCGGCTGCGCGCGCTGCTGCCCGGGGTGCATGTCACGAGCTCGGCCGAGGTGGTGCGGGAATACAAGGAATACGAGCGTTTCTCGACCGCCGCGCTGAATGCCTATGTCATGCCGGTGATGGACCGCTATCTGGGCCGGCTGGAGGCGCGGCTGGCCGAGGGCGGCTATGGCGGCCCGGTGGAGGTGATGCGCTCGGGCGGCGGGCTGATGCGGGCCGACACCGCCCGGCGCTTTCCGGTCGAGACGCTCTTGTCGGGGCCGGCAGCGGGGGTGACGGGGGCGCTGCACATCGCGCAGACCTCGGGCCTGCCGAACCTCATCACCTATGACATGGGCGGCACCTCGACCGATGTGGCGCTGATCGCCGACGGCCAGCTCACCCGCACCGCCGAGACGCGGATCTCGGAGCTGCCGCTCAAGACCAACCAGATCGACATCATCACCGTGGGCGCCGGCGGCGGCTCCATCGCCCATGTCGACATCGACGGCGCGCTGAAGGTCGGGCCCGAGAGCGCCGGCGCCAGCCCCGGCCCGGCCTGTTACGGCAAGGGCGGCGACCGGGCCACGGTGACCGACGCCAACATGGTGCTGGGCCGACTCTCCGCCAGCTATGCGCTGGGCGGCGAGATCGCGGTACGCCCCGAGCGCGCCGAGGCGGTGGTGGACGCCATCGCCGCCGGGCTGGGGCTGTCGCGCGAGGACATGGCCGAGGGCATCCTGCGGCTCGTGAACACCCGCATGGCCTCGGCCATCCGCGAGATCTCGATCCAGCGCGGCCATGACCCGCGGGATTTCGCGCTGATGGCCTATGGCGGGGCGGGGCCGATGCATGCGGTGGAGCTGGCGCGCGACCTTGCGATCCCGCGGGTGGTGATCCCGCCGGCGCCGGGCAACCTCTGCGCCTTCGGCCTGCTGGTCACCGATCTGGTGGCGGAACAGTCCGAGACGGTGCTCGCCCGCCTCGACGCGCTGGACCCCGCCGACCTCACCCGCCGGCTGCGGGCGCTGGCCGACGAGGCCGCGGCGACCCTGCGCGCCGACGGCATCCGCAACGAGGCCATCGCCGCGAGCTTTTCCGCCGACATCCGCTATGTCGGGCAGAAATCCGACATCCCCGTGCCGCTGCCCGGGGCCGAGGGGCTGGACCCCGGCGCCATCGCCGCGGCCTTCTTCCGCGCCTATGCCGAGCGGTTCAACCACAGCTACCGCGAGGCCCCGGCCGAGATCGTGACCTTGCGCGCCATGGCCGTGGCCCGAGTGGAAAAGGCCGACCTGCGCCGCATCTCGCCGCCCGACCGCGTGGGCGCGCCGGATGCCAGCGGCGTGCTCGGCCGCCGGCAGGTGCATTTCCCCGGCTTCGGCTGGTGCGACTGCCCGGTCCATGACCGCTATGCCATCCCGCTCGACACCGCCTTCGACGGCCCCGCCATCGTCGAGGAGCTCGGCTCCACCACCGTCATCGGCCCGCAGGACCGCTTTGCGCTGGATGCGGGCCACAACATCATCGTCACCGTCGGCGAGTGAGGCTCATGGTCGATCCCATCACGCTCGAAGTCATCCAGGAGCGGCTCATCTCCATCGTCCGCGAGATGCGCGCCACGCTCGCCCATGTGGCGCATTCCTCGGTGCTGTATGAGGCGCGCGACTTTTCCTGCATCATCATGAACCGCCACGGCGAGGCGGTGGCGCAATCGGCCGACAACCCGGGCCACATCATCCCGCTGCCCTGGTCGGTGCGCGTCGCCATCGAGCGCTTCGGCACCGACATCCACCCGGGCGACGTCATCATCATCAACGACCCCTATGCGGGCGGCACGCATCTGAACGACGTGGCCATCGTCGTGCCGGTCTTCGCCGGGGAGGAGCTGGTGCTGTTCCCGGCCATCCGGGCGCACTGGGCCGATGTCGGCGGCATGACCCCGGGCTCGCTGTCGGGCACCGCGACCGAGATCTTCCAGGAGGGCGTGCGCATCCCGCCCATCAAGATCTACGAACGCGGCAAGCCGGTCCATGGCGTGATGGAGCTGATCTTCGCCAACATGCGGGTGGAGCAGGAGCGGCGCGGCGACCTTCAGGCGATGATCGAGACCTGCCGCACCGCCGAGGCGCGCATCGCCGAGCTGGTGGCCAAGTTCGGCCTGCCCACCCTGTTCGAGGCCACCGGCCTCCTGCTCGACCGCACCGAGGCGCGGATGCGCAGTCTGATCGGCCGCATCCCCGACGGCGCCTATCCCTTCGAGGACTACCTCGACAGCTCCGGCAACGACCCGCGCCCGGTGCTGCTGCGCACGCTGGTCACGGTGGCCGGCGACAGCATCGCGGTCGATTTCACCGGCACCTCGGCGCAGGTGAAGGGGCCGATCAACGCCTCGCTCGCGGTCACCACCACCGCCGTCTTCGCCATCCTCAAGACCGTGCTGGACCCCGACAACCCGATCAACCACGGCGCCTTCCGGCCGGTGACCGTGACCGCGCCGCCGGGCTCGATCCTGAACGCGCGCTTCCCCGCCCCCTGCGGCGGCTTCGCCGAGATCCGCCGCCGCACCCAGTCGGTGGTGATGGGGGCGCTGTCGCGGGCGCTGCCCGACGCCATCGCGGGCGACGTGAAGGGCTCGGCCAACCACTGTTACGTGGGCGGCTTCGACGCCGCGACGGGGCGGCATTTCATCTTCTACGAATACCCCGCCGGCGGCACCGGCGGCTATCGCGAGCGCGACGGCAGCTCGGCCTTCCGCTCCTTCGACGAGGGCGATTTCTCCTCCATCCAGCCGGTGGAGGCGATCGAGAACGAGTTTCCCGTGGTCGTCCGGCGCAGCGCCCTCAGGGTCGATTCGGGCGGGCCGGGCTGGCACCGCGGCGGGCTCGGGATCGAGCGCGAGGTCGAGCTGCTCGCGCCCGAGGCGTCGTTCTCCGTGCTGTCGGACCGCTGCGTGCTGCCGCCCTTCGGGCTGCACCGGGGGGGTGCGGGCGCGCCCAACAGCTTTACCTATCGCCGCGACGGGGCCGAGCATCAGCCCGGCGCCATCCCGGGCAAGGCCACCGGCGCGGGGCTGGTTTCGGGCGACGTGGTGGTGATGCGCTCGGCCGGCGGCGGCGGCTTCGGCGACCCGCTGGAGCGTGACCCCGCGGCGGTCGCGGCCGATGTCGCCACCGGCCTCGTCACCCCCGCCGCCGCTCTGGCCGAGTATGGCGTGGCGCTTGGCCCCGACGGCGCCGTCGATGCCGCCGCCACCGCCGCCGCCCGGGCCGAGCGTGCGGGCGCCCGCTGCATCCTCGCCGTCGCCTCCCTCGGCGACGGTACGGCGGCCGAATACGGCGACGGCCGGCGCTGGGTCGCGATCCACCCCGCCACCGCCGCCGCCCATGGCTTCGTCGAGGCCGCGCCGATGGAGATCGTGCTGCCCGTCGGCGCCCCGCTCCGGGCCTGGACCCGGCTGGACCCGGCGCTGCCGCCCGGGGCGGTCTGGATCGGCCCCGAGGGAACCGCCATGCTGGGCGTGACCGAAGGCGACCGCGTCTGGCTGCGCAGCCTCGCGCTGGGCGCCGCCGAACTGGCCGGCGCCGAACAGCCCCGGAGGGTCCCGGCATGAGCGCGCGCTATCCCGACCTCGCCGGCCGCGGCGCCGTGGTCAGCGGCGGCGCCGGCACCATCGGCCGCGCGATCACCCGCCACCTTCAGGCCAACGGCATGACCGTCTGGTCGCTCGACCGCACCGCCGAGGCCGAGCCGGGCGCCCATGCCCTCGCCGTCGACGTCACCGACCGCGGCGCGGTCGAGGCCGCCGCCGCCGGCATCGTCGCAGCCGCGGGCGTGCCGCTCGCCGCGCTGGTGTGCTGCCACGGCCTGCAGGTCCGCAGCAGCGCGATGGACGCGACCGAGGACGGCTGGGCGCAGGTGATGGAGGTCAACCTCGCCGGCGCCTGGCGGCTGTGCCAGGCCCTCGCGCCGGCGCTCGCCCGCACTCCGGGCGCCGCGATCGTCAACATCACCAGCGTGAACGGCGTCGTCGCCGCGCGCACCGGCGCGGCCTATGGCTGCTCCAAGGCGGCGCTGAACCACCTCACCCGGGTGCTGGCGCTGGAGCTTGCCCCGGCCGTGCGGGTCAATGCCGTCGCCCCCACCGTGGTCCGCTCGGCCATGACCGAGGACATCTTCGCCCGCCCCGATTACGAGCGCGACAAGCTCGCCAGCATCCCGCTCGCCCGCATCGCCGAGGCCGAAGACATCGCCGAGGCCTGCGGCTTTCTGCTCTCGGCCTCGTCCGCCATGGTCACCGGGCATGTGCTGGTGCTGGATGGCGGGCTGTCGGCCTCGTGACCCCGCCACGGATCGCCGAGACTGTCGGCCGTCCTCCGACCCGCGACGACATCCTCCCGCGACCCAAGGCCTGACACGGAGCCCGCATGATCCGCCACGCCCAGACCCTCCGCCTCTCGCTGACCCTGCGGGCCGTCGCCGCCGCGCTGCGCCTCACCGCCTGGCAGGTCCCCGCCTTTCGGCCCCGGCTGGAGCGGCGCCTCGTCGTGCTCGTGACGCTGCGCGACCAGCCCTTTGCGCATCACTTCGTCTTCGGCGGCGGCCGGGTGCGGCTGATCGGGCGCGGCCATGACGCGGCCCACGTCCACATCACCTTCAAGGACACGCGCACCGCGCTGAAGATCCTGAACCCGCGGGCAAAACGGCTCGACGTCGTCAACGCCATGAAGACCTTCAAGATCGACATGACGGGCGACGACGAGGACACCGTCTGGTTCACCGACACCATGTCGCTGATGGCCTCCTGCCGCTGGGAACAGGGCGTGCGCATGCCCAACGGCGAGGTCCGCTATTGCAACGCCACCAACGGCGGCCCGGTCTTCGTCTATGTCCGCGACGGCCGCATCGTCCGCATGACCCCCATCGAGTTCGACGACGAGGACCCCCAACCCTGGAAGATGGAGGCCCGCGGCCGCATCCTCTCGCCGCCCCGCCGCACCACGGTGGCGCCGCACACGCTGGTCTCGAAATCCATGGTCTATTCCAAGGACCGGCTGCTCTACCCCATGCGGCGGGTGGATTTCGACCCGAACGGCGAGCGCAACCCGCAGAACCGCGGCACCTCGGGCCATGTCCGCATCAGCTGGGACGAGGCGCTGGACATCGTCGCCTCGGAAATCCGCCGCGTCCGCCGCGAGCATGGCCAGGGCGCGATCATGAACAGCCACAGCTCGCACCACACCTGGGGCAACATCGGCGGCTATTTCTCGGCGCATTACCGTTTCATGAATGCGCTGGGCTACACCAAGATGGTGATCAACCCCGACAGCTGGGAGGGCTGGTACTGGGGCGCCGTGCACCATTACGGCTATTCCATGCGGCTGGGCGCCATCGAGCCCTACGGGCAGTTGGAGGATTGCCTGAAGGAGGCCGAGATGATCGTCTTCTGGTCCAGCGACCCGGAGGCGACGGGCGGCAGCTATGGTGCCTTCGAGGCGACGCAGCGGCGGCTCTTTGCCCGCGATCTGGGCATCGAGATGGTCCACATCGACCCCTATCACAACCACACCGCCGCGCTGCTGGGCGGCAAATGGATTCCCATCCGCCCCGGCACCAGCCCGGCCCTCGCGCACGCCATCGCCCATGTCTGGATCACCGAGGGGCTGTACGACAAGGATTACGTCGGCACCCGCACCACCGGCTTCGACCGTTACGCCGATTACGTCATGGGCCGCGAGGACAACCAGCCGAAATCGCCGGAATGGCAAGAGGCCGAGACCGGCGTTCCGGCCCATATCGCCCGGGCACTCGCGCGCAAATGGGGCAGCCGCAAGACCTATCTCGCCGCCGGCGGCAAGGGCAGCACCTTCGGCGGGGCCTGCCGCAATGCCACCGGCTCGCAATGGGCCCGCGCGATGGTCTGCCTGATGGCGATGCAGGGGCTGGGCAAGCCCGGCGTGAACTTCGGCAATTTGCAGAACGGCGCGCCCACCGACCCGAACTTCTACTTTCCCGGCTATGGCGACGGCGGCATGTCGGGCGATCTGGAGGCCACGAGCGGCCCGGTGCAGGCCTATCAGCGCCAGCCGCAACTGCCCAGCATCAACACCGTGGCGCAGAAGATCACCCGCAACCGCATCCCCGAGGCGCTGCTCGAAGGCCGGACCGAGGCGCACCCGATCGACCCGAAGTCGATCCAGGGCCAGTTCGGCCAGATCCGCTATCCCGCGCCGGGGCATTCCCGGGTGCGGATGATGTACAAATACGGCGGCTCGCATTTCGGCACGACGATGGAGTCGAACCGGCTGGCCCGGGCCTATCGCGTGCCCGAGCTGGAATTCGTGGTCAACCAGTCGATCTGGAACGAGGGCGAGGTGCGCTTCGCCGACATCATCCTGCCCGCCTGCACCAATTTCGAGCGCACCGACATCGGCGAATGGTCGGTCGCCGGCAACGGCTATTCGCAGCACAACGAGGGGCAGCTCAACTATCGCGTCATCTCGATGCAGCACAAATGCATCGAGCCGCTGGGCGAATCGCGCTCGGATTTCCAGATCTTCCTCGACCTCTCGAAACGGCTGGGGCTGAGCAGCTATTTCGCCGAGGGCAAGACCGAGCTCGACTGGTGCAGGTCGCAGTTCGAGGCCTCCGACCTGCCCGAGGTGATGTCGTGGAAGAAATTCCTCAAGCGCGGCTATTACGTCGTGCCGCCCGATCCGGTGCCCGCCCCCGTGGGCCTGCGCTGGTTCGCCGAGGGCCGGCGCAAGGACGTGCCCGAACTGCACCCGCTGCCCGGCGGCTATGCCGGCAAGTTCCGCGAGGGGCTCCAGACCCAGTCCGGCAAGTTCGAGTTCGAGCCCGAGAGCCTGAAGCGTTTCGACGACCCCGGCCGGCCGGCGGTCAACCGCTACATCCCCGCCTGGGAGGGACTCGGAGCCTCCGAGCTGACCGCGAAATACCCGCTGCAACTGATCTCGCCGCACCCGCGCTACAGCTTCCACACCCAGGGCGACGGCAAGGACAGTTGCCTCAACGACATCCCGCAACACCGGGTGCTGGTGGACGGGCATTACTATTGGGTCGCGCGCATTCACCCGCAGGACGCCGCCGCCCGCGGCATCACGCATCATGCGCTGGTGCAGCTCTTCAACGACCGCGGCACGGTGATCTGCGCCGCCGAGCTGACCGAGCGGATCCGCCCCGGAGTGGTGCACGCCTATGAATCCTCGGCCGTCTACGACCCTATCGGCGAGCCCGGCGCCTCGCCCGACCGCGGCGGCTGCGTCAACATCCTGACGCCGAAGCGCTGGCAGACGGAAAAGACCTCCGCCTCGGCGCCCAACTCCTGCCTGATCGAGGTGGCGCCCTGGGCGCCCGCCAGCGCGGAGGCGGCCGAATGAGCGAGTTGGCGATGATCGTCGATGTGGCGCTCTGCACCAACTGCCGCAACTGCTGGCTGGCCTGCAAGGACGAGCATGTCGGCAACCGCTTTCCCGGCTATGCCGAGCCGCAGCCGCTCCACGGCCATGACTGGATCGACATCCGCGTGCGCGAGCGCGGCCGCTATCCCATGGTCGACGTCGCCTATCTGCCGGTGATGTGCCAGCACTGCGAGGACGCCCCCTGCCGCACCGCCGACGGCGCCGTGCGCCAGCGCGAGGACGGCATCGTGGTGATCGACCCGGACAAGGCCAGGGGCCGGCGCGAGATCGTCGACAGTTGCCCCTGGGGCGCGATCTTCTGGAACGAGGCGCTGGAGCTGCCGCAGAAATGGGACTTCGATGCGCATCTGCTCGATTCCGGCTGGTCCGAGCCCCGTTGCGTGCAGGTCTGCCCCACCGGCGCGCTGAAAGCGCAAAAGCTCGACGCAGCCGAGCGCGCGCGCCTGGTCGCGGCCGAGGGGCTGGAGACCCTCCCCCCCGCGGTGGTCGCCCCCAACCGCGGCGGCGATGCCCGCGGCGGCCGGCCGCGCGTGCTCTATCGCAACCTGCACCGCTTTACCCGCCATTTCCTCGGCGGCACCCTGCTGTCCCAGGGCAGCGACGGCCAGTTCGACACGGTGGAGGGGGCCGAGGTGTCGCTCGACCTCGGCGAGGGCAATCCGCGCAGCACGACCACCGACAGCTTCGGCGACTTCCGCATCGACGACATCGCCGAGGGCACGGCCTATGCCCTGACCATCCGCTGGCAGGGCCGTGTCGTGCATGAAAGCCGCGGCCGGGTGGAGGGCGGGAGCCTCTGCCTCGGCGACATCCCTCTCGGCCGCCGGGATCCGCCCTAACCCGGCAACCCGGCGCAGAACCCCGCCAGCGCCGTGTCGAACCGCTCCGGCACCTCGAGGAAGGGCGCATGCCCCACCCCGGGCAGGCACAGGAGCTGCGTCCGCCCGCGAGGCGCCATCGCCATCGCCCAGTCGCTGCCCGAGGCCGGCACCACCCGGTCCTCGCAGCCATGGACCAGCATCAGCGGCCGCGTCAGGCGGGCCAGCAGCGGCGCGGCATCCAGCGGCCGGTTCGTCAGCGCCCGCCGCACCGCCGCCGGGGTCAGCATCGAGGCCGCGAGCTGGCGCGCGAACATCGGCCCGGGCAGCGGCGCGGCGGTGCAGCGGTGCATGAACTCCACCGCGGCCGGCACCGACACCCGCGGGTCGGCCTCGCCCATGGCGGCGATCAGCGCACCGGCCCCGGCGTCGCTGTGCTCGGGCGCCGTGCTCAGCCGCGCGCCCACCAGCACCAGCCCGGCCAGCGCGGCATCGCCATGCAGGGCGAGGTAATCCATCACCACCCGCGCCCCATAGGACCACGCCACCACCACCGGCGGCGCGGGCCCGCAGGCCGCCACCAGCGCCGCCACATCCGCCGCCCACAGGCCCGGGTCGCGATAGGCCCCGGCCCCGGCCGGCTTGTCCGAGCGCCCGTGCCCGCGCAGATCCGCCGCCACCAGCCGCCGGCCCGCCGGCGCACCGGCCTCGAGCTGCGCGCAGAAGGCCAGCGCGCTCTGCGAAAACCCGTGGAGGAACAGGACCGCCGGCGCCCCGGCCGGCCCGACCTCGACCCAGCGGAGCCGACAGCCGCCCCCCTCCACCTCGCCCGTCCGCGCCGCCGCCAGCCAGCCCATGGCGGCTACATCCTCCCCGGCAGCCAGAGCGCGATTGACGGCAGCAGCAACAACAGCGCCAGCCGCACCAGATCGGCGATCCAGAACGGCGTCACCCCGCGAAAGATCGTCGCCAGCCGCACATCGCCGATCACCTGGCGCAGCACGAAGACGTTCAGCCCGATGGGCGGCGTGATCAGGCTGATCTCGGTCGCCACCACCACCAGGATCCCGAACCAGATCAGCTTCAGCTCGGGCGGCACCCCGGGGCCGAAGTCCAGCACCGCCACGATGGGATAGAACACCGGCACCGTCAGCAGGATCATCGACAGACTCTCCAGCATGCAGCCCAGCACCAGATAGATCAGCATGATCACGAGCAGGATCATCCAGGGCGACAGGCCGGTGCCGGTCACGACCTGTTCCAGCGCCCGGGTGAACCCGACGATGTTGATGAAGTTGTTGAACACGAGCGCCCCGAAGGCGAGGAAGAACAGCATGGCCGAGGTCGCGATGCTCTCGCGCAGCGCCTCCAGGATCGACCGGGCCGACAGCCTTCGCCGCACCAGCCCGATCACCAGCGCACCGAAGGCGCCGACCCCGGCGGCCTCGGTCGGGGTGAACAGCCCACCATAGATGCCGCCCAGCACCAGCACCACCAGCGCCAGCACCGAGCCGGCCCCGGTCATCGCCGCCAGCCGGTCGCGCCAGGCCATGGCAGGCCCGCGCGGCCCCGCCTCCGGGCTGCGCCAGATCACCAGCCGCACCGCCACCAGATAGAGCGCGATGCCCAGCAGCCCGGGCAGGATGCCGGCCGCGAACAGCCGGCCGATGTCCTGCTGCGTGAGCATCCCGAAGATCACGAGGATGATGCTGGGCGGGATCAGGATGCCCAGCGTGCCGCCCGCGGCGATGGCCCCGGCGGCGAGGTGGTCGGCATAGCCGTAGCGGCGCATCGACGGCATGGCCACGCGCGACATGCTGGCCACGGTGGCGAGGCTGGAGCCGCAGATCGCGCTGAAGCCGCCGCAGGAGAGGATGGTGGCCATGGCGATGCCGCCCCGCCGCCGGCCCACCAGCGCATTCGCCGCATCATAGAGCTGGTCCGAGATGCCGGCCCGCGACACGAGGCTCCCCATCAGCATGAACATCGGCACCACCGACAGGGTATAGGAAAACGAGGTGTCCAGCACCGTGTTCACGCTCATCCGCAGCGCCGCGGTGGCGTTCCGGCTGAGGGCAAAGCCCACCACCCCCACGAGCAGCAGCGAAAAGGCGATGGGCACGCGCAGCAGCAAGAGCCCGAACAGCAGTGCAAAGCCGATCAGCGCCTCAGCCATCGTGCGGCCCGTCCGCGCCGGGCTCCCCGGGCAGGGCCGGCCGCAGCAGCGCCAGCACCGCCGCCGGGATCGCGGCCAGCGTGAGCCAGCCCATCGCCTGATAGACCGGCCCCAGCGGCAGCCGCAGGATGTTGGTGACATTGCCGCGCCGCACCGCCGCCTCGGCCCGGATCCCGAGCTGCTGCGCCAGATGCCACAGCACCACGACGATCAGCACCGCCACCGCCACATCCCGCAGCCGCCGCATCGGCGGCGGGACCAGCGGCTCCAGCAGGTCGATGGCGACATGCCCGCCCCGCCGCGTCACCCAGGGCAGCCCGGCAAAGACGATCAGCGCCAGCGTCACCTCGGTCAGCTCGAAGGCGGCGGCGATGGGCGCGTTGAACAGGTTGCGCGCCGTCACGTCCACCACCGTCAGCAGCACCAGCCCGGCGAGGAGCAGGCTCGCCCCAGTGGCGAGCCCCAGGATCAGCCCGTCGGCCGCCCGCACCGCGCCGTCCAGCACGCGCCGCCAGGGCATCGGCGTGCCCCCGCGCTCAGCGTTCGGCCTCGACCAGCGCGACCTCGGCGCGCAGCGCCTCCAGCACGGCGGCCCCGTCGACGCCGCGCGCCTCGGCCTGGGCGATCCAGGCGGCCTCGACCGGCGCCGAGAGTTCGCGGATGCGCTCGGCCGCCGCCTCGTCCAGCATCGTGATCTCGATGCCCGCGGCCGCCATCGCCTCCATCGCGGCGGCATCGGCGGCATCCCAGGCCCGCCCCGCCAGCCGCGCGAAATGCTCGCCCGACACCGACATCAGCGCCTCCTGCTGCTCGGGCGTCAGGCTGTCGAAGCGGTCGGGGTTCATCACCAGGAACAGGCTGACGTTGTAGAAGCCGCCGGGCAGCATCGCGCCATGCCGGATCACCCGATCGAGCCCGAAGCCCGGCACCGACTCGGGCGGCAGGAAGATGCCGTCGGCGACGCCGGTGGACAGGATCTCATAGGCCTCGGACACCGGCCGCAGGATCGGCGCGATGCCGATGTTCTCGGACAGGCCGGTGATCGCGCCGCCGGCGACGCGGACCTTCAGGCCGGACATCGCCTCGACCGAGTCGACGGGGCGCCCGGCGGTCCAGAGCTGCCCGCCGCCCTGGACATAGAGGCTCAGCGGCTTGACCTCGGCGTGTTCCTCGCTGTCGGCGAGATAGCGCTGAAAGATGCGCCAGTAGGCGACCGAGGCGGCCTCGGCGCTGGAGGTGGTGAGCGGGAACTCGGCCACCTGGGTCAGCACGAAACGGCCCGGTTCATAGGCATGCACCCCATAGGTGATGTCCGAGATGCCGTCGACCGCGAGGTCGAAATGCGTCGCCGGTCCGCCGAGGGGGGGCGACAGGATGTCGATGACGATGCTGCCGCCGGTCGCCGCCTCGACCTCGGCCGCCCAGGGCACGATCATCCCGGCCACGACCACATGCTGCGAGGGCAGCCAGCTCGACAGGGTCAGCCGCACCGGATCGGCCGCGGCCGTGCCGGCGAGCGAGAGGGCCGGAGCCAGGATCGCCGGAGCGAGAAGCGCCCGGAGCGACGGAAACGAGACTGCGCCTGCGTGGACCATGGTTAACCCCTGTTGACGGATCAGTGTGGGAGGATCTTCGAGGAAAGATCCCTGTGGCGTGCGTCGGGCCGACGGCACCGGGCGGGCCGGTGCAGCGACGGCAGGCGGGCCGGTGCAGCGACGGCAGGCGGGCCGGTGCAGCGACGGCAGGCGTGCCGGGCCGCGGCGGAAACTGTTGACCCTGTCGGTGCCGGCCCCCGGCCCGCGCGCGGCGGATGCCTGCTCCCGGGACCATGCAACGGTCTGGGCGGGATTCTGTCAACTCTTTTGTGCGCCCGGGGTCGCATTTGGCGCGGCCGCCTTCGGGGCGCCCGCCCGCGCGGCCGAGGGCTAAAGCGCCCCGCGATACTTGGTTTCCAGCGCCGCGACCGTCAGAAGCCGCGCCTCCAGCGTCGCCACCGCCTCATAGTCCATCAGCGCCCAGATCTCGTCGATCGAGGCGAGGAGGTCCGGACGGTCGACCGTTTCGCCGGTCTCGATCACGCCGCGCATCACCTCCAGCGCGGTCTGCATGCCCCGGATCGCCGCCGCCGGCAGCATCCGCGGCAGGCTCACGCGCCGCACCCCCAGCTCGCGCAGCCGCGGCAGCGAGATCAGCGGCGTGGTCGGCCGCGAGCGGATGCCGAAGCCCATGTTGATCGTCACCGGCACCCCGGCGGCCTCGACGATGCGGGCGATCTCGTCCTCGCTGCGCACCGCGTCGGGAAAGATCAGGTCGGCGCCGGCCTCGGCATAGGCGCGCACCCGCTGCACCGCCCCCTCCAGCCCCTCGGTGGCCAGCGCGTCGGTGCGGGCGATGATGACGAAGTCGTCGTCGCGGCGGGCCATGCAGGCGGCCTCGATCTTCTTCACCATCTCGATGGTTGGCACCACCTCCTTGCCCGGCATGTGGCCGCAGCGCTTGGGGCTCACCTGATCCTCGATGTTGATGCCCGCGACGCCGGCCTCCTCGAAGCGGATCACGGTGTGGTGCACGTTCACCGGGTTGCCATAGCCGGTGTCGGCGTCGCAGGTCAGCGGAATGTCGAGGCAGCGCGCGAGGTTGCGGCAATGCTCGACGTTTTCGGTCATGCCCATGATGCCGACATCGGCCATGCCCAGCAGCGCGTTGGCGATGGCGGCGCCGCTGGTGGCGGCGGTGCGGAAGCCGGCGGCCTGCACCAGCCGGGCGCTGTAGCCGTCATAGACGCCCGGCGAGACGATCAGCCCGTCCTCGGCCAGCAGGGCACGGAGGCGGGCGGGCATGGTTCGGGGGTCGGCGACGGTCATGGCAGGGTCCGTGGGTGGGAGGGGCCCCGGGGGCCTGTGTGGGGGGCGTCCGGATCGGCGCCGGACGGCGCGCGGGACGGGCCGGCGGGACGGTCAGGCGGCACTGCCGGCCGGCGGCGGCTGGACGCGCCGCGCCTCCTGCGCCAGCTCGGACTCCAGATGCTCGGTGGCCCGCTGGATGTGCGACCGCATCAGCGATTCCGCCAGATCGGGGTCGCGCGCCCGGATCGCGCGCACGATCTGCCAGTGTTCGGCATAGGCGGCGGACTTGCGCTGCGGCCGCGAGCCGGACTGTCGGCGGTAGAGGCGCATCAGGTGGTACATGTCGCCGGTCAGCGTCTCGATGATGCGCTGGTTCTCCGAGGCCTGCGCGATCCGGCGGTGAAAGTCGAAATCATGCTCGTCGAAGCGCCCGCCGCCGGTTTCTTCGCGCGCGCGCGCGGTCTCGAGGTCGTGCATCAGCGCGGCGACGTCGGTGTCGGGCATGCGCTGCGTCGCCAGCCGGCAGGCATAGCCCTCCAGCGCCTCGCGCATCTGGAAGAGGTCCACCAGCCGGCGCGGCGACAGCTCGACCACCCGCGCCTTGAGAAATGCCTCGTGCGAGACGAGCTGGATGCCCTGCAAGCGCCGCACGGCCTCGCGCACGGGGCCGCGGCTGACCTGGAACTCCTGCGCCAGAAGGGTTTCGTTGATGGGGTCGCCGGGGCCCAGCTCTCCGGCGTGAATCTTTGCCAGCAGCGCGTCGAACACCTCGTCGCCGCGCGTGCGCACCCTCTCCCTCACCGCTCTGCCCCCTGTTCCTGTCGCGTCCCGACCGGCCTCGGTGGTGCGAGTATCGGCGCGCGGGCCCGGACTGTCAACTTTTTGCCGCCCGCCGGGTGGACCCCGGCGCAGCGGCCGCCCCGCTGCGCGGGCCGCCTTCCCCCGCGCGGACGCTGCCAGGCGTGCTGCCGCCGGCCCTCCCGGCGGGGGCGTGCGGGCGCGAGCGACCCTCTCCGGCGGGCCGGGGAACGGTTGACACCGGGCGAAAAGCGTCGACAATCCGCACCGGCCGCAGGGCATCGCCGGCCGCACGGCTCGCCACAGGGGAGGGGTCCGACATGCCACGCGAGGGACCCTCGCGCAACACCGACCCGTCCCGTGGCAGCGCCTCGCCGAAAGACTGGGCCGCGCAGGTGCGTCGCCACGGCGGCGATCCGGAGCGCCTGCCCTACGCCATCCGCAGCATGATCGCCAACCTGGCCGCCGGCGAGGGGGGCGACGCCGACATCGCCCGTCTGGCCGCGTTCGGGCGCCACACCGGCGAGGGCGTGTCGCTGCGCGTCACCCGCGTCATCCTGCCGGACTCGAGCGGCATTCCCGCGTTGCAGGACCTCGCGGCGCTGCGCGATGCCGTGGCCCGGGCGGGCGGGCGGCCCGAGGCGGTCTCGCCCGCGATCCCGGTGGATGTGGTGGTGGACCATTCGCTGATCGTGGACCGTGCCGGCGACGGCGCCGCGCTCGCCGCCAACATGGCCCGCGAGCTGGAGCGCAACGCCGAGCGGTACCGCTTTCTGCGCTGGGCCGAGGGGGCGTTCGACAACCTGCGGGTGTTTCCGCCGGGCTCGGGCATCATCCATCAGGTCAATCTGGAGCATCTGGCGCAGGTCATCGTGCACCGCGACGGCCGCCCGGGCCCGGAGTTCGTGCTGGGCGGCGATTCGCACACCACCATGGTGAACGCGCTGGGGGTGATGGGCTGGGGCGTGGGCGGGCTGGATGCCGAGGCCGCAGCGCTGGGCCTGCCCTATACCTTTGGCCTGCCCGAGGTGGTGGGGGTGCGGCTGGAGGGTCGGCTGCGCCCGGGCGTGACCACCACCGACGCGGTGCTCACCGTGACCGAGGTGCTCCGGCGCGAGGGCGTGACCGCCGCCTTTGTCGAGTTCTTCGGGCCGGGGGCGGCGGCGCTGGGGCTGGCCGAGCGGGCGACGCTGGCCAACATGGCGCCCGAATACGGCGCGACCATGGGATTCTTTGCCATCGACGCGGGCACCATCGCCTATCTGGCCGAGACCCGCGGCCCCGCAATGGCCGAGGCGGTGGAGCGCGACGCCCGCGCGCTCGGGCTGTTGCGTGCGGATGCCGGGGCGTCGGTCGCCTATCCGCGGGTCATCGGCATCGACCTGTCGGCGGTGGGGGCCTCGGTGGCGGGGCCGCGGCGGCCACAGGACCGGATGGACCTGGCCGAGGTGGCCGGCGATTTCGAGCGCCGGTTGTCGCTGCCCGTGGCCGAGGGCGGGTTCGGGCGGCCCGCGGTCGAGGACGGGGACGGCGATGTGGTGATCGCCGCCATCACCTCCTGCACCAACACCTCGAACCCGCGGGTGATGCTGGCGGCGGGGCTGTTGGCGCGCAACGCCGTGGCGCGGGGGCTGCGGGTGCCGGCGCATGTGAAGACCTCCTTTGCGCCGGGCTCGCGGGCGGTCACCGCCTATCTGGCGGCCGCCGGGCTGATGGAGCCGCTGGAGGCGCTGGGCTTCGACGTGGTGGGCTATGCCTGCACCACCTGCGGCGGCAAGTCGGGGCCCCTCGCCGCCGCGGTCGAGGCGGCGCCGGCGGGCGAGCGGGTGCTCGCCGCCGTCTTGTCGGGAAACCGCAATTTCGAGGGGCGGATCCATCGCCGGGTGCGCGCCAACTACATCCTCTCGCCGCCGCTGGTGGTGGCCTATGCGCTGGCGGGCAGCGTGCGGACCGATCTGACCCGCGCGCCGCTGGGCCAGGATGCCGAGGGCCGGCCGGTGATGCTGTCGGAGCTCTGGCCCGACGAGGCGGAGATCGCGGCGCTGTTGCCGCTCAGCCGCGGGCCGGAGCTGATGGCCGAGGCCTATGGCGCCCGGCTGGACGAGGCGCGGGCGCTGTGGGCGCGGCTGGAGGCGCCGGGCGGGCCGCGGTTTCCGTGGGATGCGGGGTCGGAATATCTGGTGGCGCCGCCGTTCTTTGCGCCCGAGGGCCGGCTGCCGCCCCTGCCCGACCGGCTGGAGGGCGCCCGGGCTCTGGGGCTCTATGGTGATTCGCTGACCACCGACCACATTTCGCCGGGCGGCGAGATCCCGCCCGAGAGCCCGGCGGGGGAGTACCTGATCGCGGCCGGGATCGCGCAGGCGGGGTTCAACACCTATGTCGGCCGGCGCGGCAACCACCATGTCATGACCCGCGCGACATTCGCCAACCTGCGCATCCGCAACCTGCTGGTGCCGGGGCGCGAGGGCTGGTGGACGCGGCATCTGCCCTCGGGCGAGGTGATGACGGTGTTCGACTGCGCCCGGCGCCATGCCGCCGAGGGGGTGCCGATGGTGGTGCTGGCCGGGCGCGACTACGGCATGGGCTCGAGCCGCGACTGGGCGGCCAAGGGAACGGCGCTGCTGGGCGTGCGGGCGGTGCTGGCGGCGGGGTTCGAGCGCATCCACCGGGCCAATCTGGTGGCGATGGGGGTGGCGCCGCTCCTGCTGCCCGCAGGGAAGGACCCGGGCGGGCTGGGCCTCGACGGGACCGAGAGCTTCACGCTGGAGGGCTTCGGCGCGGCGCTGGCGGAGGGGGCGCCGGTGCGGGTGCTGGCGCGGCACGACAGCGGCCGGGTGCTGCGCTTCGAGGGGCGGCTCGATGTGGTGACGCCGGCGGAGCGGGCGCTGCTGGCGGCGGGGGGGATGCCGCGGGCGGTGCTGGAGCGCTATGGGGCGGTGGCGGAGGCGGGGGCCTGAGGGGGGCGCATGCTGGGGCGTTGCAGGGGGGCTCTCGAGCCCCCCGTCGCCTCTGGCGACTCCCCCCGAGGATATTTCTGGAAAGATGAAAGGGGGCCGGGGGCAGCCGGGTCGCAGACCGGGGAGCCGGCAGGCTGTCAGTCGGCGATCGGTTGCGGTGCCGGGACCCCAGGCTTCCGTGCGGCGATGACGGTCCAGGGGAGGCGCCATTGGCGGCCGATGCGGGCGCGGGCGCCGTCTGCCTCTTCGAAGCCATCGGTCTCGGCCGCCGCCAGCCCGGCCTCGGAGAGGGCGGCGCAGACGTCCATCTCGCCCAGCGTGCGCATCCAGGGCTCGTTGTTGCGCTGGCCGTGGCCGGCGTGGACCCAGGCGAGGAAGGGGTCCTCGGGGGGCAGGAAGTCGAGGTTGACGAAATGGCCGCCGGGGCGCAGCAGCCGCTTCGCCTCGGCGAAGACGGCGCGGATCTGGGCGGGCGGCATCTCGTGCAGCATCATGGTGGAGGTGACGATGTCGAAGGCGGCGTCGGGCAGGCCGGTGGCGGCGGCGTCGGCCTGGACGAAGCGGAGGCCGGGCAGCCCCTCGGCCAGCGCGTCGTGGCCGGCGAGGCGGAGGCAGGGGGCCGACAGGTCCACCCCGACCACCTCGGCCTCGGGGAACAGGCGCGCGAGCGGCAGCGTCGACTTGCCGAAGCCGCAGCCGAGGTGGGCGATGCGGCGGACCTCCGATCCGGCGCGCGCGCGCAGGAGCCGGGCGAAGCGCATGTGCAGGTCCTCGGCCTGGCCGCCCCTGGTGGGCTGGCGCCGGCCGGTGGTGGTGCTGGCGCCGAGCTGATAGGCGAGGCCGCTGACGGCCTCGCTCCAGACCCCGCCGGGTTGCTGGTGCACGTCCACCGCACGGTAATAGGCGGGCATCTCGAGCGCGGGGTCGAGCTGGCACATGCCCTGCGGCAGCGCGGGGTCGATGCGGTCGGCGTGCTCGGCCGCCCGGGCGCGCAGCCAGGGCAGGATGCCGAGCCGGCCGGAGTATTTCAGCGATTGCAGATGCCGCTCGAACCAGCCGAAGAGCTGGGCCTCGGGCGTGCCGTCGACCCGCGCCGCCACCTCGGCCGCGTCGCGCGGCGGCGGGTCGGAGGCCGCCCGCGCCTTGAGGTCGGCGAAGAGATCGGTCGCCCAGATCCGCCGCACCTCGGCCAGATAGGCCTGATACGCCTCGAAGTCGCGCTGTTCGGGGTGGGTCATGGCCGGGCGTCCCCTTCGGCCGCCGCGAGGTCGTGACGGGCCGCGGCCTGGCCCCGGAACGCCTCCATCAGCGCCCGGGCAAAGGCGGCGCGGTCGGCTGCGGCGGCCTCGGGGTCGCGCTGATGGGACGCGAGCGCCTCGGCCGTGACCACGCCCTCGCGCTGCAACAGATCCTCGAGCCGGGCCAGACGGTCGCGCAGCACATGCACCTCGGCGCCGAGGGCGAAGGCGAAGCGCAGCACGCGGTCGAGCGCCGGGTCGGCGAAGAAGGTCTGTTCCGGCGTCGGGTGGAGGCCTGGGTCGGTCATGGGGTCGTGCCTGTGGTCGGGGCCGGGCCACGCCTGGCCCGGCGAAGGGGCTCGCGTCAGTCGATCATGCCCAGCGCGCGGAGCGTCCCGACGTTCATCTCGTTCTCGGCCGCGAGCTGCTCGGCGAAGGTGGCGCTGTCGGCAAAGCTGAACTCGATCAGCACGGAGCGGCCGTAGTCCTGCACCGCATCGCTGGCGATCGCCTGTTCGAGGCTGGCGCCGAGGCGGGCGATCACCTCGTCGGGGGTGCCGGCGGGGGCCCACATCCCGATCAGCGTGGGCAGGGACACGTCGACCCCCGCCTCGGGAAAGGTGGGCAGGTCGGGCAGGATGCTGGCGCGGGTGTCGCCGAACTGCGCGATGGCCCGCATCGCCCCGGCCGCATCCTGCGGCATGATGGACGAGCCGAGCCCGATCACCAGATCGACATCGCCCGCCACGGCCGCCGCCACAGCGGGGGTCACGCCCTGGAACGGGATGTGGAAGAGCTCGATCCCGGCGGCGCGGGCGAAGGCCTCGCCGTGCAGATGCGACAGCCCGCCGGTGCCGGCGGTGCCGAAGCTGACCGCGCCGGGGTTCGCGCGGGCATACTCGATCAGCCCCTCCAGCGTCTCGAACGGTGCCGAGGCCGAGGCGCCCAGCACGTTGGGGCCCAGCGCGATGCGCGCGACCGGGGCCAGATCGTCGAAGCCGTAGTCGAGGTCGGGGTTCTGGTGCGGGCCCAGCGTGTGCACCGAGCTGAAGGCGATCAGGATGGTGTAGCCGTCCGGGGCCGCGGCCGCGACCGCGCGGGCGCCGACGGTGCCGCCGGCGCCCGGCCGGCTCTCGACCGCGACGGTGACGCCCAGATCGTCGACCATCTCGGCCACCAGCGTGCGCGCGAGCGTGTCGGTGGCGCCCGGCGCATAGGGCACGATCACGTTGATCTGCCGGGTGGGGAAGTCCGCCGCCGCCGCCCCGGTGAGCGCCAGCAGCGCCGCCGCCGCGGTCGTGGCCAGAATGCTCGGTCGTGTCATGCCCTTCTCCCCTCTGTCTGACGGCGCATGTGCCGCGCTCATGGGCCGCGGGGCGCCTGCCCTCCGGCAGGGCGGCCCAGCGCGGACAGTTAACGGGATCGGCCGCAAAACTGTCAACGCTTTTCCGACACGCGGCCGCTCGGGCCGGCTCAGGGCCGCGGGCCGGTCTGGCCGACGTCGTTCCACACGTCCTGCCGGCGGATGCGGCCGTCTGCGACCTCGAACCGGTCGATGAAGCGGATGCCGTCGACCGCGCGGCCGTCGGCGAAGGTGCCGTGCAGCGTCCCGAAACAGTAGACGATGGCGCCGTCGCCGGTCTCCAGCACGTCGAACCGCTCGAACCGCTTGCCGACATGGCGATAGCGGGCGCGCGAGCCGGCGAGGACCTCGGCCAGCGAGGCCCGCCGTGCGCCGCCGGGAAAGACATAGACGGTGTCGGGCGACACGAGGGCCCCCGCCGCGGCCTCGTCGCGCGCTTCCAGCGCGGCGAGGAAGCGGCGGATCAGCGCCTCGGCCGGGTGCATGGTGTCGGATGGGTTCATGGCGGCCTCCCTCGGGGTGTCGACAGCGCTCAGCCGGCGAGGCCGCGCCGCGTGGCCCGGCGCAGCATCGGCACCAGGCTCAGGATCAGCAGGAGCGCCGCCAGCGCGAGGAACCCCGCGCTGATCGGCCGCTCGACGAAGGTCATGACGTCCCCGCGCGAGAACAGGAGCGCCCGGCGGAAATGCTCCTCCATCATCGGGCCCAGGATGAAGCCCATCAGCAGAGGCGCCGCCGGATAGCGAAAGATCCGCATCACATAGCCGATGACGCCGAAGACCATGACGACGAAGATGTCGAAGGGGTTGTTGTTGACACTGTAGACCCCGACGCAGATGAAGAACAGGATCGCCGGGAACAGCACCCGATAGGGGATGGTGAGGATCCGCACCCACAGCCCGATCAGCGGGATGTTGAGGACCAGCAGGATCAGGTTCCCGATCCAGAAGCTCATCACGAGGCCCCAGAACAGCTCGGGCTGGGTGTTGAAGAACTGCGGTTGCGGCAGGATGCCGTGCATCATCATCGCCGCGAGCAGGATCGCCATGGTGGCATCGCCGGGGATGCCGAGGCTGAGGGTGGGGATGAAGGCCGCCTGCACCGAGGCGTTGTTGGCGGCCTCGGGCGCGGCCACCCCCTCGACCGCGCCGGTCCCCAGCCGCTCGGGCTCGCGCGAGACCTTCTTTTCCAGCGCATAGGACATGAAGGCCGCGATGCTGGGCCCCGCCCCGGGCAGGATGCCGACCAGCGAGCCGACCGAGGCGCCCCGCAGCGTGGGCCAGAACGAGCGGCGCATGTCGTCCCGCGTGGGCAGCATCGAGCGCAGGGTGATGCTGCGGGGGTCCACCGTCAGCCCGCTGCGCTGCGAGGTGTTGGCGAGGATCTCGGCCACGCCGAAGAGCCCCATCGCCACCGCGATCAGGTTCAGCCCGTCCACCAGCTCGACGATGCCGAAGGTGAAGCGGATGGCGCCCGAGTTCACGTCCATCCCCACGAGGCCCAGCGCCAGCCCCAGCACCACCATCGCCAGCCCCTTGATCGGCGAGCCCAGCGACAGCGCCGAGGCCGCCACCAGCCCCAGCAGCATCAGCGAGAAGAACTCGGCCGAGGAGAAGCGCAGCGCGAACTGTCCCAGCACCGGCGCAAAGCCCATCAGCAGCAGGATCGCCAGCGAGCCGCCCACGAAGGAGGTGATGGTGGTGACGAACAGCGCCACCCCCGCCCGCCCCTGTCGGGTCATCGGATAGCCGTCGAGGCAGGTGACGGCGTTGGGTGCCGTGCCCGGCAGGTTCAACAGGATCGAGGCCACCGACCCGCCGTATTGCGAGCCGTAGAAGATGCCCGCCAGCATGATCACCGCCGGGATCGGCTCGAAGTGAAAGGTGACCGGCAGCACCATGGACACTGCCGCCAGCGCGCCGATCCCCGGCAGCACCCCGATCAGCATGCCCAGCGTCACCCCGATCAGGCAGAACAGCAGCGCCTCGGCGGTGAGCGCCGTCTCGAGGCCGAGGGCGATGCCGGCGGCGAGGTCCATCCCCGCCTACCAGCGCCCGAAGGGCGTCAGCGGGATCCCCAGCAGGTGCAGGAACACCACATACCCGAACCCCGCCAGCCCCAGCCCCAGCGCCAGCACCTGAAACGGCCGCACCGGGCGGCTCGCGAGGCTCGCCAGCACCACGAGCGTCAGCGTCGCCGGCACGAAGCCGACGCGCTCCACCATCAGCGCCCAGGCGCCCAGCCCCGCCATGATCAGCACGAAGGCCGCCGGAGGGGGGAGTGCGACCGGCTCGGCGCGGCGCAGCGCCTCGAGGCACAGGAGCACCGACAGCAGCATCAGGCCGCTGCCCACCGCAAAGGGAAACACCCCGGGGCCCACCCGCACGATCGTGCCCATGGGATAGCCCCGCGCATGCCACAACAGGAAGGCGCCCAGCAGCCCGAGCGCCAGCGCCAGCGCCATCTCGGGCGCGAGGCGCCGCAGCGGCCCCTTGCGCCGAGGCTCGGGCAGCGGCCCGGGCAGTGGATCGGGCGGCGGGCTCACCCGGCCCCGCCCTCGCCGCCCCGCACGGGCAGGCCGCGCAGATAGGCCGCGACCTCCTCGGCGGGGATGACATCGGCGTATTTCGCGTTCAGGTCGAACAGGTTGATCGCGTGGCTCGCCTGAAACCGGTCGAACGCGCATTCCTCGGGGATCACCACCTTGAAGTTGTAGGAATAGGCGTCCACCGCCGTCGCCCGCAGACAGCCCGAGGTGGTGCAGCCCACCAGGATCAGCGTGTCCACGTCCAGATAGTTCAGATGGCTCATGAAGATGGTGCCGAAAAAGCACGACGGCTTGCGCTTGGCGATGCGGATGTCCTGCGGGCGCGGCGCCAGCGGGGCCACCGTCTCGGTGGCGCTGGTGCCCTCGATCACCGTCTTCTCCTGACCGCGGTGGCTCTTGCCCACCTGTACGCCGCTGTCCAGCAGGTCGGCGCGCCGCGCGCTCTCGGTATAGAAGACGGGGATGTCCTTTTCCCGCGCCAGCGCCAGCAGCGGTTCGATGGCGCGCACCGCGTCCCAGGCCTCGGGGCCGCAATGGGTGCGATAGCGCTTGAGCCCCTCGAAGATGTCCTCGGGTTCCTCGCCGCAGAAATTGTTCTGCACGTCGATGACGAACAGCGCCGGGCGGGTGCCGAAGCCGCCGCGCCTGCCGTAGCCCGCCTGTTCCAGCACCTTGCGGTCGCGCTCGGTCAGGAAGTCGTCCCAGATGCGCTTGCTCATGCCGTTGCCTCCTGCGCGGCGGGGCGGGGGTCGGGGACGGCGCGGAACAGGTATTCTCCGCCCGGGTCCCCCTCGACATCGGGCAGCAGCACCCCGTCGCGCTGCAACACCCGCCCGCGCCGGATGGTGACCCGCGGCCAGCCGCGCAGCTCCAGCCCCTCATAGGGCGTATAGTCCGAAAAGGACTCGAGCGTCCCCGCCGTCACCCTGCGCGAGGCGTCCGGGTCCACCACCGCGAAATCCGCGTCATGGCCCACCGCGATCCGGCCCTTGCGCGGCAGGTTGTAGAGCCGCGCCACGTTCAGGCTGGTCACCGCCGCCAGCGTCTCGATGGGCAGGCCGCGCCGGTGCCAGCCCTCCTCCATCAGGATCGGCAACAGCGTCGCGATCCCCGGAAACCCGGCCGAGGCGCGCCACAGGTCGGGCCCCTTGGTGGCCAGCTTGCGCGGCACATGGTCCGAGCCGACGGTGGTGATGCGGCCGTCGGCGATGCCCTGCCACAGCGCCTCGACATCGGCGGCCCCGCGCACCGGCGGGTTGACCTTGCCCACCGGCGACGCCCAGTCCCGCGTCATCAGCAGGTAATGCGTGCAGGTCTCGACATGGATCGGCGCCGGCCGCGGGCGGGCGCGCAGCATGTCCACCACGCCCAGCCCCTCGGCGCTGGAGAGATGCACGATGTTGACCGGACAGCCCGTCTTCTCGCCGAAATAGCCGACGCGAAAGACGTTCTCGGCCTCCAGGAAGTCCGGGCTCTGCGCGTCCCAGGCCGCCAGATCGTCGCGCCCGGCCGCCTGCAAGGCGGGCCGCAGCGCCGGGATGACCTCGACATTCTCGCAATGCGCGCCCAGCACGGCGCCGGGAATGCGCGCGGTGGCCTGCATCGCCGCGAACAGCAGCGCATCGTCGATCTCGTGAAAGCCCTTCGCGGCGCCGGCCGCGCCCTTGTACATCAGGTAGAACTTGAACGAGGTGACGCCGAAGCGCCGCGCGCATTCCTCCAGCGTGTCGACATGCAGCCGGCTGGTCAGGCCGTAGTGAAAGCCGAAGTCGATGCAGGAGTGCGCCGTGCCGCGGTCGCGCCATTCGGGGGTCGAGGCGCGCAGATCGGCGCTGCGGTGAAAGGTCATGGCCGCGGTGACGCCGCCCAGCGCGGCCGAGCGTGCCTCGGTGCGGAAATCGGTCAGCGGGTCGCCAAAGCCGAAATGGGTGTGCGGGTCGATCAGCCCGGGCAGGACAAAGGCGTTGCGGCAGTCGATCACCTCGCGCGCGCGCGCCCGCTCGCCGGGACCGAGCAGCGCGACGATGCGGCCGTCGCGCACCCCGACGGAGCCGCGCGCCACCCCGACGCCCGGATGCACGATGTCGCCGCCCTCCAGCAGAAGATCGAAGCTCACCACACCCCCCCGAACGGCGCCAGTCATCCCGGCGGCAAGAATTGTTGACACTTTTGCCGAAGTCAACCGCCCGTCGCGCGACCCCGCCCCGGGGCGCGGGCCGCGACGGAATGGGCTTTGCGCGGTGCCCCGGTGGCGGCTAGCATCCGGGGGGCTGGCGACGGAAGGGGGCCGTGGCATGGGGCAGCCGGGAGGGCGGGTGCGGCGCGCGGGCTTCGCCCTGCTGCTGGCGCTCGTGCCCGCGGGGGCGGCGCAGGCGGACTGGGCCGCGGCCGACCGGGCCGCGGCGGCGGCCATGCAGACCGACCTCAACGCCGTGCTCGTGGCGCTGGGCCAGCCGCCGATCGACGCCGACGGCCGGATCGGCCCGCAGACGCGCCGCGCGGTCGAGACGGTGGCGCGCCATGCCGGCGTCGACCTCTCCGCCCTGCCCTTTGCGGCGATGGCCGCGGGCGTCGCGGCCATGGGGCTGGGCGCCGAGGGTGCGGCGGGCGCTACGCCGGGGGCTGCGGTCGCGGCGCCGGATCTGCCGACGCTGGCTCCGGAGACGCTTGGCCTGCCGCCCGAGGTTGCGGCGGGGCGGGGGTTTGCCGCGCTCCTCGATCCGGGTGGCGATCTGCCCGGCGCGGCCGCTGCGGCCTTGCCCGACCGGGTGGTGGCGGTCGCGGTCGCGGCGGAGGCGCTGCTCATCTATCCGGCCGAGCGGACCGGGCGGCGGTCCCTCGCCGCCGCCGAGCGCCGCGCGATCCGGCCCGCGGGCGAGGCGGCCGATCTGCGCCGCGGGCTGGAGCGGCGGCACGGCAAGCCGGCGCTGTCGGCGGTCGGGCCCGAGGGGCGGCAGCGCCTCGTCTGGGGGGCGCCCGGGGCGGCTGCGGCCTGTGCCGCGCTGGTGTTCGACGCGCCCTTCGCGGCGTCGTTGCTGCCGGCGGCCGGGGCGCTGCCGCTGTTGCCGCCCCTGGCGCGGCTGGCCGAGGCCGGCTGCGGCACGCTGCGGCTGGCCGAGATCGCCCCGGACCCCGGCGGCGTGGCGCTGCGCGAGGTGCTGCTGGCGGGGCACGCGGGGCTGCCGCCGCCGCCGGCGGACCCCATGGCCTTTGACCGCGCGCGCTGCGACGCGCTGCCGGCGTCGCTGCCCCGCCCCCCCGGCTGGGTCGACGACGCCCACCGCCGCGCCATGGAACCGGCGCCCGATCCGGCCCGCCTGTCCGTGCTGGCGCAACAGGCCGAGGCCGCGCGGGGCCGCGACAGCGCCGCCGCGGCGATCCTGCGGGCCGACCGGGCGGCGGCCCTCGCCCGGGCCGACCCGTGGGGCACCGCGGCGCCGGTCGCCGCCGCGCGGGCCGAGGCCTTTGCGGTGCTGCTGCGGGCGGCGCGCAGCCCGGTCGAGGCCGATTACCTGCTGCATCTCGCGCCGCTGTCGGGCGCCGGGCCCGCAGCCGTGGCGGCCGCGCTGGAGCGTCACGCCGCGCTGGGCGGCTCTGCGGAGCTGCGCCTCGCCGCCTATGCGGGGCTGCTGGCTCCGGACCCCGGCGCCCCGGCCGCACTGCCGGTCGCCGAGCGGTTGGCCCTCGCCCAGGGCTTTGTCCGCCTTGCCGATGCGCAGGGCGGGCCGCGGGCGCGGCATGCGGCGATGGTGGCGCTGACCGCCGCGCTGGCCGATGCCGGCGAGGCCGCGGCCGCGCGGGCCGCGGCGCGGGCGCTGCGCCCCGTCGCGGTGGCCCGGCTGCGGCATGTTCACGCCACGGCCCTCGCGGGCCGCTGGCCGCACGCGGCCCCCGAAGGGCGCCGCTGCTGGAGCGAGCCGGGCGCGCTGCGGCTGGCCGGCGATCTGCTGCGCGACGAGACGCCCGAGGCCGAGGCGCTGGAGCTCGCCTTCTGGGAGGGGGTCGAGGCGGTGCTGGAGGGCGAGCTCGAGACCGATTTCGGCGGTGCGGTCGCCGGGTTCCACGCAGTGCTGACGCTGCGGGCGATGGGCGCGGACCGGCAGGCCGAGCTTCTGCGCTTCAAGGCCCGTCTGTATGACTTTCTCGCCGCGGATCCTGCGCCGGAGGTGACGCTGGCGCTGCTGGGGGCGGAGGTGTTCGACGCCTTCATGTTGCCGCCGCTGGCGCGCGCATTGCTGGAGGATGCCCGCGGGTGGGCCGCGGCCAACCCGGCCACCCCGCCGGCGCAGCGGCTCGAGGTTCTGGCGCAGCTCATCCGCTTCGAATGGGAGGGGGGCCTCGCCTCGCGGGTGCCGGAGCTGTTGTCCGAGGCCGAGGCGCTGCCGGGGGAGGGCGCGCCGGGCTGGCGGCTGGCGCTGGCGTTGCAGCACGCCGCCGTGGCCGACGCGACGCGCGACGACGGGGCGGCGGCGGCGGCCGCGCTGGCGGCGGCCGGCATCGCCCGGCAGGCGGGGCTCGACGGTTTGCTGGCGGATCGGGCGGGCGCCACCGGGCTGCGGCGGCTCCTGACGCTGGCGGGCGCGCATCTCGACGGCCGGTTCTGCCCCGGCTGCGAGGTGGCGCTGGTCCCGTTCATGGAGGGCGCGCTGGCCCTCGCGGTGGAGGGCGCCGCGATCGGCATGGACGATGCGCTGGCCTTCGTGCTGCATGTGGCGGCGGCGGGGCAGCGGCCCTTGCGGCAGCGGGCCGAGGCGGCGCTGGCGCCCGGGCCGATGCTGGAGGGCATCCGCCTTGACCGTCAGGAGGCGGTCGCGGCCTGGCTGGATGCGCGGGCGATCTCCGGTCCGGCGCGGGGGCGGATGCTGGCGCTCACGCGGGCCTTTCCGGGGCAGGATTCCGACCCGCTGGCGATCCTCGAGGCGCTGGCCGAGGCCGATCCGGCGCGACAGCGCGACCGGGTGGCGGCGCTCCTGCATGTGGCGGCGGTCGAGATGACGGGCTTCGGCAGCTATCTCGACGTGCTGGAGACCTTTGTGCGGCAGTCGCGGCTGCTGGCGGTGGCGGGGCAGGCGGGGGCGGCGCGAGCGGTGGATTCGGCGACCGGGCGGCTCGCGACCGAGCCGGTGCTGCTGGACGATGTCCATGGCCCGCAGTGGTGGCAGCCGCCGGATGCGGGGGCGCGGCTGCGGCTGGCGCGGTCGCTGGCGCCGCTCCACGCCCGGCTGGCCGAGGATGCCATGCAGACCGGCGACGCCCCCGGGGCGCGCGCGCATCTGGCCGCCGCGCGGGCGCTGATGGAGGGGCGGCTGGCGCAGGACTGGGAGGTGGGCAGCGACCGGGCCGCCCTGCTGACCCGCGACCTCGCCGACAGCTTCGGCGCGGTGGCGCGGCAGTGGACGCGGCTGGCGATGGCGGATCCGGCCGAGCTTGCGGCGGCGTTCGAGGCGTTGCAGCTCGCGCTGATGGGCGAGACGGCGCTGGCGACGCAGGCGGCGGTGCGCAACCGGCTGCTGGCCGATCCCGCGCTGCGCGCCGCGGTGGAGGCGCGCGACACGGCGCGGCAGCGGCTGGCCGAGCTGGACGCCATCGAGGCGGCGGCGCCGTCGCGCCTGCCCGGGGTGGTGGCGGCGCGGCGGGCCGGGGCGGCGGCGGATCTGGCGGCGGCACAGGCGCGCATCGATGCGCTGTTGCCGGTGTCCGAGGATTTCGCGGCGCTGCGGGCGGTGCCGCTGGCCGAGGTCGCGGCGGTGCTGGCCCCGGACGAGGCGCTGGTGGTGCTGCACGCCGGGCCCGGGGCGCTCTACGGGCTGGCGTTGCGGCCGGGACGCGAGGGGGCGCTGGCCTTTGCCTCGGCGGTGGGCGCCGAGGCGCTGACGGAGCGGGTGACGCGGCTGCGGCGCGACGCCTCGGCCTTCGGCACCGTTGACATGGAGAATGCCGCGGCGCTGTACGAGCTGTTGCTGGGGCCGGCGGAGCCGGTGCTGGCGGGGGCCGGGCGGGTGGTGGTGGTGGGCGACGGGCCGGTCCCGGGCGTGCCCTGGCCGATGCTGGCCACCGGCCCCGCCGTGGCCCCCGACGGCGCCGGCACGCCCGACGGCCCCGTCCCGGGCCGCGGGGCGGTGGCGATCGGCGCCGAGGACGTCGCCCCCCGGATAATTGCGACCGGCTGGTCGGCGCAGCCCTGGCTGATCCGGCGTTTTCCGGTGTCGCTCAGCCCCGGGGTGGCCAGCCTGGTTGCTCAACGCGATGCGGTGCCGGCCTCGGCCGCGCCGAAGCCGTTTCTGGGCATCGGCGACCCGCTGCTGGCCGGCCGGCGGGGGGCGTCCGAGATCGAGCTGGCCGCGCTCTATGCCCGGGGGGCGCCCGATGCCGCGCTGCTCGCCTCGCTGGCGCCCCTGCCCGAGACCGCGCGGGAGCTGACCGCGCTGGCGCAGCGCTTCGGCGCCGGGGCGGAGGCGCTGCTGCTCGGGGGCGCGGCGACCGAGACGGCGCTGATGCAGCGCGACCTCTCGGCCTATCGGGTGATCGCCTTTGCCACCCATGGCATCCTCGCCGGCGAGATCGCCGGGGCCGCCGAACCTGGGCTGGTGCTGACGCCCGAGCCCGGCGGGGCGCCGGGGCGCGACGGATACCTGTCGCTGTCCGAGATCCTGGGCCTGCGCCTCGATGCCGATCTGGTGATCCTGTCGGCCTGCAACACCGGCGCCGGCGATGGCCGGCCGCGGGCCGAGTGGATGTCGGGGCTGGCGCGGGGCTTCATCTCGGCCGGGGCGCGGCAGCTTCTGGTCACGCTGTGGGCGATCCCGTCCGACCCGACGGTGCGGCTGACCACGGCGACCGCCGCGGCGCAGGAGACCACGGGCGACTGGCCGCGGGCGCTTCAGGCGGCGATGCTGGCGATGATCGACGCGCCCGGGACGCCGCTGGAGGCGCACCCGGCCTCCTGGGCGGGCTTCGCGCTGCTGGGCGCGGGGCGCTGAGCCCCAAGGGGGGCTGACGGGCAGGCGCCGGGGCCATCGCGTCCGCGGCGGCCCTGCGCCGTCGGCCCGCCGTCCCGAGCCGTCGGCCCGCAGGGCCGATGGCCCCGGAATTGACGGCTTGACCGGCCGGACACGTTGTTGTTACCGTTCACCGTCTGGAATCGTGGCCCCGGCCCGATGTCTCCAAAAAGTCCGGTTTCTTTACAGACGGCGGTGAATTCGCAGCGCCGCGCCGTTCCACATGACGGGGCGCTGCATTTCCGGTTTGCCGACGCGCAGGTGTGACATGGGCCGACCGAACGATCCGCTGTACGACCTGCAGGCGCATCTGCCCCGCCTCGGCGTGCTGGAGAGCATCTGGGACGACCATACCGGCCGCGGCGTCCGGGTGGGGATCTATTCCAACGGGGTCGATGCGACCAACCCCGATATCGCCCCGAATTACGACGCCGGGCTGCATTTCCGCCGCGCCGGAACGACGTGGGATGCGAGCCCGCTTCAGGATGTCTTTGCCGGCACGGCCATGGCCGGTCTGGTGGGGATGGCGGCGAACAACGGCATCGGCGGCACCGGGGTGGCGCCGGACGCGAGCCTGACCGGGGTGGATTTCCTCAACCGTCTGCAGGCGCAGGCGCAGAGCCTGCCGCCGGCGGACGGGCTGGCCTTTCTGCAGGCGGCGATCCGCTGGGGCACCAACTTCGACGTCGTGCTGAACGGCTGGGGGCTGGAGCCGCGCTTTGCCCGCGAGCAGTCGCTGGCCGAGCCGCGCAGCATCTCCGAGCGGGTGGTCTACAACAACAGCTTTCAGCACCTGGTCGAGACCGGGCGCGACGGCAAGGGCACGGTGATCGTCCACAGCCCCGGGACCGAGGCGGCGAACGCCAACGGCGACGGGCTCTCGGCCTCGCGCTTCACCATCACCACGGCGGCCTATGAGGACCGCGGCTTTCACGACAGCGCCTCGCCCTATGGCGCGAACATCCTCGTGTCGGCGCCGCTGGGCACCGTGACGGCCGACCTCTCGGGCGGTGCCGGGCTGAACCGGCAGGGGCCGATCCAGGGCGATCTGGACGATACCGACTTCACCGCCAATTTCGGCGCCTTCGGCACCGTGGCCTCGATCCCCAACGTCGCCGGCGTCGTGGCCCTGATGCTGGAGGCCAACCCCGACCTCGGCTGGCGCGACGTCAAGACCATCCTCGCCGCCTCGGCGCGCGAACCCTTCGAGCCCTATGTCGACTATGTGCCCACGGGCAACCGCGACGGCTGGGCCGAGAAGGGCGGGGTGCACTGGAACGGCGGCGGGGCGCTGTTCTCGCCCAGCTACGGCTTCGGCCGGCTCGATGCCTTCGGCGCGGTGCGCATGGCCGAGGTCTGGACCACCCTGACCGGCCGCAGCGCCACCTCCGCCAACGAGCGCAGCGCCGGCGCCGCGGACAGCACCCAGCGCGTGGTGCCGCTCGCCCAGCAGGACCAGCAGGGCAACCTCGTCCCCGGCGCCGTGTTCGTCCCGTTCGAGATCTCGGCGAACATCCGCGTCGAACACGCCGCCCTGACGGTCGATCTTTCGGCCGCCAATCTGTCGGATGTTGAGATCTATCTGGTCTCTCCCGAAGGCGCGCTCACGACGCAACTCATCCACCGCGGGTTCCGCAGCGACGTGCCCTGGGACGACGATGCCGCGACCGCGCGCTGGCGCTGGACCTTCGGCGACGAGTCGTTTCGCGGGGTCGAGGCGAGCGGCACCTGGGGCGTGCTGGTGCGCAACGCCGGGCTGCTGCCGGATTTCGAGTATGTCGTGCTGAACTCCGTCCGGCTCGATCTCTACGGCGCGCAGGGGACGCGCAACGACATCTACACCTATACCGACGACTTCCCCACGCTTCTGGCGCTGCAGCCCGAGCGCGGCCGGCTGCAGGACACCGACGGCGGCACCGACTGGATCAACATGGCGGCGGTGTCGGGCGATGTCACGGCCGATCTGGGCTCGAACGGGCGCGTGCGGGTGGACGGCGAGGAGTGGTTCCGCCTCGCCCGGGGCGAGCCCGCGATCGAGAACATCGTCACCGGCGACGGCAACGACCGGGTCACCGGCAACGCGCTCGGAAACCACATCATCGGCGGGCGGGGCAACGACCGGATCGAGGGGCTGGCCGGCGACGACACGCTCGACGGCGGGCCGGGCAACGACACGCTGTTGGGCGGGCGGGGCAACGACCTGTTGCTGGGCGGTCCCGGGCGCGACCGGCTGAACGGCGGGGCCGGCAACGACACGCTGGACGGGGGCGCCGGCAACGACACGCTCAAGGGCGGCGCGGGCCGGGACCTGCTGCTGGGGGGCGACGGCGACGACCTCCTCGTCGGCGGGGCCGGCAACGACACGCTGAACGGGGGGCGGGGCGACGACACGCTGAACGGCGGCGCCGGCCGGGACCTGCTGATCGGCGGGCCGGGCGACGACCTGCTGCGCGGCGGCGCCGGCGACGACACGCTGGAGGGCGGGGCGGGCCGCGACACGCTCGAGGGCGGCGCCGGCGCCGATGTCCTGACCGGGGGTGCGGGGGCGGATGTCTTCGTCTTTGCCCGCCTCGCCCATATCGGTCGCGGCAGCGACTCGGACCGCATCACCGATTTCGAGGTCGGGCGCGACCGGATCGACCTGCGGGGCCTCGACCTCTCCTTCGACGGGCGCAACTTTTCCGGCGAGGCCGGCTCGGTCCGCTTTCGCAGCGACGGTCAGGACGGCCGGCTGGAGATCGACGCCGGCGGCAACGGCCGGGCCAATGCCGTGCTGATCCTCGAGGGTGTGACCAGCTTCGACCCGGGCGACCTGTGGCTGTGATCCCGCAACGTTCCCCGTCCCGGGCATGGCAGAGAGAGGCGAGATGCTGCGCAGCACAACCACCGTCGGCGGCCTGCCGGCGCCCGTCATCGCGGTCCCGTCGGACACCGAGACGACCAGCTTCGGGGTCGGCCGCTTCGACCCCGCCCTCGGCTTTCCGGTCGAGGCCGGGATCCGCTTCGTCGGGCGGATCCAGTCCGATGTCTTCGTGGCGGCGCTGAACCCCGTCCTGCCGACGCAGCCGACCGGGTTCGTCTCGCTGTTCAGCCTCACGGCCTTTTCGTCGGGCCGGGGCGCCCCCGGCTTCGCCCCCACGCCGCTGCCGATCCGCGCGACCGACCAGGCGCAGATCCCCTCGGTCGGGCAGGTCACCGCGACGCTGTTCGAGGAGGGCGCGACCGAGCTCGTGCCGATGACCCGGCTGGACCGCGGGGTCGGCCCCGGCACCTTCACGGTCGATGCGAGCTGGGCCGGGCAGTTCGATGCCTTTCCCTTCGGCGGCCAGCTCGACGGCGGCGGGCGGCTGTTCTTCGCGGCCGAGGTCACCTGGCTCTACCTCGCCTTCGAGGATGCGATCCGCGGGACGGCGGGGGGCGACCGGCTGCAGGCCCCGGCCAGCGGCGCGATCCTGCTCGGCGGCAACGGGGACGACACGCTGATCGGCGGCCGGTCGGCGGATGTGCTGTTCGGCGAGGGTGGCAACGACGTGCTGCGCGGCGGCGGCGGCAACGACACGCTGGAGGGCGGGGCCGGCAACGACCGTCTGTACGGCGGGGCCGGCGACGACCTGCTGCGCGGCGGGGCGGGCAAGGACCGGCTTTTCGGGGGCGCGGGCAACGACACGCTGGAGGGCGGGGCGGGCGCCGACCGGCTGTTTGGCGAGGCCGGCAACGACGTGCTGCGCGGCGGCGCCGGCAACGACACGCTGGACGGCGGGGCGGGGCGCGACACGCTCGAGGGCGGCGCCGGCGCCGATGTCCTGACCGGGGGCGCGGGGGCGGATGTCTTCGTCTTCGCCCGCCTCGCCCATATCGGCCGCGGCCCCGACTCGGACCGCATCACCGATTTCGAGGCCGGGCTCGACCGGATCGACCTGCGCGGGCTGGGGCTGTCCTTCGACGGGCGCAACTTTTCCGGCGAGGCCGGCTCGGTGCGCTTTCGCAGCGACGGTCAGGACGGCCGGCTGGAGATCGACGCCGGCGGCAACGGCCGGGCCGACGCGGTGCTGATCCTCCAGGGCGTCACCAGCTTCGACCCGGGCGACCTCATCCTCTGATCGCCCGGCCCCAGGGCCCATGCCCCGCCCGCCCCAGAGGCCCGGTCCGCGCCGGATCGGGGGGCGCCGGGCGGCCACCGGCCTCGTGCCAGCCGCCGGGCCACCGGCGCCGTGACGATCGGCAGGGCTCCGGCGGCATCGGCCAGCCCGATGCGGGCCCGGTCCGACCGCTACCCGGGCGGCCTTGTCGCGCGGCGTTCGCCGATGCCCGCCGGGCCGCGCTGCGCTCGGTGATCCCCCGAACCTCGACATCCCTTGCCCTCAAGTTCATCAGCAAAATCGCCAAGCATATGATATCGTTCAGGCCGGGAGGCCGAAAATGTGACAACACGGGCGGTGCCAGGCCGGTTTTGGCAGGCTCAGGGCGTCAAGGATGTCGAGTGGCTCCGGGGTGCTTTTGCTCAGGCCCTGGAAGCTGCGCTTCCCGGCGTGGGCGGTGTGTTTCTGGATGCGCGCCAGGAGATCGAGCGCGGTGCGGGGGCTGGCGGCGTGGCCCTTGGCTTTCAGGCG
>Ga0213835_100350_pt1 | contig 48227 bp, 35 predicted proteins | sample SWPATP01_FD_160576 | JGI IMG/M metagenome (GOLD analysis project Ga0213835, IMG submission 160576) | Coastal seawater microbial communities from Marineland, Florida, United States - SWPA TP0 #1 | ecosystem: Environmental > Aquatic > Marine > Coastal | place: USA: Florida | collected 2016-08-05
CGATCGCGGCGACGTCCGGCGTTACCCTCGGCGCGGGCTCGAGCATCGGCTCCGGGCTGAGCGTGACGACCAGCGCCGGCTCGATCACCGATGCGGGCACGGTCAGCGTGACGGGCGCGGTGACGCTGAATGCCGCGGGCGCGATCAACGTGGATACGTTCAACACCTCCGGCGGCACGTACACGCTGACCGCCGGGAGCGGCGGGGCGACGGTCGTCAATCAGAACGCCGTGACGATCGCGGGGGCAACGATCAGCGGGCCGCTGCGCGTGACGGGTGGGGGCTCGGTCACGAACACTGGCGCGGTCACGATCACCAACGGCACGGCGACGCCTTCGCTGTTCAACTCGACCGCGGCCGGGTTTATCAACCTCGGGCAGGGCGGGGCGTTCTCCGCCACCGGGCCGATCTCGCTGAACACCGTCGGCGGCAACGCGACGCTCGTCGGGATCTCGGGGCTGAACCTCGGCCCAACGTCGATCGCCGGCTCGCTCACGGTCGTGGCTCAGGCGGGCGCGATCACGAACACCAGCGGCACCGTCAGCGCGACGGGGACCGCCTCGTTCACGACCTTCGCCGGCAATATCACCGTCAACAACCTTGCGGTGACCAGCCCTGTCACGCTCAGCGGCAGCGGGAATGTCACGCTCAGCAACACGGGCAATCTCGCGCTGCAGGGCTCGGTCGGCGGGAACCTGATCGCGAGTTCGACCGGCACGCTCACCGACAGCGCCGCGCTCGCCATCACCGGCGGGTCGGTGCTCACCGGCAGCAACGGGATTGTCTTCGACCAGACGACCTTCACCGGCTCGGTCGGGCTGTTCACCACCGGTGGCAACGCGACGGTCACCGCCCCCACGCTCGTGCTCGCGGGCTCCAACGTCAGCGGCAATCTCTTCGCGACCGCGACCGTCAGCGCCCTGGCGGGCGCGGGCGCGCCGGTCACCGTCGGCGGCAACGCCGAGTTGTCCAGCGTTGGAAATCTCAACTTCCCGGCTCTCAACGTCACGGGCAGCGTCCTCGCCAACAGCTCGGCGGGGAGCGTGACCCTCACCAACGCGGGAACGCTGCGCCTCGCCAGCGGCACCAGCGCCTTCACATCGCTGACCGCGACCGCCACGACCGGCGACCTGCTCAACCTCGGCACGGTCAGCGCCGGCGGGGCGGTCTCGCTCCAGGCTGTCGCTGGCGATCTGGACATCAGCGGGCTCGTGACGCCCTCAACGGTGCGCCTCCGCGCCGGGGGGGACGTGACGTACAGCGCCGCATCGATCGCACTCGGCGGCGGGAACAGCGAAGCCGGCGGATTGATGGATCTCACGGCGACCGGCGGCAGCCTCACCGGCACGGGGCTGGTCGCGCCGAACGCGCGCCTCGAAGCCACTGGGGCGATCACGCTGGCCGACGTCGCCGTGGGCGGCGAGATCGTGCTGAACTCCGGCGGCGCGTCGAGCCTCTCGGCGGTCGGGCCCGCGGGCATCGTGCTCGGCGCTGGCACCGTCGTTGGTGGAAACCTGACGCTGTTTACGCCGACCGGCGACATCCGCGACGCGGGAGCGGTCACCGTGCTCGGCACGGCGATCGACCTGCACGCCCAGGGCGGCGACATTGATTTCGATACGACCACCGCTTCGCTCGCGACCTGGCGACTCCGCAGCGCCGGCGATGCGCGACTCTCGGCGGGGACGGTGCAGCTCGATGTCGCGACCAGCGCGATCGGCGGCGACCTGACCCTCGCGGCCGACACGCTCACGCCCGTCGGCGTCTGGAGCGGAACGCTGGGCAGCGGGGGGCTGTTCACGCTCGCGCCCCGCACGCCGGGCACGCCGATCTTCCTCGGCAGCGCCACCGGCGCGGGGCTGGAGTTCTCGGGGGCCGACCTGGCGCTGCTCGCGACGACCGGCTTCGGCAGCCTGGGCTTCGGTGAAGCGGGCGTCTCGCCCGTGACGATCGCCTCGGCGGCGTTCAACCTGCCCACGATCGTGCGCGGCACGACCATCAGCGCGACCGGCCCGATCACCACCGGCGGCGCGGCGCTCACGCTCGACGCCACGACCGGGCTTGCACTCGGCGGCACCATCAACACCGGCGCGGGTGCGCTGAACCTGGCCGGGCCGATCACGCTGACGGCGAACACCACGCTCCAGTCCGGCCCGCTGACTGTTGCGGATGCGATCAACGGCTCCACGCTCGGCGGGCAGTCGCTCAGCGTCGCGAGCACGACCGCCTCGTTTGGCGGGGCGATCGGCACGGGCACGCGACTCTCTCTGTTCAACCTCACCACGACCGGCGCCCCGGGCACGATCGGCAGCGTCGAAACGGCCGCCGGGCAGACCTACACCCATACGTCCACGCTTACGCTCACCGGCGACCTGCGATCCACCGGCGGCGGGACGATCGCCTTCAGCGGGCCCGTCGAGCTTGCCGGCGCGGGCGTGCGCACGATCCGCGTGGATAACGCGCCCGCGGGCACGAACGTGGTCACTTTCGCCGACCCGCTCAACGGGGCGCGGTCGCTCGACCTGGTCATCGGCGCCGGTCGGGCGCGATTCGCGGGCGTCGGCGGCTCGACGCCTCTGCTCGGGCTAACCAGCGACGGCGGTGTGACGCTGCTGGGCGACGTGGCGCTCGCGGGACCGATGGGTGTTGGCGGATCGCTGCTGCTGAACGCGACGCCGATTTCGATCACGACCGGTGGCGGCGGGTTCGTGGTCGGCGGCGGGCTCCAGGGCGGGAGCGCGCTGACGCTCAACAGCGGCGCGGGAGACATTGCTATTAGCGGCGGGTTCGGGAGCGTGACGCCGCTGCTCTCGGCTTCGATCACGGGCGGTTCGATCACGCTGCCCTCGGTCGGCACGGCGCTGAGCGCGGGCGTTTCGGGCGCGTTCACGGTCAACGCGAGCGGGCTGCTCGACCTGACCGGCGCGCAGTACCGCGCCGGAACGATCTCAATGACGGCGACGGGCGGGCATCGGCTCAATCAGTCCACGACCGTGCGCGCGGGGACGGGCTCGGCTTCGCTGCTCGGCGGCGCGGTCCAGATGGGCGCGTTCGATCTTGAACTGCTCGCCCCGTCGGGCTCGGTCACCCTCGCGGGCGCAACGGGCACGACGGCGGCGGACCTGACCGCGTCGGCTGCCGGGACGGTCTCGCTCGGCACGATCGGCAGCGCCCCGGCGCGCCTCGGCACGATCCGCGTCACCGCCGACGATCTGAACCTCAACGCCAACGTCTTCGCGACGGTCTTCGAGGCCCAGCCGAACGGGGTGGCCGCGACGATCGCTCTCGGGGGGGCGGGGGGCGCGCCGGGCTTCGCCCTCACCGATGTGGAGATGGCGCGCCTCACCAGCGGGTTCACCGCCGTCACCTTCGGGCGCGAGAACGGGCAGCACGCGGTCGAGCTTCGCGGGTTCGCCTACACGAACCCGGTGTTCGTGCGCGCGCCGCTGGGCTCGGTCGCGGTCACGGGGGCGCTGCTCGGCACTGCCGGGGCGGCTCTGGATCTTGCGACGCCGACGATCGCGATCGGGGGTGACATCACCACTGCGGGCGGCGCGATCCGCTTCGGCGGGGCGAGCACCGTGACGGGCCTCGCCCGCGTCGTCAACGCGGGGTCGGGCGCGGTGACCTTCGTCGGCACGCTCGACGGGCCGGGCGGGCTGCTCGTTCGCGGCGGCGAAGTCCGGTTCGATGCCGACCTCGGCGCGACCACTGGGCTCGGGGTGCTCGACGTTGAGGGCGCGAGCGTGCGCGTGGCGGGCTCGGTCGTGCGCGCCGATTCGGCGCGCCTCGCGGCGACGGGGGGCGAGTTGCTCTTTGTCGGCTCCGGGCTCGACCTGGAGACGACCGGGGGCAACGCGGTGCTCACCGGCTCGGGCATCCGCTTCGGCGGCCCGGTGTCGTCGGCTTCTGTGCGCACCAATGGTGGGGATGTGCGCCTTGAAGGCGCGGTCAACGGGACGGGCTCGCCCGGCGGGACGTCGCTTCTTGTTGATGCGGGCGCGGGAGACGTGACGGCGACGGGGGTGATCGGCGGCGTGGTGCCGCTGCTCTCGGTCGCGATCGGTGGGGACGCGGTGGCGCTTCGCGGCGTGCGCACGACCGGGGCGCAGGCCGTCACCGGGCAGTCGCTCGCACTCGAAGGCGTCTTCGCGTCGAGCGCGTTCGGCTCGCTCAACTACACCGGGGCGGCGACCCTCACGGGGGACACCGAGGCGCGGTCCGCCGGCGGAGCGGGGCAGGACGTGCGGTTCGGCGTGATCGACGGCCCGTTCGCCCTCACGCTCGACGCGGGCGCGGGCGGACTGGTGCGCGTCGGGAACGTCGGGCTCGGGCAGGCGGTCGGGGCGTTCGAGCTTCGGGGCGGGTCGGCGGAGCTGCTGTCGATCATCAGCAGCGGGGCGGTCGCGGTGGACGCGCCGGCGACCGTGACCGGGGTTGTGCGCAGCCAGGGGGCAGGGGTCACGTTCGAGCGTGCGCTGACGCTGCTCGGCACGAGCACGATCGAAGCCGGCGGGGGCGACCTGCGCCTGCTCGGGGCGATCAACGGCGGGGCGGCGCTCACGCTGCTCGCGCCCGGGAACGAGCTGTTTGCTGCGGCGCCGATCGGCGCGGGCACGGCGCTCGCGTCGCTGAACGCCGGCGCGGGCTCGATGCGGTTCGCTTCGGTCTCGACCGTCGGCGGGCAGGTTTACAACGGCGCGATGACGCTCGCGGGCGATCTTGCGAGCGCGAACGCGGGCGTGGCGGTCAACGGGGCGCTGACGCTCGCGGCGGACTCGGCGATCCTCGCCCCGGTTGGGGGCGTGCAGCTCGGCTCGGTGAACGGCTCGTTCGATCTGCGTCTGGACGCGGGCACGAACGATCTGGATCTCTCGGGCGGGCTGGGGCAGACCGCGGCGATCGGGCGGCTGACGGTGGATCGCGCGGGCGCGGTCGCGTTCGGCAACGTGCGGGCGGATTCGGTGCGGATCGAGGACGCCGGGGGTGTGGTGACGCTGCCGGGCGAGCTCGTGCTCACCGGCACGGACGGGTTCCTGGCGCGGAGTGCCGGGCTGACGCTGAGCGGGCGTGTGGAGGGCGCGGGCGATCTTGCGGTCGAGACCGATGGGCCCGTGCTGATCGCGGCTTCGGCGGATCTCGGCGCGTTCACCGGCTCGCTCACGCAAGCCGGGACCGGGGCGGTGCGCCTGGAGCAGGACCTGCTGTTCACCAGCGGCGGGATCTCGTTTGAGGGCCCGGTGACGCTCGCGCCGGGCGTGGGGCGGTTCTCCGGCTCGTCGATCGCGTTCGGCGGCGGGCTCGAGCCCGGATCGGCGGGGGTCGATCTGGTCCTGACCTCGGCGGGCCCGATGCGCCTCGCGGGCGACGTGGGCGCACAGACGGCGTTCGCCTCGGTGACCACCGGTGGCGGCGGGGTGACGGAACTCGGCGGCTCGATCTTCGCGACCGGCTCGGTTTTCTTCGAGGGCGACGCGCTGCTTGTGGGCGACACGCTGGTGGACGGGCGGACGGGCGTGCGGTTCGGCGGTTCGATTGAGAGCGAGAGCGACGGGCTGCACGCGCTCGAGATCGCGGTGAACACGGGCGTCGTGGAGCCGGGGCTCGCGGAGGTTCGTTTCGGCGGGCCCGTGGGGCTGGTGAACCGTCCGCGTGCGTTGACGATCAACGCGGCGGGGCGGGGTGTTGGGCTGGCGGCGCAGGTGCCGACGATTGTGTTCTTTGATGAGACGGCGATCCTGCAGGGCCCCAGCGCGGCGAATGGGCTGCTGTTCCGCGTGTCGGAGACGTTCGCGGTTGGTCGCGGCGAGAAGATCGCGGCGGTTGGCCCGGTGGGGATCGAGGCGGGCGTCTCCGCGTCGTTCGGGGACATCAGCAGCCTGGGCGATATCGACGTGACCTCGCCGAGGATTGTGCTGCTGCTGCGGCCGGGGCTGCCGATTTTTGATCCGGTGCTGCAGGCGGCGACGCCGGAGTCGGCGGACCAGGGGATCGACTTTGTGTCGCAGACGGCGATCCGGTTCAGTTCGAGCCCGGAGCTGGACGGCGAGGGCGGGCTGCCGCAGCTCGCGACGCCGGACGCGGGTGGGATCTCCCAGAACCTGGCGAACCTGTTCTCGATCCGCGCGTTCTCGACGCTGAATCGTGAGGATCTGATCCGCGGGACGCAGTACTTCGATCTTCGGGCGCAGGGCGCGACGAACACGAACGTCGCCGAGGCGCTCGCGGGGGCGACGCCGAGGGGCGATGCGTCGCGGAGCGTGGTGAGCGAGCTCTCGGTCGGCGCGGCTCAGAGCGAGCAGTTGCAGCGGCTGGGCGTGTTCCCGAAGGAGCTGACGCCGGAGCAGCTCGTGGAGTTCCTGGTCGGGCGTGCGGTGTACATGGATCTGAACCCCGAGGCGGCGGTGCAGGCTTCGGCGGCTCGGGTGACGGTGGATCGGCTTTCGGGGCGGATCGTGTCGTCGGTGCTGTCGACGTTCCAGTCGGTGTTCGGGGAGTCGGGGACGTTCGAGCGGGAAGCCGAGATCCGGGATCGTCTGGACGAGGCGGTGAGCGAGTATCTCGCGAGCGCGGCCGAGGAGATCATCGATCCGGTGGCGTTCCGCGGGTTCCTGGAGTTCAACGAGCGCCATGCCGAGGCTGCGCAGGACGTGCGCCAGTTGCAGCGGTTGTTCGATGAACTTAGTCTGCTCGGGCTCAGCAACCTGGAGTTGGGCGTGGCTCGGGAGGTGCTGCTGGGCGGCATCCGACCGGACGTGATGAGCACGGGCGATCTGCTCGGGGTGATCCAGGCCCCGACCCCGCGCCTGCGCGGCGGGCAGGGCGCGACGGACGGCGAAACGAGCGGTCGGACGGAGAGGAGACCCGAGGCCCCATGAGCACCTTCGACGTGGACGCGCTGTCGGCGGAGATCTCAGGCGAAAGCCCGAGCGGCCCGGATCTTTCATACGACCCGGCGTACTTCGCGCTGGTCAAGAGCGCCGAGGGCACGCCCGAGCAGCAGGTGGGCGACTCGGTCATCGAGGCCCAGGAGCCGAACTGGCGCGAGGTCCGCGAGGGCGCGATCGATCTGCTCAAACGCACGCACGACCTGCAGCTTGCGGTCGTGCTGACGGCGGCGGCTCTGCGGACGCACGGGTTCGCGGGCTTTGCCGACGGGGTCGAGCTGATCCGGCGGCACATCGAATCCCGGTGGGAGACGCTCTACCCGAGGCTGGACCCCGACGACGGGAACGACCCGCTGGAGCGGATGAACCTGCTCTCCCCGCTGGCGGCTTCGGCTTCGAGTTCGAGCGACCCGTACCGCGTTCGGGACGGCGTGCTGGACGCGCCGCTGATCGAATCCCGCCAGGTCGGGCGGTTCAGCCTGCGGGATGTGCTGATCGCCGACGGAGAGGATCTGCCGAACCCGCACCGCCAGGGCGGGGTGGGGCGGGATCTGATCGACGCCGCCCTGCGCGACGCCGACGCGGAGCAGCTTCGCGCGACGGCGGACGCGGCTTCCAGGGCGGCGAGCGGGCTGGACACGCTCGGGGAGCACCTGCGGTCGCTGGCGCCCGGGACGGCTCCCGATCTGAAGGCGCTCGCGAGCCTTGTGCGACGGGCGGCCGACCGGCTGCACGCGGCTTTGGGCGTCGCGGCTGAGGATGCGGGCTCGGTGGACGAGCCCGGTTCGGCTTCGGGCGGGGGGGGTGGAAGTGCCGGGGGCGGGGGTGGGGGCGACGGGGCGATTCGCTCGGCGCAGGATGTTGTTCGCGCGATCGACCGGATTGTGGCATACTACGAGAAGCACGAGCCGTCGAGCCCGGTCCCGCTGCTGCTGGGTCGGGCGAAGCGGCTGGTGTCTCGCCCGTTCCTGGAGATTCTGGAAGACATCAACCCGGACGCGATGGAACGCGTGTACCTGATCGGCGGTCTGAAGCCGCCGGAGGAATAGACCGACCGGGAGTGTGCGCGGGGGGCGATCGCCCTTCGCGGATGAATGCCGGGCGTTCGCCCGAGGTGACCGCGAGAGCGAAGGACAAGCATGGCGAAGCAAAGCAGTCAGAAATTCGTGGCCCGGAACCGGGCGCCGCGCGTGCAGATCGAGTACGACGTCGAGCTGTACGGCGCGGAGAAGAAGGTCAACCTCCCGTTCGTGATGGGGGTGATGTCGGACCTCTCGGGCAACCCTGCCGAGGCGCTGGCGCCGGTCGCGGACCGGAAGTTCATGGAGATCGACGTCGACAACTTCGACGATCGTCTCAAGAGCATGAAGCCGCGGGTCGCGTTCCAGGTGCCCAACACGCTCACGGGCGAGGGAAACCTGTCGCTGGACATCACGTTCGAGAGCATGGACGACTTTTCCCCGGCCGCGGTCGCGCGGAAGGTGGACTCGCTGAACAAGCTGCTCGAAGCTCGGACGCAGCTCTCGAACCTGCTGTCGTACATGGACGGCAAGAGCGGCGCCGAGGCGCTGCTCCAGAAGGTGCTCGCGGACCCGGAACTGCTCAAGACCCTCGCTTCGGCCCCGAACCCGGGCGCGGGCGATGACGGCAAGGAGGCCTGAACCCATGGCTGAGACCAACCCCCAGGCCCAGAGCGGCGGCGCTGGCGAAACCATCGAGGCGAGCGCGTTCGAATCGTTGCTCACCAAAGAGTTCAAACCCAAGAGCGATCGCGCCAAAGACGCGATCGAAGCGGGCGTGCGCACGCTGGCTGCCCAGGCGCTCGCCGACACGGCGCTCGTCTCTGACGACGCCGTGCGCACGATCGAGGGCATCATCGCCGAGATCGACCGCAAGCTGAGCGAGCAGCTCAACCTCATCATGCACCACGAGGACTTCCAGCGCCTCGAAGGCTCCTGGCGCGGGCTGCACCACCTGGTGAACAACACCGAGACCGACGAGTTCCTCAAGATCCGGGTGATGAACATCTCCAAGAAGGATCTCGGCAAGACCCTGAAGAAGTACAAGGGCACCGCGTGGGACCAGAGCCCGCTGTTCAAGCGTCTGTACGAGGACGAGTACGGCACGCCGGGCGGGGAGCCCTACGGCACGCTGGTGGGCGACTACGAGTTCGACCACAGCCCGCCGGATGTGGAGCTTCTGGGGAGCATCGCGCAGATCGCGGCTGCGGCGCACGCGCCGTTCATCGCCGCCTCGGCGCCGACGCTGCTCAACATGGAATCCTGGCAGGAACTGAGCAACCCGCGCGACCTGACCAAGATCTTCCAGACCGCCGAGTACGCGCCGTGGCGGAGCCTGCGCCAGAGCGAGGACGCGAAGTACGTCGGGCTGACGATGCCGCGGTTCCTCTCGCGCCTGCCCTACGGGGCGAAGACCAACCCGGTCGAGGAGTTCGCGTTCGAGGAGCAGACCGAGGGCGGCGATCACAGCCGGTACACGTGGTCGAACGCGGCGTACGCGATGGCGGTGAACATCAACCGCTCGTTCAAGAACTACGGGTGGTGCAGCCGCATCCGCGGGGCGGAGTCCGGCGGCATGGTCGAGGGGCTGCCGTGCCACACGTTCCCGTCCGACGACGGCGGCGTGGACATGAAGTGCCCGACCGAGATCGCGATCACCGACCGCCGCGAGGCGGAACTGTCCAAGGCGGGTATGTTGCCGCTGAGCCACTGGAAGAACACGGATTACGCCGTGTTCGTGGGCGGTCAGAGCCTGCACCAGCCGGCGCAGTACGACGACCCGGACGCGACGGCGAACGCCGAGCTTGGCGCGCGCCTGCCGTACTTGTACGCGACGTGCCGGTTCGCGCACTACCTCAAGTGCATCGTGCGTGACAAGGTCGGCTCGTTCAAGGAGCGGGACGACATGCAGCGCTGGCTGCAGAACTGGATCATGAACTACGTGGAGTCCAACCCCGCGCTGGCTTCGGAGGAGCAGAAGGCGCGCAAGCCACTGGCGGCGGCGGAGGTCGTCGTGGAAGAGATCCCGGGCAACCCGGGGTACTACAGCTCGAAGTTCTTCCTCCGTCCGCACTACCAGCTTGAGGGTCTGACGGTGTCGCTGCGACTGGTGTCGAAGCTGCCGTCGGCTAAGGGTGGCTGAGTTCGTTGTGACCATGTGCCCCGCCCCGTGAAGCAAGGCGGGCGGGGTATTTGAGGGTGATTCTGGGGAGCGCTCCGCGTGGGCGTGCTCCAAGCTTCCAGCCGAGAGACCGCATCGCAAGGAGATTCCCGTGCAAGCGTACCTGCAGGTGAAAGACGTCAAAGGGCCAGTGACCGAGAAAGAGCACAAGGAGTGGATCTACATCCACAGCTTCAGCTTCGGAGTGAGCAACCCGAACTCGGGCGATCCGAGCCGCGAGGGCAAGCTGGTCGCGGGCGGGGCGCACTACTCCGATATCAGCCTGATGAAGTACACGGACGTGACGACGCCGCTGCTGGCGAGCCTGTGCTCGCAGGGCAAGCACGTGCCGGAGATCAAGATCGAGGTGTGCGAGGACGCGTCGAAGGTGAACCCGGTGCTGTCGATCACGCTGACGGACTGCCTGATCAGTTCGGTGCAGGCGAGCGCGGGCGGGGAGAAGCCGATGGACTCGGTTTCGATCGCGTTCGCGAAGATCAAGGTGCACACGATGGCGCTGGATGAGAAGGGCGGCAAGAAGGCCGAGGCCGACTACACGTGGGATCTGCTCACGAAGAAGCTCGCCTGACGCCCCCGGCTCAATGCAAGCACTTTGCGCGTTCGTCCCGGGGTGCCGGGGCGAACGCCTTCTCTCTGGCACAGCGTGTGCGATCACACGCGGCAAAGCTTGGAGCGTGCGATGTCCGCCGAAGCGCTGATCCGTGCCGGGCAAGTCGAGGCGGCGTTGGCGGCTCTGCTCGACGAGGTCCGTGCCGCGCCGGCGGACGCGGGCAAGCGGGTCTTTCTCTTTCAGCTTCAATCGGTGCTCGGGAACTGGTCCAAGGCGCTCGCGCAGCTCGGCGTGGCGGCGGAGCTTGAGGCTTCGAAGGTTCTGCTGGCGCAGATCTATCGCCCGGCTCTGGAGGCGGAGGCGTTCCGGGCGGAAGTCTTCGCCGGGCGTCGGTCGCCGATGGTGCTGGGCGAGCCGCCGGCTTGGATGGGGATGCTGATCCAGGCGTTGGCGCACGACGCCGCGGGTGCCTCAGCGGCTGCCGCGGCGCTGCGCGACGGCGCGTTCGAGCAGGCCGAGCCCTCGGGCGGCTCGATCGCCACAGCCTCGCCCGACGGCGAGCCCGCGTCGCATCGTTTTGAATGGCTCGCTGACGCGGACCCGCGCCTCGGCCCGGTCTTCGAGCTGATGCTCCAGGGCAAGTACTACTGGGCGCCGATGGAGCGTGTGCGGTCGATCCGATTCGAAGCGCCGGAGGCTTTGCGGGACATGATCTGGGCGCAGGCGGTGGTCACCTGGCGCAACGGCGGGGCGGCTTCGGCGCTCGTGCCCGTGCGCTACGCGGGGACCGAGTCGAGCGATAACGATCGCTTGCGTCTGGCTCGCGCAACTGAGTGGGAAGAGGCTGATGGCGCCGTCCGTGGGCTCGGGCAGCGCGAGCTGGCGACCGACGCGGGCGAGTTCGCGCTCTTGGGCGTGCGCGCGATCGAGTTCGATCCGTCGGAGGACGACTCGGCGGGCGGCGAGGGAGCCTCCGGTGGCTGAACGCGGGACCGAGCTCGACATCCAGCCCGCGCTGCTCGACCGGCTGATCGACGACACGCCGGGCTCGGGGACGGATCGGCGCGAGCGGCGCGTGCTGTCGGCTTCGCAGTACCGGGCCGCGGTGCTGCGGGATCTGGAGTGGCTGCTGAACACTGCGGCCCCGCCGGAGTCGGAGATCGATCCGTCGTTCAAGCACGCGGCGGCTTCGGTCGTGAACTTCGGGATGCCGGATTTTTCAGGGTTGTCGGCGAGTTCGGTTCGCCCGCGGGATCTGGAACGCGCGATCGCTCGGGCGATCGAGCGGTTCGAGCCGCGCGTGCTGGCGTCTTCTCTGAGCGTGCGCGCGGTGATCGAGGGGGACGACACGGAGCAGAACCGGATCCATTTTGAGATCCAGGGCGAGCTGTGGGCGAACCCCGCGCCGGAGCCGCTGCGCCTGCGCACGAGCGTGGACCTGGAGAGCGGGCGGATCGAAGTGACCGAGGGCGGTGGTGGGACTGGTGGGGGTAGCGGGCGTGGATAAGCGTCTGCTGACCTATTACGAGCGGGAGCTGCGCCACCTGCGCGAGAACGGGGCCGCGTTCGCGCGGGAGTATCCGAAGGTCGCGTCGCGTCTGGGGATCGCGGGGACGGAGGTTGCGGATCCGTACGTGGAGCGCCTGCTCGAGGGCTTCGCGTTCCTGACGGCCCGCGTGCAGCTCAAGCTCGACGCGGAGTACCCGCGGTTCAGCCAGGGGATGCTGGAAGCGGTCTGCCCGCATCACCTGGCGCCGACGCCGTCGATGTGCGTGGTGCAGTTTCATACCGATCCGGGCGACACATCGCTCGCTTCGGGGTTGACGGTGGCGCGGGGTTCGTCGCTGCGCGGGCAGCTCGCGCCCGGCGAGCAAACGGCTTGCGAGTTCCGCACCGCGCAGGACGTCACGCTCTGGTCGATTCGCGTCGAGAAGGCGAGCTATCACACGCGCGACGTCGCGGCACTCGGGCTGCCCGAGGGCGAGCAGGCGCCGGCCGCGATCCGGCTTGTGCTCCGCACCTCGGGCGATGTGCCGTTCCGCGAAGTGGGGATCGATCGGCTGCTGGTCTACCTTGCCGGCGGGGATCAGACGCCGTTCCGGATCTACGAGCAGCTTTTCGCGGACGCTCGGCGTGTGCTGATCCGCGGCGTCGGGAGCAAGGGGGACTGGAGCCAGGCTCCGGGCGTGTCAGCTCTGCGTCCGGTGGGGCTGGAGCCGGAGGATTCGGTGCTGCCCGCGTCGGCGCGCTCGTTCCACGGGCACAGGCTCGTGCAGGAGTATTTCGCGTTCCCACGCCGGTTCCTGTTCGCGGAGATCGCGATCGATGAGCGTGCGCGGGACACCGACGCGTCGCAGCTCGAGCTCGTCATCACGCTGAACCGGGCGGATCTGGAACTGGAATCCGCGGTGGACGCGTCGTGCTTTGCGTTGCACTGCGCGCCGGCGGTCAACGCGTTCCCGAAGCGGCTCGACCGCGTGCAGGTGAGCGACCGGGAGACGGAGCACCACGCGGTGCCGGACAAGACGCGCCCGCTGGATTTTGAGGTCCACACGGTGACGGGCGTGGAGGGGTTCGGCGCGAGCTCGGAGGACCGGACGGTCTTCCGAACGCTCTACGGCGCGACGGACCGAGACCCTTCGAGCCGGGCGTACTTCACGGTGCACCGCGAGCCGCGTGTGCTGAGCGCGAAGGAGCGTCAGCGCGGGCGGCGGAGCCCGTACACGGGCAGCGAAGTCTTCATCGCGCTGGTGGATCAGGACGAGGCGCCGTACGGGGCGGATCTCAAGCAGATCGGCGTCGAGGCGCTGTGCACGAACCGCGATCTGCCGCTGCGGATGCCGATCGGGAGCGGGCGGACGGACTTTACGACCGAGGCGGCGGCGAACGTGACGAGCGTGCGGGTGGTCGCGGGCCCGACGCCGCCGCGACCGACGCGAGCCGAGGGGAACACGGCGTGGCGGTTGATCAGCCACCTCTCGCTGAACTATCTCTCGTTGATCGATGCCGACGACGCGGCGGGTGCGGACGCGCTGCGCGGGATGCTGGCGCTCTACGGCGAGACGAGCGACGCGGCGACGGCTCGGCAGATCGAGGGGGTTCGGTCGGTGCGTTGCGAAGCGGTGGTGCGCCGCGTGCACGCGCCGGGGCCGATCACGTTCGCGCGTGGGCTGGGCATCCGCCTGCTGCTGGACGAGGCGTACTTCGAAGGGACGGGCGTGTTCGTGCTCGCCTCTGTGCTCGATCGCTTCTTCGCGGGGTACGCGGGCGTGAACAGCTTCACGGAGACGATGGTGGGGACGGACGCGCGTCCGGAGATCAAGCGTTGGCCCGCGCGGGCGGGGGAGAAACGCCTGCTGTGAGCCAGACGCCGAGCCAACCCGCGGCGGCCTCGCCGGGCGTGACGCTCTCGCCCTCGGACGCGGCTTTGCTCGATCGCCTCGGGCGCGAGCCGTGGTCGGCGGATTTTTTCCAGTTGCTCCGCCGGGCCGAGTGCGCGCACCCGGACCTGCCGCGGATCGGGCGTTCGACGCGTCCGCAGCACGACGCGGTGCGCCTGGGTCAGGACGCAAGCCTGGGTTTTGCGCCGTCGGCCGTCTCGGCGGTTCGGGGCGGGGCGGACGGGAAGCTCGAGATCCGCGTGCTGCACTTCGGTTTGCTCGGGCCGAACGCCCCGATGCCGATGCACCTGACCGAGCACGTCCGCAACCGCGCGCTGCACCACGGCGACCACGCGACGCGAGCGTTCCTGGACCTATTTAATCATCGGGCGCTGTCGCTCTTCTACGCGGCATGGTCGGAATCCCGCCCTGCGGTCTGGCACGATCGGGCGGGGGACGACCGGTTCGCGCAGCGCATCGCGGCCTTGATCGGGCTCGCGACGCCGGGGCTGAGCGAGCGCGACGGCGTGCCGGACGTCGCGAAGCTGCACCACGCCGGCTCGCTGGGTCGCCCGATCCCGAGCGCCGAGGCGATCGAGCAGGTGCTGGGGGCGTTCTTCGAGGTGCCGTGCGAGGTGCGCCCGTTCGCCGGGGCGTGGCTGGATCTGCCGGAGGACAGCCGCCTGCGCCTCGGGCGGGGCGGCGAGGGGTGCCAGCTGGGCGTGGGGGCGGTGATCGGGGGGCGGGTATGGGATCGGCAGCACATGTTCGCGGTGCGCCTGGGGCCGATGGGGATCGACCAGTTTCGGCGCCTGCTCCCGGGCGCGCCCGGGTACGCTCATCTTCGTGCGTGGGTCCTGAACCTGGTCGGGGCGGAGTTGGCGTGCGTCGCCCGCCTGGTTCTGAAGAAGGAAGAGGCGCCGCGGACGGTGCTGGGTCGGGAGGGCTCGCTCGGGCGGAGCACGTGGCTGACCACGGGCCCGCTGGAGCGCGACCCGGAGGACGTGACGATCCGCGTCGCGTGAAGGATGTAAACGGGGGACCGAGACGATGGCAGAGATCAGCCGGGCCGTACTCTTCGGCAAGCTCAACCCGACCTGCTACAAAGCGATGGAGGGCGCGACCGTCTTCTGCAAGCTGCGGGGCAACCCGTACGTGGAGATCGTCCACTGGCTGCACCAGATGATGCAGCTGCAGGATTCGGACATCCACCGCATCGTCGGACACTTCAAACTCGACGCGGGGCGGCTCGCGACCGACGTGACGGGCGCGCTGGACCGTCTGCCACGCGGGGCGAGCTCCATCAGCGATCTGTCGGCTCATCTGGAAGACGCTGTGGAGCGCGCGTGGGTCTACGGCTCGCTCCTCTTGGGCGACTCGGCCGTGCGGTCCGGGCACGTCCTCCTCGGCATGGTCAAGACGCGCGAGCTGCGCGGGCACCTGCTCGGGATTTCGGGCGCGTTCGAGAAGATCAAGGGCGATGATCTCGCCGAGAGCTTCGCGCAGATTGTCACAGGCTCGCCCGAAGACGGCGGGCGGGCGGCCGACGGGTCGAGCCTCGGTTCCGCGGGCTCGCCCGGGGAGTCCTCCGGCGCGATGGCCCCGGCTCAGATGGGCAAGGGCGAGGCGCTCGCGAAGTACGCGGTGGACCTGACCGAGCGTGCCGCCAAGGGCGAGATCGATCCCATCGTCGGGCGTGACGAAGAGATCCGCCAGATCGTGGACATCCTGATGCGCCGTCGTCAGAACAACCCGATCCTGACGGGCGAAGCGGGCGTGGGCAAGACGGCCGCCGTTGAAGGCTTTGCGCTGCGGATCGCTCGCGGGGACGTACCGCCGCCGATGAAGGACGTGCGTTTGCTGTCGCTGGACATCGGCCTGTTGCAGGCCGGCGCGAGCATGAAGGGCGAGTTCGAGAACCGCCTGCGCCAGGTGATCGACGAGGTGCAGCAGTCGCCCAAGCCGATCGTCCTGTTCATCGACGAGGCGCACACGCTGATCGGCGCGGGCGGAGCCGCGGGCACGGGGGACGCGGCGAACCTGCTCAAGCCCGCGCTCGCGCGCGGCAAGATGCGCACGATCGCCGCGACGACCTGGGCCGAGTACAAGAAGCACATCGAGAAGGACCCGGCGCTGACGCGCCGCTTCCAGGTCGTGAGTATCGAGGAGCCGAGCGAGGAACGCGCCCTGCTCATGCTCCGCGGCATGGCGGGCACGCTGGAGAAACATCACCGGGTGCAGGTGCTGGACGAGGCGCTCGAGGCGGCCGCACGTTTGAGCAATCGGTACGTGCATGGTCGGCAATTGCCGGACAAGGCGGTCAGCCTGCTCGACACAGCCTGCGCGCGCGTCGCGGTCGGTCAGCACGCGGTGCCGGCTCAGGTGGAGGACTGCCGGAACCGGATCCGGGCGTTGGAGACCGAACTCTCGATCATGGCGAGAGAGTCCGCCGTCGGCGTGCCGCACGAGAAGCGCCGCCCGCAGGTCGACGCATGGATCGCGAGCGAACGCGAGCGCCTCGCTGAGCTCGAGGCGGCTTGGGAAAAAGAACGCGGGCTGGTGCAGCGGATCCTGGATCTCCGCGCCGAGCTGCGCGGGCCGGAGGGGACGGACCCGGTCGAGCCAACGGGCTCGCCCACCGAAGCGGGCGCGGAAGCGATCGCGCCCGACGCGAGCGGCTCCGAAGCCGCGACCGCGACGCCCACGCTCAGCGACGCCGACCGCAACGCCAAGCTCGACGAACTGCACAAGCTCCAGGCGGAACTGGCGGAGCTCCAGGGCGACAGCCCGCTCGTGCTGCCGTGCGTGGACGCGCAGGCCGTCGCGTCGATCGTCGCGGACTGGACGGGCATCCCCGTTGGGCGCATGGTTAAAGACGAGGCGCAGGCGATCCTCGACCTGCCCAAACGCCTCGCGAACCGCATCATCGGTCAGCAGCACGCGCTGGACATGATCGCTCGGCGCATCCAGACGAGCCGAGCCGGGCTGGAGAACCCCAACAAGCCCGTCGGCGTCTTCATGCTCGCCGGCACGAGCGGTGTCGGCAAGACCGAGACCGCGCTCGCGCTCGCCGAGACGCTCTACGGCGACGAACGCAACATCATCACGATCAACATGAGCGAGTTCCAGGAAGCGCACAAGGTCGCGACGCTCATGGGCTCGCCCCCCGGCTACGTCGGGTACGGCGAGGGCGGCGTGCTGACCGAGGCCGTCCGGCGCAAGCCCTACTCGATCGTGCTGCTCGACGAAGTCGAGAAAGCCCACCCGGACATCCACGAGGTCTTCTTCCAGGTCTTCGACAAGGGGATCATGAAGGACTCGGAAGGACGCGAGATCAGCTTCAAGAACACGGTCATCCTGCTGACGACCAACGCGGGTTCGGACCTGCTCATGAAGCTCTGCGCCGATCCGGACCTGCTCCCCGCGCCGGACGCGCTCGCGGGCGCGCTGCGCAAGCCGCTGCTGGAGGTCTTCCCGGCTGCGCTGCTCGGGCGCATCGTGACGATCCCGTATTACCCCTTGAGCGACGAGATGATCCGCGCGATCACGCGCTTGCAGCTCGGGCGGATCGAGCGGCGCGTGCGCGAGAACCACGGCGTGCCGTTTACCTACGACGACGCGGTGCTCGACGTGATCGTCAGCCGATGCACGGAGCTGGAATCCGGCGGGCGCATGATCGACGCGATCCTGACCAACACGATGCTCCCGGCGATGAGCACGGAGTTCCTGACCCGCGCGGTCGGCGGGAAAGCAATGGAACGCGTGCACGTCGCGGTGGAGAACGGGGAGTTCACGTACGCGTTCGATTGAGCCGAGTGGGTTTGAGACGCTGAGAGGATCCCGCACGCATGGCACGCACGCAGGAGAACAGCCGCTTCGCGATCGAGACCCCGCTGGGGCCGGACGCGCTCACGCTGCGCTCGTTCCGCGGCTATGAACGCCTCAGCGAGCCCTTCGAGTACACCGCCGAGGTCGGGTGGGATTCCAAAGAAGAGCTCGACCCGCTCCAGCTTCTGGGCGAAAACGTCAGCGTGCGCTGCGAGCTCGACGGCGAGCACACGCGGTTCTTTAACGCGGTCGTCGATCAGATCGAAGAACTGCCCGGCGTCGGGCGCACGCGGACCTATCGCCTGCGCCTGGTCCCCTGGCTGAAGCTCCTGGAGCACACCGGCGACTGCCGCGTGTTCCAGGAGATGACGGTCGAGGACGTGGTCAAGGCCGTCTTCGAGGCGCGCGGCTTTGCCGATTACGCCTTCCAGCTTGAGGGGCAGTACCCCGTCATGCCCTACTGCACGCAGTACGCCGAGAGCGATCTCGCGTTCGTTGCGCGTCTGCTGGAGCGCGAGGGCATCGGCTACTACTTCCGGCACGAGAACGGCAAGCACGAACTGGTGATGTTCGACAGCGGCTCGGGCGTCGAGCCGCTCGCGGTGCACCCGGAGATCGACTACGAAGCCGGCAGCGAGGACGGGCAGCCGGACGAGGGATCGATCTACCGCTGGTCGGCCAAGCTCCGCGTGCACACGGGGACGGTCGCGATCAGCTCGTTCGATTTTGAAGGGCCGAACAAGGGCCTGGAATCGCGTTCGTCGGCTTCGCGCGCGCACGCCGCGGGCAACCTGGATCGTTTCGAGTGGGGCGAGTCGTACACGACGGCTGCCGAGGGCGATCGGTACGCCGCGATCCGCGTTGAAGAAGCCGCGTGCACGCACGAGACGGTGCAGGGCGAGACGAACGTCGCGGAAATGGCGGCGGGCTTCACGTTCACGCTGCAGGACCCGCACGAGGCGCTGCCCTCGGCCGCCGGTCGGTCGTACCTGATCACGGGGACGGAGATCCATCTGTCGCAGGACGGCTTTGTCAGTGGCGACGCCGGGCAAGCCGCGGCCGGCTTCCGCTTCAGCGCAATCCCGACCACCTTGCGCTACCGCCCGGGGCGTCGCACGCAGCGCCCACGCATCCCGGGCCCGCAGTCGGCGATCGTTGTCGGCAAATCCGGCGAAGAGATTTGGACCGACAAGCACGGGCGCGTGAAGGTGCAGTTCCACTGGGACCGCTACGGCAAGGCCGACGAGCACAGCTCGTGCTGGGTCCGCGTCGCGACGCCGAGCGCCGGGAGACAGTGGGGGAGTCTTTCCCTCCCGCGGATCGGGCAGGAGGTCATCGTCGAGTTCCTCGACGGCGACCCAGACCGCCCGATCATCACCGGGCGCGTCTACAACGGCGCCAACACCCCGCCGTACGAACTGCCGAAGAATCAGGCGATCAGCACGACGAAGACCAACAGCACCAAAGGCGGCGGCGGCTTCAACGAGATCCGCCTCGACGACACCAAGGACGCCGAGCAGATCTACGTCCACGCCCAGCACAACTTCGACACCCGCGTGCTCAACGACATCTACGAGTGGGTCGGCCACGATCGGCACCTGATCATCGTCAACGATCAGCTTGAAAAAATCGACAACGATCGGCATGAAACCGTCACCCGCGACCACGTCGAATCGATCGGGCGCGATCGGCACCTGACCGTCAAGGGGCAGGAAGCGAAAGAAGTCGCTGAGAACCTCTCGCTGACGGTCAAGGGCGACGTGATCGAGGTCTTTAAGGGCGCGCAGTCAACGGACGTGGCGGATGACTGCTTCATCAAGGCCGACAACCTGATCCTCGAGGGCAAGAGCAGCATCACGCTGAAAGTCGGCGGCAGCACGATCGCGATCGATGCTTCGGGGATCGAGATCAAGACCAGTGGCTCGGTCAAGATCGACGCGGGCTCGACGATGGACCTGGTTTCGAAAGCGCCGATGAACCTGAAGTCCAACGCGACAGCCGAGCTGAACAGCAGCATGACCACGGTCAAGGGCAGCGGGATGGTCGTCGTCAACGGCGGCTTGGTCAAGATCAACTGAGCCGGGCGGAAGGGGGGTCGCGTGCCGTCGCCGAAGAGCGGAAAAGCCGGAAAAGTCGTGAGCCCGCAGGCGCCGAAAGCGCCGGAGGAGGCCGACGTCGCCGATCCTGGTCAGGTCGAGGAGATCAAGGCCGAGCAGCGCCAGACCGAGTCCGGCAAGTACGGCTCGCAGAAGGTCACGCCCTTCAAACGCGACGAAGAGCAGCCGAAAACGGGCTGGATCGAGATCGAGCTGATCGACATGGACGACAACCCGGTGCCCGGGGCGGCGTACGAGGTCAAGCTCCCCGACGGTACCGTCGCGAGCGGCTCGCTCGACAGCAACGGCTTCGCCCGCGTCGAAGGCTTCGAAGCCGGGCAGTGCGAAGTCTCGTTCCCGAACCTTGATCAGGACGCCTGGGAGCCCGCGTAAGGAACCCGACCCGATGCGCAAGTGGATCGTGACCAAAGACGACGACATGTCCTCGATCGCCGACGCGACCGGGTTCTTCTGGTCCACGCTCTGGGATCACCCGGACAACAGCGCGCTCAAGGACAAGCGCAAGAACCCCAACGTGCTCGCGCCGGGCGACGAGGTGGTCATCCCTGAGCTGCGCAAGAAGACCGAATCCGCGGCAGCCGAGCAGAAGCATCGCTTCCGGCGCCTCGGCGTGCCCGCGATTATCTCGATCAAGCTCATGGACGGCGGCGAGCCGCGGGCGAATCTGGATTACGTCTTCGAAGTCGAAGGCGAAACGATCACGGGCAAGACCAACAGCGACGGCGAGGTCGAAATCAAGATCCCCCCCGGCGCCAAGGAGGGCAAGCTCACGCTCGGCGGGCAGGAAACCCACATCGTCTCCATCGGCGGGCTGGATCCTGTCGAAGAGGTCCGCGGCGTGCAGCAACGTCTCGCCAACCTCGGCTACGACGCCTACCCCTTCACCGGCACGCTCGATAAGCAGACCAAGCGGGCGATCATGAACTTCCAGAACGATCACAAGCTGACCGTCAGCGGGCAACCCGACGACGCGACGCGGGCCAAGCTGCTCGAGCTCATGCAGTAACGGAGAAGCGACGCGATGGGCATCTCCGAAGCACTCGGTCTCAGCAAGCCGCCGCCCCCGCCGGGCGCGCCGGCGGAGTACAAGCCGGGCGATCCGCTTGTCAAAGTCGGCGAGGTCGCGCCGCTGAACGCGGGCAAAACCGTCGGCGACACCAAGCCCAACGCGGTGGAGCCGCCGCCGCCGATCGAGTTCATCCACTTCGGGCGCGTGCACGCGTCGCGCGCCAACGTCTTCCCGCACCCGAAGTACGAGCCGCCCGAGAAGCCCGCGCCCAAGCCCGCGGGCAAGACCGAGAGCGACGGGAAATCGACCGGCCCCAAAGGCTCTTCGCCTGCGCCTTCCTCCGGCGGCGGGAGGGGCGGCAAGGGTGGTTCCTCCGATGATGAGCTTCACAGCAACCCGCTCTTCCGCAAGCAGGCCGAGAAGCACGACGCGGAGTGGCTGAAGGACGTCGACCCGACACCCGGCACCGACAACACGCCCGTCAAGCCCGCCCCCGCGCCCGACGAGAGCGCCAAGACCGAATCCAAGCCCGCCGCTGCGCCCGATGGGGATGATGACGCGGGTGACGCCGAATCCGACGGCCCCGCCGGGCAAGCCGTTCTTATGCGTGATGCGCTGATCCGCGAATCCCTGCTCCTCCGCGGGTTTATCGGCTCGACCGTCGCGGTCTACAAGGAATGGAAAGCCGGGCAGACGGTCCCCAACCCGTTCGCGCCCGATGCGACGGCGCTCGACAGCGTGAAAGACGACGTCGGCAAAGCTGCTAAAGCGATCAACACCGAGGACGCGGGCTACGCCGAGCTGCACGAAGCCGGGCTCGAGCTCCACCGCGCCCGCGCGACCCACGCGGCTTATGCCGACGACGAATTGGACGGCTACTACGGCAAGCCCATCCCCGGGCTCGATGCGCTCATGCCCAACGTCCCCGGGCTCGGCCCGCTCTTCAAGCCCATGTTCTTCATGACGCTCAACACCTACGGCGTGTACTACCGCGTCTATCTCGCGATCCGGCGCGCGTACGAGCCGATGATCGAGGAAGTCTGCCGACGGCGCACCGTCGCCGCGGTGCTGGAGCATGAGCCGGAACCGTTCAACGTGTGGGCTAACGAAGGCGGGAGCTCAGCGATCGACGCGATCTTCGACCGCATCGCCGGCAAGCCGCCCGAGCCGCCGCCGGCGAAGAACGGCAACGCCAAGCAGGACGACGCGAAGAAAGATGACGACGAGGACGAAGCGATCGGCGATGACGCGCTCGATGTCGAACCCGCGTCGACGCTGATCCCCGAAGCGATGGCCGTCGCCTGCAAGACTGACAAGCTCGGCGATCCGATCGGGATCTGGGTCCACAAGTGGGTGCAGTGGGACGCGGACTCGCTGAAGAAGGTCTACAAGAAGCTCCCCGAATCGCTCAAGAGCGCGGATGCCGCGATCGACGAGGCGTTCGTCTCTGGCGCGATGGGCGCGTCGGTCGCGTCGAAGGTCGCCAAAGCGCTCAACTGCACGTTTGATCTGATCGTGACGTCACTCCGCGCCGCCAGCGCGTTCAAGGACACGGGCAAGGCGTTCGTCGCGACGCAGAAAGCCGGGCTGGACCACGAGGAACTGCCCGAAGTCCGGGCTGCGAAGTCCCGAGCCGAGCACGCCGAAGAACGCGGCAAGCTGGAGGAGCAAGCCAAACAGCCCGACAAAGCCGCCGACGCGGGCAAGAAGCTCAAGGACCTGGACGAAGCCGAGAAACTGAAAGTCGAGAGCGAGAAGGGCGAGATGCTCGCAGCCGTCGCTCGCGGCGACATCACCCAGGACGAGTACGACACCTGGCTCAAAGCCCGCACCGAAGAGCCCGAGCCCGACGGGTGGGACAAGATGGAGGACCACCTCAAGACGCTGGAGAAGTACCGGAACGATCTCCAGTCGGCCGTGGACAAGCTCAACGAGCTCACGGTCAAGGCGATCGCCGACGATCTCGAAGCCGCCCGCGCCGAGGCTGTCGAGGCGCAGGCGCTCACGATGGAGGTCTACCTCGCCCGCCTCCCGCGACTGCTGGCGCTGCTGACGCTCAACACGACGATGATCGCGTGGAAACTCGCCCTCGGCGGGGTCTTCGACGTCATCCTGCGCGACGTTGACAACGAGATCACCCAGGAGATCAAGAGCTTCCGCGAGGGGGACAACTTCGCGAAAAAGGCGATCAAGAACAAAGTCGGCGAGGAGAACGCCGACAAGGCGAAAGATGGCGCGACCAAGACGTTTGAAGGCGTGAAGAACCTCTACAAAGCCGCTCGGAAGGATGAAGACAAGCCCAAGCCGGAGGTCTTCCCCCCGGGTGAGCGCGTGAAGGCGTGCGCCGGCAAGAAGATCACCAAGAAGGACCGCAAGGAAGCCGCCGACCAGATCCGCAAGACCGATTCACCCAAGGGCAAGGTCGACAAACCGCCCAAGATCTTCCTGAAAGTCGAGTAACCCAATCCGCCGTGGCACGGGCGTCCCGCCCGTGCCAGAAACGACTGCAAAAACCACCCGCACCGGAGCCTCCCATGCCCCCAGCCGCCCGCCTGACCGACATGCACGTGTGCCCGATGCAGACCCCGGGCACGCCCCCGATCCCGCACGTCGGCGGCCCCATCGTCGGCCCGGGCGCGCCCACCGTCTTCATCGCCAACATGCCCGCAGCCGTCGTCGGCGATAGCTGCGTCTGCGTCGGCCCGCCGGACACGATCATCAAAGGCTCCGCCACCGTCCTCATCGGCGGCAAACCAGCCGCCCGCATGGGCGACTCCACCGCCCACGGCGGCTCCATCGTCCTCGGAGCCCCAAACGTCCTCATCGGCGGCTGAACCCCTCTCTCCCCCCGGTGGCACAGCTCGCCAAGCAGTGTCCGGCTCCCATCCCCGTGGCACGGGCGTCCCGCCCGTGCGAACAACACCAGCACCCAACCAACCCACCAGACCCGATAGAAACCCCCGCTGGAACCCCCTGGGAAAGATTCAATTTTACAGAACATGTATTATCGGACGTTCCATTGACTTCTTCACGGTGACGATGCCCACCCACGTTGCCGCGGGTCTCCTCGCCGACATGCCCCCGGAGCTCGTGGAGGACGGGAAGCCCTCTCAGGGCTTCGCTCGCTCTCAGCGGGTGCCGCTCCTCGGTGGTTACGCCTGGCGTCGCTACGAGCCTCACCAGCCGTCCAAGCGGTTCGGGATGGACTACGAGTCTTGGGAGGCGTCCGGCTTCCCTGCGAGCGATCTGGCGGCCCGTGTGCGTGCTTCAGAGGTCCAGTGCACCCGGCTGGATCTCGCGTGGGACCACCACGTCCCCGATTCCGTCTCTGCCGGCAGCGTCGTTGAACCCCTCGCCGATGCGCAGATGCTCGCTCCTGGCGGGGCCGAGATTGGCACCTACGGCCGTGGCGATCGTTCCACCTGGACTTGGTACGTGGGCGCCCGTGCTGCCTCTCGGATGCTCCGCGTCTATCGCAAGGATCAGCAAGATCCATCGTCGACGATCGCTCTCGTCTACAAGCACGTCTTACGTGTGGAGCTTCAGCTCCGCAAACCCGACGCTCATCCGATCTATCAAGCGATCCAGCGTGACCCCGCGAGCGGCTGGGGTGCTGCTTCCGCTCACGTCTACGAGATGACGCAACGCGTCGTCGATTCGATCTCGGATATCCCCGAGGTCGAAGCTCCTGCCGAGGTCGAAGCTCATCAAGCGTTGTTAGAGGTCATCTACCAGCACGGGCCAGTGTTACAAGCTGCCAGAGAGGCCGGAGTCGATGTCGATTCGTTAGTTGATGCTCGTTGTGAGGATCTGAGCCGTAAGACCCGTTGGCGTGCTGCCAAGCGTCTCGGGGAGTTTGTCGCCATGGGTCCGGACGGTGCGACGCTGTACGTGCTCCAGCTGCTCCGGGCCCGTCTGCGGCGTCGGACGGCTCCCGCCAACACGTAGCTGCAAGCCCCCCCGCTCCCCTGACGGATGGCTCTGGGCCTCTTGGCCATATAATCGCCATACGGCAGGGGTGCGGGGGGGCCGGATCGAACCCCGCTCACGTCGCGGAGGAACTCGCACCCAGGAAAAAAAGACCGCTCAGCCAGGTCCGGCCGAGCGGTCAAATCGAAAGGATCACTGGCAATGCATCCTATCGGCCAGCATGGCCCCCGTCCACATAGTGGCGGCGTCGTTGACGTTTCACGCCCTCTCCCTCCCTCGGATCTCCCCGGGCCCGAGGCGGAGCCGGGCCCGGGGAACCGGTGGTTTTACCTTGGTACCCCCCCTTTGCTAACAGGGGGGGTGAAACATACGTTTACCGAACAGAAGTCCCCCCCGATGGACCCGGATCAAGGGGGAAAAATGCCTCTCCTCACGGAAGGCGTTATTATCGGACCCTAAGTCCGGCAATCGGAAACACGCCCTAGCTGCTCTCAGGGGTAGCCCTCAGCGGCAGGCCAGTATTGACAGCTCTGACTCCAACCACGCTATCCCCGCGAATAAGTACTCGCTCGCCTAGGTCTATCAGGATCCCACCCGCAGTGATCATGCCCTCTGAAGCAGGAGCACCCCACATGCCGCGTTGGCTCAAGCTGGTTCTGCTCGGCGTGCTCGCGTTCGCGATCGGCAGCGCCGCCGCGTTGGCGACGGGGAACGATGATGATGATCAGCCGCGGTCCGGCCTGGTTCGGGCGATCAGTTCCTGGGCCGGGGCTGTGGCGGGCGCTGACCGCGGGGCGGCGCCACGAGGCGTCATGCGGTCGATGGACCGTCCGGAGGGTTGGCCGATGTATTCCAAGTCCGGCTATGACATCACCCCCCTGCCCCGTGCTCGCGTGCTGGAGCTTGCCGCCAGCCTGACGCCCGAGCAGCGTCGGATCCTGCTCAACGCCGGCACCGAGCCCCCCTTCTGCGGCGATCTGCTCGACAACCCCAAGCACGGCACATATTGCTGCCGCCTCTGCTCGCTCCCGCTGTTCAACTCACGCCACAAGTTCGACAGCGGCACCGGGTGGCCCAGTTTCGATCGCTCGATCGATCCCGACCACGTCCGCTACAAGACCGACCGCGCCCACGGCATGGTGCGGACGGAAATCCTGTGCGCACGGTGCGACGGGCACCTCGGGCACGTCTTTGATGATGGGCCGACCGGCACCCGCCGCCGGTACTGCCTCAATTCCGCCAGCATGGCGTTTATCGAGGAGGATGAACCGATGCCCGAAGCCAGCCGTCCCGTGCAGACCGCGACCGCCTACTTCGCTGGCGGGTGCTTCTGGGGCGTCGAGCACTTCTTCGAGCACAACGTGCCCGGCGTGCTCGAGGCGATCAGCGGGTACCAGAACGGGCACACCGACAACCCCACCTACAAGCAGGTCTGCACCGGCACCACCGGGCACGCCGAGAGCGTCAAGGTCGTCTTCGACCCCGCGCGGGTGAGCTATCGCGATTTGCTCGAAGTCTTCTTCTGGATCCACGACCCGACCCAGCTCAACCGCCAGGGCCCGGACGTCGGCACGCAGTACCGCAGCGCCGTCTTCGCGGCCGACGAGGCACAGCTCGAAGAAGCCCGCCGTTATGTCAAACTGCTTGCCGAGAACGACCCGCGGTTCCAGAGCCGCCCGATCGTGACGCAGGTCGAGATGGCTCAGCGGTTCTGGGAGGCTGAGGACTATCACCAGGACTACAGCGCCCGCAACAACAAGGCGTGCTACATCCCGCAGTGGACCGGGGCCGAGCCCCCCGCCATCCTCACCAAAGCCGGCGCGAGATAAAGCGCACACCCGTGGCACGGGCGTCCCGCCCGTGCGCAAGAATTCAGTAGATCAACGCCAAGCCTGTTTCAGTGATTCGGCGTCGGCGCCCGGAAGTCTTCCAGGCGCACGCCCTTGAAGTACGCGATCGTACGCTCCAGCCCCTCGCGCAACGCCACCGTCGGCTCCCACCCGAGCTTGGCTTTCGCGAGCGTGATGTCCGGCTGGCGTTGCTTCGGATCGTCGGCCGGCAGCGGGCGCTGCACGATCCGCGACGAGGTGCCCGTCAGCTCGATCACCTGCTCCGCCAGCTCGCGGATCGTGAACTCGCCGGGGTTGCCGAGGTTGATCGGCCCGGGGAACGCCTCGTCCAGATCCATGTGGCGCATGATCCCGTTCACGAGATCGTCCACGTAGCAGAAGCTCCGCGTCTGGCTGCCGTCGCCGAAGATTGTGATGTCTTCCCCGTGCAGCGCCTGGCGGATGAAGTTGCTGACGACGCGCCCGTCGAACGGGTGCATCCGAGGCCCGTACGTGTTGAAGATGCGCACGACGCGGATGTCCACGCCGTTGGCGCGGTGATAATCGAAAAACAGTGTCTCGGCCGCCCGCTTGCCCTCGTCGTAGCAAGCCCGCGGCCCGATCGGGTTCACGTTCCCGCGGTAGCTCTCGGGCTGCGGGTGGACCTCGGGATCGCCGTAGACCTCGCTGGTCGAGGCCTGGAGCACGCGCGCCCGGCAGCGCTTCGCCATGCCGAGCACGTTGATCGCCCCCATCACGCTCGTCTTCATCGTCTTGATGGGGTTGTACTGGTAGTGCCCCGGGGCGGCCGGGCAGGCGAGGTTGTAGATCTGGTCCACTTCGAGCCAGAGCGGGTGGGTCACGTCGTGCCGAATCAGCTCGAAGTTCGGCTTGCTCAACAGGTGGGCGACGTTGGACTTCTGGCTCGTGAAGAAGTTGTCGAGGCAGATCACGTCCTCGCCGCGTTCGACGAGGCGCTCGCAGAGGTGCGAGCCGACAAACCCGGCCCCGCCGGTGACCAGCACGCGCTTGACGCTCACGCCGCCCCCCCGCCGCTGCCGCGAAGCGAACGCTCGACGCTGCGGGCGGTGCTGCGCATCGCGTCCCGCGGATCCACGCTCGGCTTCCACCCCAGCCCGCGCTCCGTCTCGCGCATATCCGCGCAGGTGTAATCCTGATAGAACGCGCGCACGCTCGCGGGCATCGGGAAGTACTCGGTCGGGCGGGCCTGCTCGCTAAAGCCAAGCGCCGACCGCACGGCTCCGACTAGCTCGTTGAACGTCGTCGCGCGCCCGGAGCCGAGGTTGTACACGCCCGGCTCGACGTCGAACTCGTGCCACGCCGCCCGCCCGGCCGCCGCCATCGTGCAGGAGACAACGTCCTCGACCGGCACCTGATCCCGCGCCTGCTCCCCGTGCTCAAACAATCGCGGGCTCTGACCCTCGAGCAGTTGCACCGCGAGCTGATGCACCATCGACGCCATCTTGCCCTTGCGTCTCTCGCCGGGGCCGAAGACGTTGAAATACCGAAGCCCCACGACGTGCGGCGTGTCCCCCCCGCTGCGCGCCGCTTCGCGGAGCAGTCGCCGGTGCTCGACTTCCATCAGCCACTTGCTGAACCCGTAGACGTTGTTCGGGCGACCCGCCGCCTCGACGGGGAACGCCTCGCGCTGCGTCGCCTGCGGCGGGGTGCCGTAGGTCGCCGCGCTCGACGCGTACACCAGCGGCACGCGCGCCCGGGCGCACGATTCCAGAATCGGGCCGAACGTCTCGCTGTTCACCTCGATCATCTCACGCTCGTTCGCGACCGTCGTATCCGTGATCGCGCCGAGGTGAAACACCGCCCGCGGCTCGCGCGCTTCCAGCACGCTCTCCCAGTCCACCTCCGCGACCGAAGCCGCGACCACCTCGCCCGAGAACACGCCGCCGCTCTCACCGCGTGCATCGCGTGCGAACGCCTCGACCAGGTTCTCGAACGAGCCGGAACGGAAATCGTCCACAACCACAAGCTCGCACTTGTGCCCGTTCGCACGGGCTCGGTTGGCGAGCGCACGGCAGAGGTTGGCCCCGATGAAGCCTGCGCCGCCGGTCACGATGAAGCACGCACGATCGCTCATGTCAGTTGGCGATCCTAGCGCGATCGCGCCCGCTCAACGCCGGCTCCCGCCGTCGCCGCGCGGGAACTCGGGCGAGGGGATGCGCAGCGTCTGTCCGACACGGATCCGGTCGGGCGAGCTCAGGTGGTCGCGGTTTGCTTCAAGAATCCGATCGGCCGCCCGCGCGGTCCCGTAGAACTTGACCGCGATCCGCCCCAGCGTGTCGTTCCGCTGCACGACGTACTCAACGACGCCGGGCGGGAGCGTTCCCGACGCGGGATCCCGGGGAGGCGTTGCGGGCGGGCTCTGCCCCTCCACCACGCCCTGGATGTTGCCCGGGTCCAGCGGGATCCGGACCACCTGCCCGGGCGCGAGCCGGCGCGGATCGCGGAGCGGGTTGGCCCGCGCGATCGCCGACTCCAGCGAAGCCGAGCCCAGTTCCTTCCGAGCGATCTAGCGGAACGTATCCCCGGGCTGCACGACATACTCCCGGAACGCCGGCGGCACGATCCGCACCGTCTCCGGCGTCTCCGGGATCGTCTCGACCGGGCCGGCAGGCCGCCCCTCGCCCGTGGGCGGCGCAGTCATCGTCACCGGCGGGCGAGCCTCGGCGAACGACACCCGCACCCGCTCCTCCGGCGGCTGCCACAGCCAGTACACGGCGATCCAGAGCCCGACCAAAAGGGCGAACGCCCCGATCAGACGCCCCGAACGATCCGCCATCGCCCGAACCTCCCGACGCACGAAACCCCAGCCGTCCGTCCCCATTGTCGGCCGTCGAGGGCCCCGTTCGCCACCCCCGGCCGTGAGAACCGACGATCAGAATATGACCTGATCGAGGGGCCTGCCCGACGCGAGGCCGGGACTCGCGCCGATCACGTCGCCGCAGGGCCCGCGGGCACGATCCCGTCCGCCTCCGGCTCGCCGTCCATCCGGTGCGAACGGTCGGCCTTGGCGACCCACACCAGCGGCGCCGCGACCGCGATCGACGAGTACGTCCCCACGATGATCCCCAGCATCAACGCGTAGCTGAACGCACGCACGCCCTCCCCGCCGAAGATGAACAGGATCGTCGTCGCGATGAGCGTCGTTCCGCTGGTGATCGCCGTGCGGCTGATCGTCTGGTTGATGCTCAGGTTCACAACCTTGCGGCTTGCATACGGCAGCTTCCCGCGGTTCTCGCGGATGCGGTCCATGATGATGATCGTGTCGTTCAGCGAATACCCGATGATCGTCAGGATCGCCGCCACCAGGCTCAGGTCGATCTTGAACGGCAGGACGCCGATCGATTGCGCGATCGAAGCCGTCGCCGGGAAGTCGTAGATGATCTCCGCCAGCGCGATCAGCCCGATCACGATCAGCACGTCGTGCACGAGGCAGACGATCGCTGCAAGCGAATACCGCACCGAGCCGAACCGCACCCAGATGTAGATCAGGATCAGCAGGAAGCTCAGCAGCACCGCGACGATCGCCTGCGCCTGGAACGTCGCCGCGATCGCCGGGCTGAACGATTGCACGCTCGCCGGCGTCGTCGTCCGCGACATCGCCTGGCGCACCAGCTCCCACTCCGTCCCCGCGACCTCGGCCCAGAACCGGTCCGGCGCCTGCAGCGCGCTCACCGCCGAGTCCAGCGACAGCACCGCCGCCGCCTCCACCCGCTGATCCGTCCCGCGCAGCACCACGATCTCCCGCGACCGCCCGGCCAACTCGCGGAAGTCCTGCTGCTCGCTCATCACGTTGAGGCGCTGCTCCAGGCTCTCCCGAGTCACCGCCGGGTCCAGCCCATCCAGCACGATCGCCACGCCGCCCACCCAGTTCGGGATCGGGTTCCGAACCCCCGGCTGGTCGATCTCCTCGCCCAGCACGGTCCCCAGCAGCGGGAACACCGGGCCTTGGCGCGCGTTCTCGGTGTCCTGCTCCGCGAAACGCACCGGCGGCAGCGACGCGATCTCCTCTTGGAACGCGCGCGTGATCTCGGCCAGCACCATCGTGTCGGCCGTCGACAACGTCTTGATCTGGAACCGGTCGCTGGTCACGCCGTCCGATTGCGGGTTGATCGGCAGCACCGAAGCCGTCCGAAGCGGGCGGAGCGGGTCGTCCTCGGCACGATCCGCCGCGATCCCCGTCACACGGTCCAGCACCTGCTGGCGCGTGAGCAGCGTCGTCGCCCCCGTCTCCGGGTTGCGGAAGTCCAGCGTGACCTGCGTCCCGCCGACGAACTCGTTGTCCAGCATCTCCTTGCCTTGCCAGAACACCATCCCGAGCCCGATCGACACCATCACGAAGCTGATCACGATGTACGAATACCGACCCTTGATCCAGTCGATGTTTGGCTCCAGGATCCGCTCGATCACCGGCAGCTTCAGCGGCAGCATCGACAGGCTCTTGATCTGGATCACGTCCACCAGCAACGCGAAGATCACGCGGCTCACGATCAACGCGCTGAACAAGGTCGCCACCACGCCCACGCCCAGCGTGATCGCGAAGCCCTTGATCTCCTGCGTCCCCGTGTACGCCAGCACCACGCACACGATCAGGTTCGTGACGTTACCGTCCACGATCGAGCTCAGCGCCCGGCTGTAGCCAAGACGCACCGCCGCCTTCAGGTCCGTGCCTTTTCGCAGTTCTTCGCGGATGCGCTCATAGATCAGCACGTTCGCGTCGACCGCCATGCCGAAGGTCAGCACCACGCCCGCGATCCCCGGCAGCGTGAACGCCGCCCGGTTCAGGCTCATCGCCCCCAGGATCACGATCGCCGAGGAGATCAGCGTGATCACCGCCACCCCGCCCGCGACGAAGTAGTAGAGCACCATGAACACGCTGACGGTCACGATCCCCCACACGCCCGCGCGCATCCCCGCACGCAGGTTGTCAAGCCCCAGGTTCGGGCCGACCGTGCTGATGCTGATCGGCTCCGGGCTCAGCTTCGCCTGAAGCGAGCCCGCCGCCAGCACGTTCACGATGTACGCGATCTCCTGCTGGCTGAACTGACCCGTGATCTGACCGCTGCTGGTGATCCGGCTCTGCAGCGTCGGGGCCGTGTACACCTCGTCGTCCAGCAGGATCGCCATGTTCTCGCGGATGTGGCGCTCCGTCAACGCCCCGAGCAGGTTCGCCCCGCGCGCGTTCATCCGGAACCCGATCGCCGGCAAGCCGCGTTGATCGGTGGTCTGGAATGCGCCGTCGACGCGCCACGTCCCCTCCGAGGTCGTCAGCCGGGCCCCGCGCGTGTTCCACGCGAGCAGGAAGTACTCGCCGTCGTACGGCTCCACCACGTAGCCGCGGTTCGCAAAGAACCCGACCGGGTCCGCCTCCAGCGCACGAAGCTGCGCCACGCTGTCGTACCAGTTTGCCGGGTTGTTGATCCGGAACCAGCCCGTGTCGGGCGAGCTCACGTTCCGCGGCCCGTTCTCCTGCAGCTCGCGCCGAAGCCGGGCTTCCTCCGGGTGCTCCCCGGGGTTCACCGTGATCCGGAACGCCAGCACGCCCGCGCCCTGGAGCAGCCGGATCAGGTCCGCCGGATCGTCCAGCGTCGTGCGCTCGCGCTCGAAGGTCTCCCAGGACGCGCGCACGCGCTCGAGCGCTTCGCGCTGCCCGGCGTGCGTCTCCAGCAGACGCCCCCACGCCTGCTCGCGCGGGCTGGGGATCGTCACCCGCTGCCCGAGTTCCTCGTCCCGCATCGACAGCGGGCGGTTGCTCAAACGCAGAACCCGCTCAACCTCGGACGGGCGGAGCACCGCCGACAACGCTCGTGCGCGTGCCGCCTCGTACTCCAACTCCGCCTCCGCGACGGCGTCGATCAACGCCGCCACCTCGTCCGGGTCGCTCGCGTCGCGTTCCAGCACCGCGTCGAGCGCCCGGCGGGAATCCCGCGCGGCGTCGTACGCCTCCGCGGCCGCCAGCGCGAGCGCGGCACGCTCGGGCGACATCCCCCCGATTTCCTGATCCCGCACCGCGCGGTCCTGACGCATCAGCCGCTCGAAAGCCGCGGCGTCCAGCCCGTCGGACCGAAGCCCCGCCAGCTCACCCTCGAAAGCCGCACGCAGCGAACGCACCCGATCGCTCGGCAGCGGCATCGTGATCTCGATCCGATCCCGCCCCTGCGCCACCATCAGAATGTCGAACTGCCCCTGCGGGTCCACGCGGCGCTTGAGCACCTCGATCGTGTCGCGCAGCACCGACTGCGGGTCCTCCCCGGGCTCGATCTGCACCGAGTACACCAGGCTCACGCCGCCCGCCAGGTCTTTACCCAGGCGGAGCTTCTGCTCCGGCGGCACGATCGCCCACGCGCACAGCACGAGCACCAAGACCGCCGTCATCAACCACGTCCGAAAGTTCCGCATCGGCTTGGGCTCCAGCCCCGTTCAAGAGGGACTCAGAACAGGGTCACGACCCGGTCACACCCCGTCACAACCACAGCACCCGGGGGACGCCCCCGGGCCGCAACCATAGACCCGAACCCCCCACGCCCCCACCAAACCCCATCACAACCCCGCCGAACACGCTCGGCAAGGCCTTCAACGCCAGCCTCGAACCCGGGGCCGGGGGTGGCTCAGCGCCCGCCCGCGGCCTGCGCCAACTCGGGCTGGCTGGTCGAGGCGCCCGAAGACTCGCCCCCGCTGCCCGAGCCCCCGCCGGACTTGAGCACCTGCTGGATCGCGTGCTTGCTGAACCGGATCCGCGTGACGCTCGCCCGATCGGTCTCAACCAGCACGTCATTGTCCCGCACCTCGATGACGGTGCCGATCACCCCGCCGATGGTCTGGACCTGATCGTGCTTGCGGATCCCGCCGAGCATCGCCTCCTTCTGCTTCTTCTGCTTGCGCTGCCCCATGACGCTCGTGATGATCATGAACAGCATCAGCCCCAGCAGCAGGGGCAGGATGTAGTCGAACGCCCCGCCCCCCGGGCGACCCGCCGGCGGAGCCGCCCCGCCCGGCGCGCCCTCCACGCCGTTCCCGCCCGGAATGCCCGGCGTGCCTGTCGGGACCCCGGGGGTCCCGATCGGTCCGTCCTGTGCCAGGGTGTACACGCCCCACTGCCAATCGCTCATTGGGAATCTCCCGTGCTCGTTTGCGCACCATCGACGACAGCCGACGACGCCACCGGCCAGCGCGACACGAACGAAGCCCAGTCACCAGACCGGATCGCCGCCCGCAGCTCCGACGTCAGCCGCTGGAAGTGACGAAGGTTATGCAGGCTGACCAGAATCGGCCCCAACATCTCCTTCGACGCGAACAGATGACGCAGATACGCCCGGCTGAACCCCGGGCGATCCCCCCCCGCCTCGCCCACCCCCGCGGGCATCGGCCACCCGTGCCCCAACGGGTCGCACGCCGGGCAGTCGCACCCGGGCTCGATCACCCCCGGGTCCCGCGCGCAAGCCGAGTTCTTCAGGCGAACCTGCCCGAACCGGGTGAACGCGTTCCCGCTCCGCCCGTTCCGCGTCGGGAGCACGCAGTCGAACATGTCCACCCCCGCGCGCACCGCCGCGACGATGTCCCGCTCGTACCCCACGCCCATCAGGTACCGCGGCTTGTTCGAGGGCAACAGCGGAGCCGTGTGCGCCACCACGCGCACGATCGCCTCGTGCGGCTCGCCCACCGCCACGCCTCCGATCGCGTACCCCGGCAGCTCCACCCCGCACACGCGTTCGGCCGACCACGAGCGTCGGTCCAGATCCGTCCCGCCCTGCACGATGCCGAAGAGCGACTGATCGCTCGCCCGCGCGTGCGCACGCTTGCAGCGCTCCAGCCACCGCACCGTCCGCTCGTTCGCCAGGTCCAGGCGCTTCGCGTGGTCGTAGCCTGAGGGCGAGGCGTCCCGCGTCGCCGCGAGGCGCAGGCGCGTCTGGTTCGTCGCCCCGGCTTGCGGATCGATCGAGGGCGGACAGTCATCGAACGCCATGATGATGTCCGCGCCCAGCAGGTTCTGCACCCGCATCGAGTGCTCCGGCGTCATCCGGATCGGTTCGCCCGACACGATCGAGCGGAACGTCACGCCGTCATCGTCCACCGCGTTGATGTCGGCCATCGAGTACGCCTGGTACCCGCCTGAGTCCGTCAGAATCGCCCCGTCCCACCCCATGAACCGGTGCGCCCCGCCCAGCTCCGCGACCACCTCCGCCCCTGGGCGCAGCATCATGTGGTACGTGTTGTTCAGCAGAATGTTGGACCCGAGCGCGCGCACCAGGTTCGGCGTGATCCCCTTCACCGTCCCCTTGGTTCCCACCGGCATGAAGCACGGCGTCTCGAACGAGCCGTGAGGCGTGGTGACCAAGCCCGTGCGCGCGCCGCACACGCGCGAGCGAGCCGTCACCTCGAACGACAACGCCCCCCCGCTCACGCGAACGGCCCGGCATCCGGGCCCCCGCGATTCGCCCGGCTCAGCGTCCGCTTCTCAGCCGGCGTCAGGCTCTGCAGCCCGCTCGAGGACACCTTCGCGAGGATGCGGTCGATCTCGTCCTGCCTCGGCGCCCTCGGGCCCTTGGCGCGCTTGCTCTTGCGCGAATCGTTGAAGACGTCGAAAAAATCCCGCAGCAGGTGGCTGTTGCGGATGAAGTACCACCCGGCGATCGCCCCGCCGAGGTGGGCCGCGTCGCCCCCCTGGTTCGCCCCGCGCGCGATGAACAGGTTGAACGCCGCCAGCCCGACGTACCCGTACGCCAGCCACTTGAGTTTCAGGGGGATCGGCGGGAAGAGCAGCTGCACGACCGTGTTCGGCGCGACATACGCTGACGCGACGATCACCCCGAAGACGCCAGCCGACGCCCCGATCAGCGGCGTCGTGATCGCGACGTCCAGCGCCCCCGGCAGCGGCAGCCCGAGCAGCCCCACCAGGTTCAGCAGCAGGTACGCCAGCCCGCCCCCGATCCCGCACATCAGATAGAACGCCAGGTACCGTCGCCGCCCGAGATACTGCTCGACGATCCCGCCGAAGACGAACAGCCCGAACATGTTGAACGCGATGTGCCAGATGTTGTCGTGCGAGTGGAGAAACTGGAACGTCACCAGGCGCCAGACCTCAAGCCGAAAGAAGCCCTGGTACGTCGAGAAGTGCCCGAACGATTCGAGCGGGTGCATCACGCGGTACAGCCTGTAGCCCACGAGCTGCTGCGGGCCCTCGCTGGAAACGATCAGCCGGACCAGCACGCCGCCCGCTCGCCCGCGCTCAGCCGCCGTCGCCACCCTCGGCGAGCCGTCCGCGCCCCGTTCGACGCCCAACTGCGGACGCCCGGGGTTGAGGGGCACGAACAGGTCCTGGCTCTCGGCGGCCGTCCCGCGGAAATCCTCCACCACCTGCACGGTCGTGATCGACACCGGGCGCCCGAACCGGTTCAGCCCGACGTCGAGCATGAAGACCGCGATGTTGATCAGGATGATCCACGCGTTGATCGAGAGCATCCCCGGGCGACCGAACCCGCCGCGTCCCCCGCCGCCACCACCGCCGAACGGCGCCCCGCGCCGAACGCCGCCGCCTCGTGCGTAATCCCGATCGGCGAGTCCCATCGCGTCGCGCTCTCCGTGCACGCCTGTGCGCCGTGACATCCCCCGCGGCAACGCCCACGGACGCGGACGATCGTAGACAACCTCCAAGCCCCGACCGCCGACCGCTCACGAGCCCTTGGAGGACGCCCGCTCCAGCGTCTTGCGCTCCTTCGGCGTCAGACTCTGGAGCCCGCTCTCGGAGATCTTCGCGAGGATCCGGTCCACCTCCGCACGCTCGGCGGCTTCACGCTCGATCGCGCGCAGCTCACGCGGGCTCGGGCCCGCGTCCGCGTCGTCCTCAGGAATTGTCGCGACGCTGTACCCGGGGTCATCCCCGGTCTCGAAGCGCAGGCGCCGGCGCTCCAGCCAGCACGTAATCCCGCCGAAGACCGCCAGCGCCAGGAGCAGCGTCTGCGAGAACACGATCCCCATGATCGCGATCACCCCCGCCGTCACCAGCCCGACCGTGACGGTGATCTCCGTCGCCCGGCGTTGCCCCATCGAGCGCCAGAGCAGCGCGTGCATCGTCCGCCCGGCGTCCATCGGGTACATCGGCACCAGCATGTTGAACGCCAGCAGCACGAGGTTGATGTACATCAACCACCACACCGCCGTCACCAGCCACACCGGCCCGGTCGCCGAAACCTGCGCCGCACCCAGCGCCAACCCCGGATCAAACGGGTTGAAGAGCACCGACGACCACGCGAACCCCGTCAACGCCAGCACCATCACCGCGAACACCGGCCACAGCACCGCGTTCACCGCGGGACCGCCAAGGACCGTCCACAGGTGACTCTTCCAATCCTCCGGCGGCATCACCGACGCCAGCCCGCCCAAGGGCCACATCAGGATCTCGTCCGCCTCCCCGCCCACCGCCCGGCACGCGAAGCAGTGCCCGTACTCGTGCAGCAGCACCATCCCGAACAGCGCCAGCATCGCCAGCGCCATGAACCCCGGCCCGATCGCGTTCTGAGGCAGCGACGACAGCAGCATCGCGACGATGTAGATGATGAAAAACAGGTGGGCCTTGACCCGGATCCCCCACGCCGTGTATAGCGGCAGGGCCCACGACAGCGGGTTCTCCCCGTCGCCGAAGATCCGGCGCACCGCCGCCCGGAACCGCCCGCCCTGCCCCGCGCCCCCAAAGCCACCGCCCAGCCCGCCGCCGAGCCCACCACCACGCCCACCGGATTGGCGATCCTGCCAGCTCATCAGCCCCTCACCAACCCCGCCCGCCGCGAGATTCTTGCCTGAACCACGCCCCGGAGTTGCATCCCCGGCGCCCGACCGCCCGGAACCCGGCTTGCCCGTCCGTCACGCATCGCGCAGCAGCCCCCGCCGAGCCGCGAGCAGGAGCAGGCACAGGCTCTTCGCGTCCTCGATCTCCCCCCGCTCCGCCGCCGCCAGCGCCGCCCGAACAGGCCGGCGTTCGACCGTGATCCGCTCGTCCTCCTCCAGGCGCTGCCCGACGTGGCGCAGATCGGTCGCGAAAAACCCGTGCATGCGTTCATCGGTCATGCCCGGCGTGGTCAGGAACGAACCGATCGCCTCGAGCCGCCCAGCCTCGTACCCGGTTTCCTCGATCAGCTCCCGCCCGGCGCACGCCCGCGGCTCCTCGCCCGCCTCCAGCGTCCCCGCCGGCAGTTCCAGCATCACCCGCCCCACCGCGAACCGCTCCACGCGCACAAACACGACCTCCGCCCCCGCCACCCCCTCCAGCACCGGCAGCACACAGACCGCCCCGGGATGCCGAACCACCTCGCGAGCCATCGCCCGCCCGCGTTCGTCCGCGAGCGTCACACGCTCAAAATCAAACTTCCGTCCCCGGTGCAGCGTCTCGCGCGAGACCTCTCGGAACGACAACCCCTGATCCGCGTTTGCGTCCATCAACCCAGCCTATCAGCACCCCTCCCCCCGTGGCACGGGCGTCCCGCCCGTGCGAACCGCAATCATCGCGCACAGGCCGCGCGATCACAGGCCGCGCGATGCACCCGTACCATCGCCCCATGCCGCAACCCCACGCCCTCCCTGAGCCGAACTTCACCGCCCGCCGCGAACGCATCGCCCGCGCGATCCAGGACGCCGTCGGGGATGCGATCGTCCTCATCGGCGCGGGCGAGCCGATTCCCGTCCCCGGCGGGCTCGACCGCGTCCATCCCTTCAACACCCACCCCGATTACTGGTACCTCACCGGCGAGCACCGCCCCGGCGGCGTCATCGCCTACGACCCCGCGGCCGGCCCGCGCGACGGGTGGACCGCCTTCAGCGTCCCCCAGACCGCCGCGGAGCGCACGTGGGAGGGCGAAGCCGACGTGCCCGGCGTGCCGATCGCCGAACTCAGCGCCTGGCTCGCCGCACGGCGCGGGCGACCGATCGCGATGCTCGGCTGCCCCCTGCCCGGCGTGCGCGCCGACGACGCCCAAACCCGCACGCTCGCCGACCTCGTCTGGCACGCACGCCGCGTGAAAGACGATGCCGAAGTCGCCCGCATCCGCCACGCCGCCGCGATCACCGCGCGCACGTTCGCAGATCTGCCGAACCACATCCGCCCCGGCGTGACCGAGCGCGAGCTGCGGAACCGCATCCTCAGCGGCTTCATCGCCCAAGGGGCCGACGGCGAGGGATACGACACCATCGTCGGCATCGGCGCCAACGCTGCGGTGCTCCACTTCACGCCCGGGCCCAAAGCCGCGGGCACGCACGATTTTGTCTTGATTGACGCCGGCGCGCAGCACGCCCGCTACACCGCCGACGTCACGCGCACGTTCCCGGTCACGCCGAGCGACGTCTCCGAGACGCAGCGTGATTTCTACAACGCGGTGCTGAGCGCACAGATCCGGGCGGTCGGCGCGTGCAAGCCCGGCGTCGAGTTCCACGACCTGCACCGACAGGCCGCCGAGGCGATGGGCGCGGGGCTCGTCGCGATGGGGCTGCTCAAGGGCGACCCCGCCGAACTCGTCGATCGCGGCGTCATGCGCCTCTTCTTCCCCCACGGGCTCGGGCACCTCGTCGGGCTCGGCGTGCGCGACGCGAGCGGGCGACTCCCCGGACGCCCCCAACGCCCAGGCCCCGGCGGCGCCAGCATCCGCCTCGACCTCCCCCTCCAGCCCGGGTACTGCGTCACCATCGAACCCGGGCTCTACCTCGTCCCCGCCCTGATCGACGACCCCGCGACACGCGAACGCTTCGCGGACGCCGTGCGCTGGAGCGAGATCGACAAGGTGCGGCAAGAAATCCAAGGCGTGCGCATCGAGGACGACGTGCTCGTGACCGACACCGAGCCGGACGTGCTGACCGCTGAGATCCGCAAGCAGCTCTGAAGACTGCACTCCGACCAAAACCTGTCCCCGTGTAGATCGGTCCAGAGTTGGATGTGCTCCGACCTTGACCACCGAGGGCTCACGATGGCGAGGAGCCGTACTCGGCGGAGCAGGTCATCGGTCTGGCTTGTCCGTCGGACGTGAAGCCGGGCAAGGGCCGGAAGGTTTCCAAGGTCTGCAAGACGCTCGGGGCGGACAAGGTCACGCACGACCGCCGGCGACAAGCGGCGACGCCACCAACGACCATGACCTATTCTCTGCCCATGAGCATCACCAGCACCGGGCGTCGGTTTATCGCGGACTTGCAGGGCTCCGAGCGGATCGAGGGGCTGTTCAGCATCAGCAACGCCCAGCTCGGGCGCACGCGTCAGGACAAGGCGTACCTGCGCTGCCTCGTCGGCGACCGGACGGGCGAGCTGCCCGGGCGGATGTGGTCGATCGATGAGAACACGTTCCGGCGGCTGCCGACTGAGGGGTTTGTGTGGCTCGAAGGCGAAACGCAGCCGTACCAGGGCGAGTTGCAGCTGATCATCCACTCGATCGACCCGTGCGAGCCGACGCCGGAGCAGATGGCCGAGCTGCTCCCGCACACCAAGAACGACATCGGCGCGATGTTCGCGGAGTTGGAGCAGTTCCTCGGCACGCTGGAGCACCCGGCGATGCGCGCCCTCGCGGCGACGTACATGGCCGACGAGATGCTGATGAGCCAGTTCCGCCTCGCCCCGGCCGCGAAGAGCATGCACCACGCCTACCTCGGCGGGCTGCTGGAGCACACGCTCAACCTGCTGCGCCTGGCCGACCGGATCTGCCCGCTCTACCCGAAGATCAACCGCGACCTGGTGATGATGGGCCTGTTCCTGCACGACCTGGGCAAGACGCGGGAGCTGGTTTACGACCGCGCGTTCGGGTACTCGGACCGGGGCGAGCTCGTCGGGCACATCGTCGAGGGGGCGATCATGCTCCACGACAAGGCCCACCAGATGATGTCGACCACCGGGCAGCGGCTGCCGGGCGCGACGCTGATGGTGCTCCAGCACATCATCCTGAGCCACCACGGCATCCCGGAGTACGGGGCGGCGAAGATCCCGGCGACGCCGGAGGCGATCCTGGTGAGCATGCTGGACAACCTGGACGCGAAAACAACGATCGCACTGGACGCGGCCCGCCCGGACCGCGCCGCCGCAGCTGAACTGGGCGGCAACTTCACGCAGAAGCAGTGGGCGCTGGACACGAAGCTGTACCGACCGGATCCGCTGGGGGAGTGAGGGGAACTCGGAACTCAGAGCTCAGAACAGCGGATCGGATCGCGTGGCGTGCGTTCGGCGATCGCTGAGCACCCGGCGCGCCATCCGATCCGCTGCTCCTCGCTCCGAGTTCTGAGCTTTCTCTCCCACATCGCCCCCCACCTCCCATACACTCCCACCATGTCCGAGCAGACGTCCATTCACGTCAATTTCGGCAAGCCCATGCCCTTGTTCCCGCTGGACTCGGCGACGCTGTTGCCGCAGCAGGTGCTGCCGCTGCACATTTTTGAGCCGCGGTATCGGCAGATGGTGGACCACGCGCTGGATTCGAGCGGTCAGATCGCGATGGCGGTGTTCGAGGGCGAGGGGTGGACGCAGCAGTACCACGGTCGTCCGGCGCTGAAGCCGGCGGTGTGCATCGGACAGATCGTGCAGCACGAGAAGCTGGATGACGGTCGGTACAACCTGTTGCTGCAGGGCGTGTGCCGGGCGAAGATCGTGGAGGAACTGGAGCCGGACGGCGAGCGTCTGTACCGGCTCGCGGTGCTCGAGCCGGTGGGGCTCGAGGACGCCGACGAGGGCGCGCTCGATGCGTTTCGGCGTCGCCTGGAGCACGGCTTGACCGACGGCGAGCTGCGCGAGTTCTCGGCCGCCCCCACCGTGCTGGAGTACGTGCAGAACGAGGACGTGCCGACCGAGGCGCTGATGGAGCTGGTTTCGTTCGCGTTGATCCAGCGTCCGGAGCTGCGGTACGGGTTGCTTGCCGAGGGCGATGCCGAGCGACGTGTGCGCATGATCGAGGACGAGCTGGACGAGATCAGCCGCCTGATCCGCCTGGCGCGCGAGCAGCACCCGGAGGCCTGGCCGAAGGGCATGAGCTGGAACTGAGCGGGCGCGAGCTCCGCGCATACGATCGGGCGTATGCCCACCAAGCGGGATTTCTACGACATCCTCGGCGTCGATCGGTCGGCTTCCGACGACGCGATCCGCACCGCCTACCGGAGGCTCGCGCGACAGCTCCACCCCGACGTCAATAAAGCCCCGGACGCGCAGGCGCGGTTCACCGAGGTGCAGGAGGCGTACGACGTCCTGAACGATCCAGAGAAACGCCGCCTGTATGACCGTGCCGGGCACGCGGGGGTTGCCGCCGGCGCGGGCGGGGGCGCGGGGGCGAGCGGCGTCCACTTCGACGTTGGGGATCTTGGCGATCTGGGTTCGATGTTCGACGCGTTCTTCGGCGGGAGCCAACGCGGCCCAGGGCCGTTCGGCGGCTCGGGCGCGACCGGGAACGCCGGGCGCGGCTCGCGGGCGCACCGGCAGGCGAAGCCCAAGCTCCGGCGGGAACTTTCGATCACGTTCCTGACCAGCGTGCTGGGCGGGCGCGAGACGGTTCGCGTGCACACGGGCGAGGGGGAGCGAGCGGTCGAGGTGCGCGTGCCGCCGGGGGTCGAGGAGGGCGCGACGCTGCGCGTGCGCCTCGATGAGCCCGCGGGCGGTGAGCTGCTGCTGACGGTTCGGATCGGTTCGCACCCGCTGTTCCGGCGCGTCGCGGGGCGCGAGCGGGATCTGGAGCTGACGCTGCCGCTGTCGGTGAGCGAGGCGGTGCTGGGAACGAGCGTGCGGGTGCCGACGCCGACGGGCGCGGTCTCGCTGACGGTCCCGGCGGGGACGGCGAGCGGGGCGAAGCTACGCCTGCGCGGGCGCGGCGTCGGGGCGACCAAGCAGGAGGCGGCGGGCGACCTGTTCGCGATCGTCAAGATCATGACGCCGCAGCCCGATCAACTCACCGACGCGGAACGCGACGCGATGCGCGCCATGCACCAACGCCTGCCCTCGCCCCGCACCGGCGAGGCGTGGTCGGGCTGAACGCCGTCAAACGCCGGCTTGCAGGAACGAATCAGGCGAGCTTTTCAAGCTCCGCGACGCGGCGCTCGGTCGGCGGGTGGGTCGCGAAGAGCCCGATGAGCGGGTTGCCCCCGCGTGCTGCGGAAGCGAGCGGCTCGACGATGAACAGGTTGTTCTGGGCCGGGTTGGGCTGCTGGAGCGGGATGCGCCGGCTGTAACTGTCGAGCTTTTTCAGCGCGCTGATGAGCCCGTAGGGCGAGCCGGCGATTCTCGCGCCCTCGGCATCGGCGACGAACTCCCGGCTTCGGCTGATCATCGCCTTGATGACCGCCGCCCCCACCGCCGCGACGATCACCACCACGATCATCGCGAGCGGGTTGCCCCCCTGACGGTTGCCCATGCCGAGCCAGAACCCCCACTGCGCGAGGAAGGCGAGCACGCCGGCGATCGTCGCGGCGATACAGGAGATCAGCGTGTCGCGGTTCTTGATGTGCGCCAGTTCGTGCGCGATCACGCCCTCGATCTCGAACGGGTCGAGCAGATCGAGCGCGCCCTGGGTGACGGCGACCGCGCCCTTCTTCGGGCTGCGCCCGGTGGCGAAGGCGTTGGGCGCCTGGTGCGGGCAGATGTAGACGCGGGGCATCGGCATGTTGGCGTTCTGCGCGAGGCGTTCGGTCATGCGATAGAGGTCGCCGCCGGTCTCGGCCGTCAGCTCGCGCCCGCGCATCGCGGCGATCGCGATCTTGTCGCTGAAGAACCACGCGATCACGTTGAGCATCCCGCCGAAGAGGAACGCGATGATGAGCCCGGCCTCGCCCCACATGCTCCCGGCGGCGAGGAAGAGCCCCATCAGCCCGCCGAGCAGGAGCACCGTCTTGAAATCGTTCACCAGCCTGGTGGACATCGTGTCACAATCCTTCCGAAAACCACGGGCGCGATCCGGAATCCCGGGCGCTCCCGTCAGTCGATTCTTGGGCCTTGGCGCGCCCGAGTTGCGGGCGAACACTGTGTTTTGACTGCATACGCCGTGCCAACGCGGGAGTTCGCGTGCGGAGCGCCCGCGGGCGTGCGCGTAGGCGTGTGTTCAGATGAGCCCTGCCATCCTGGCAGCCGCGGCGAGCAGGATGACGCTCAGCACGACGCGGAAGACGCGGACGGGCAGCGCGTGGGTGAGCGCCGCCCCGATCATGGAGCCGGCGACCGCGCCCGGCGCCATGGCGGCGGCCAGCAGCAGACCCTGACGCCAGTCCATCCCGTGCTCGTGCAGCGTCGCGAGCTTCAGGGCGGCCCCGGGGAGCGCGCTGACGACCATCACGGCTGAGCTCGCGGCGATCGCGGGCTTGACGGCAACCCGGCACGCGAGTTGGAGGATCGGCACGAGCACGATCCCGCCGCCGATCCCGAGCAGCCCGCCCACGAAGCCGGTGAAGCCTCCTGCCGTCGCGAGCGCGGGGGCTGGCGGACGCGGGGCTGCGGGGTCGCCCATGCCCGTGGAGGCTTTACGCTGGAAGGCTCGGGCGATGTTGAACAGGCTGTAGACGACGATGAAGACGACGAGGATCTGCTTCAGGTGGTCGCCCTGGACGCGGTTGGAGACGAGCACGCCGATGATGATCCCGACCAGCGTCGCGGGCTGGAGCCAGCGGATCAAGGATTTCACCGAGCCTTGGACACGCTTGAGGTGCGTCCGGGCGGCGGGGAAGGAGACGGCGAAGTTCACGCACATCGCGGCGGCGGCGTAGAGGTGCTGCTCCGGCTTGTCGGGGCTGGAGAACCCGACGAACAGCGCCAGAGCCGGGAGCATGATGATCGAGCCCCCGATCCCGGCGAGCCCGCCCACCAGCCCGGCGCCGATGCCGATCACCGAAGCCACCGCCAGTGCGTACGCATCCAGCAAAATTTCACCACCTTTTCAGGGTGCGACAGATCCGTTCGAACCGGGCACACGGGTTCTCGGGCGTTGCGCGGGGGGCCCGTTGATGCCCGGATTCGGGGGCTTGGGGCGGCTTGATCGTCACAGACGTTGCAGGCGTTCGCGGGCTGGTCGAAATGCGCTCAAGTTCTTTCCCAGGGCTGTGCTGCGCTCGGGATCGGGCTAGTGTTCTTCTCCTCGGCACGGAAGCCGACCGGTTCGGCGTCCGGGTGACGGCACCCGACGCGTCGGACACTCGGGGCCGATCGCCCGCCCAACGCGGACGACCCTCGGCAGCCGTGCGAGGAGCATAGACGTGAGATCAGATCAGACCCCGCAGCGCGGCATCCGCCGACGTCCGTCCGCCATGGGTGCGCTCGAAGCCGCGTGCTTCGGGTGCCTCGCCGTCCTGGTCGCGGGCAGCGCGATCATCGCGAAAGAAGCCGGGCCGGCGACGCCGCTGGCCCGCATCGAGCAGCGCCCGATCGATCACAAGCAGGCCCGGCACGCCAAGGCGACGAATGAGACCGCGGCGGCTCTGGCAACGAGCGAAGTTGAAGCTGAGGCATCGATCGAGATCCCCGAGGGCGCGCGGTGGTTCGACGGGCGTCTGGTCGTGCCCGAGCGGACGATCTGGATGACCGTGACCGCGTACAGCCCCCACGCCGCGTCTTGTGCGCCCTTTGATGATGGTCAGACAGCGACGCTGCACTCGGTGGAAACCAACGGCATGCGCCTGGTGGCGGCCGACACGAGCATCCTGCCCTTCGGCTCGATGATCTCGATCCCGGGTTACCACGAAGGCGAGGTCGTCCCCGTGCTGGACCGGGGCGGGAAGATCAAGGGCAACCGTCTGGACGTGCTGTACCCGACGCACCAGCGGGCGCTCCAGTGGGGCGTGCAGCGCCTGCCGATCACGATCTGGGTCTTCGCCGACGGCAGCCCGAATGAGAACCCGCGCCGCGTGCGTTGAGGATGGACGCGCCGAGGGTTACGCCGCGGCGTGGTTGGCGGTTGCCGGGCTGGGGCCGAAGACCGAATCGGCGACGACGCGGACGATGCCGAGCCAGTCGCGTTCGAGGGGTTCGTCCCAGGCTTGCGGGTCGGCGTCGCGGAGTGCGGCGTGGAGCTCGCCTCGGATCGCTTCGTGGTACGCCGGGCTCATGCCGGAGAGGAACGGGCTGACGGCCGAGCGTGACATGACGCCGGTGATCGTCTCGACGAGGTCGGCGTTTCGGACGACCAGCGCGAGGGCGCCGGCGAGGTTCTTGGTCTTCCGCTCGCGGAGCGGGCCGACCCACTGGTGATCGAGCAGCCCCTGAGCCGCGAGATGGTCGAGCAGATCGCCCGCGAGGCGGCGGGGGTCGTCGCCCATGCGGGCGAAGCTGGACTGGATGGCGCTGGTGCGTGGGTCGGTCATGGGCGTTCTCCGGGGTTGTGGACGGGGGTCTACCGTCTGGGGTGGCACGCCGAAGCGTGCGTCCGACGTGCATCGGGCGACGGGCGCGCCGGGTTGAGTGGTTCTCGGCCCTGAGCGGGGCGACGCCCGCTCGGAGCGAGCGAAGACTGTTTCGTTATGTCAAACTCAAGGAGGCTTGGCGATGTCGAGCGATGAGGTCCGCAGGCGTCTGCGCCCCGGGGACGACTGGGGGCTGGCCGACGGCGTGATGGACGGGGAGCCGATGATCGCCCGCGTGCGGACCCAAGCCGCCGAGGCGGGCATCGCCGCGGGGCTGGTCGTCCGCCTGTCCTTCGAGGTCGCGCTCAAGGAAGCGTTCCGCGGGCTGCCCACGATGGGCGAGCAGAACGAGCTTGACGGGCTGGAGGACCAGCTCCGCCAGCTCGCCGACGAGAGCGGGTCGGCGAGGCTCGTGCTCCTGGTCTCCTCCGGCGGGAAGCGGCACATGGTGCTCTACTGCCGCGAGCCCGGCTGGGCGGCTGGGCACGCGGAATCGCTGGGCGTCATCTTCAGCGACCGCACCGTCGAGATCTTCGAGGAGCACGACGCCGAGTGGGACGTCCACCGGCGATTTGTCGCGGCGGTTCGGTAGACGCGGTGCAAAAAGCGCGGTGCAAAAAGAAGGATGGGGCGGGCTCAAGGGCCCGCCCCACCGTCGTTTGATCTGGCACGCGCGCCTCGCGAGCCCGGGTCAGAACATGATCTGCATCTGGAGCATGAAGCCGATCTGGCCGCCGTCGTCGTCGCGGAGCAGCCCGGACCCGTTAACCGGGGCGCGGATGATCGAGCGCGAGTCGTCGGACGCGGTCGGGTACCAGAAGATCTCGCCGGTGAGCTTGACGGTCTGGCTCTTGGGGATGAAGTAGTAGTTGGCGCCGAACGTGACGGCGCTGAACTCGTTGCGTCCGCCGGCGCGGTCGTCATCCGGGATGAGCATGGCGTAGCGCGCGAAGATGTCGGCGTTGTCAGAGACGGCGACGCCGCCCTGGACCATGAAGCCGTAGTCGGAGAAGCTGCCCTCGGAGGTATCGATGGTGCGTCCCTGGAAGACGCCGAGGATGCTCCACCCGTTGCCCTGGTAGCCGATGTCGCCGGTGTAGCCGAGGTACCGGCTCGCTTCATCGACGTCCTGCGGGACGGGGATGTTGCCTTTTTCCTGGAAGTGGACGCCCGCGCCGATGAGCACGCCGCCGGCGTCGCCCCAGAACGAGGTCTGCTGGTTGAACTGCGACCACTTCGCCTCGCCGAGCTTGAGCTCGGCTCGCGCGGAGAGGGCGTAGTCGGCGACGTTGTCGCTGTTGTAGCTGTTGTTGAGCGCCCTTCGCCCGTTGGAGAACGCGCCTGCGATGCGGAAACTATCTGTGCTGTACTGGAGCTCAACCCCACCTGCGCGGTCGAGATTGAAGACGTTGTCCACGATCGACCGATCGGTAGCGAGCGTGCGTGTCGGGGCGGTCCGGCTGCGCTCGCGATCGAACGGGAGCATGATCTGCCCGGCGCGAACGCGGAGTTCATCGGTGATCTGGTACGTGAAGAACGCGTCGAGCAGGTTGAAGCTGCCGTCGGCGTTGATCTGGGTCATGACGCGGTAGCCGGTCTTCTCGCCCGCGAAACGCCCGGCAAAGCCAAAACGGGTTCGCTGGGCCTGGAAGCCCTGGGCGTCGTTGGATTCATCGCCCTGGTCGGCATCGAACGTGGCGATGTAGCGGAACTGGAGCAGGCCGTCGACGCGCATCGTGGTGCGCCCGTCGTTGCTCGCGATCGTGAAGCCGTTGAAGGCTTTAGAGTTCATCTCCGAAGCCGCGAGGTCGAGACGGAATGCTTCGAGAGCCGTCTGCCCCATCGCGGAACCGGCGAACGTGGTGCAGGCGATCGCAACGCAGCCCGCGGTCTTCGTGAAACTCAGCATCGCAGAAACCCCCAGAATACGGGCCTACACGGCCAGGTCGATCTTCGTCGACGGTCCCGTATCGGGCCTCTTCTGAAGCGCGGTTCAGCGCCGCGAGTTGAGTATTTCCCCGCGTTGACGGTCTGTGACGAGCCCAAATCAGGGGTGCTTGTGGGGAATCGGCGTGACCGTTACTGGGCCGAAGTCTGCTTGGGCGCGGTGCACGAGCAAACCCACGGCATAAGG